>Ga0123352_10020973_pt1 | contig 10411 bp, 5 predicted proteins | sample TergutLab28metaG_FD_89700 | JGI IMG/M metagenome (GOLD analysis project Ga0123352, IMG submission 89700) | Labiotermes labralis P1 segment gut microbial communities from Petit-Saut dam, French Guiana - Lab288 P1 | ecosystem: Host-associated > Arthropoda: Insects > Digestive system > Gut ... | reverse complement strand
GTGGTGGCGGTGGCGGTGGCGGTGGTGGTGGCGGTGGTGGTGGACGAAAATGTATTAGACCAACGGTTGTTGGCATTTGTGTAACAAATCTGTGTTCTGCGGGAACCGCTCGATGCCGTTTGAAGAAAAGTGCTTAGCAGATGAACTGAACCGATATTACGGGGCTCAGTAGGTTGACAATCCTAACGCAAGTACGGAATCTGCATTGGCTACTTTTCAATTGATATGTAATTTAATATCGCCTTCAGTAGCTCAGCTCGTAGGGTATAACGTTACTAATAGAATGTTAATTGATTATTGAACTGGACAGATGTGGACCGAAACAGTTCTGCTGCATTTGAGGCAGCATTTCGGCATATTGAACTACCAAAAAAAAATCAACAAAAACCTCATGCACATTTAGCCGTTTCCGAGTTAAGATTCGAATCCGGGACGTCCTGGTTACTTAAGAGCACTATCACACGCTTACCCATGCCGGTTACTTTCTGTTATAAAGGAGGAAGAAACAAACTTGGGGTGTCAGAATTCGCTTGGTTCTTGAATGCCAGGTATTCTGTTCTGTTCCGGAATTCTGGAATGGATTTTTATTATTTTTGTGGCCTACATGAAACGTGCAGTAACCCGCAAATGTAGCCTGACTGCGAAATACATGGTTATCCGAAATGATTGTCGGGGTTTTAACAACTTGTCACACACAATACACTTAAGATTTACTATTTTTCTTATTTAATAGAACAACACTCCAAGTTTTGTTACATACCTTACAGGTGCTCTATATGTGCACCCTTTGTGATTCTACAAACATCAACACGATAATCAAGTTCGTTCCAAACTGACAGTTGTTAAAACCCCGACAATCGTTTCGAATAACCCTGTGCGTAATTTAACTAATTTTACAAGTTAGCGTACACTGTTTAGGGACTTGACTGTTGCCACTCCTACGTGACTAAATCTCAACAGTGGTAGAAATATAGCTATAATCAATAAAGGACTGTTTGCTTGTTTCCTTACCCATGCCTTGGCAACCATATAGCGAGCTATTACAGCGTGCTCTGTCCAGGCGCATTTAATTGTAGCTTTGCCACCTGAACGGACAAGTAGGTTACGTTAAAGCAGACTTGCCTGTATGTAGACCGCTATGTACGCTTGAGACTCGACAAATAGACATCGAAATTCGCGTGAAATATGTATTAACTGCAGAAGGCTTGGAAATAAGGGAACAAGGCGTGCGTAATGTGGGGTTAAGACAACTATTGTTGGATGTGACCTTCGGACAGAGGTACCGAGAAACCCCAAGTAATTCCTCACATATTCTGTGTCCCGCCATCTGGCGCCACTCGGATGAACCAACTTGCTCGGTGTCTACCCCGAGCGACTGGGAAGGTACACCAAAATTCGTGTCAGACTGTTTGTAGTTGTTGCGTTGTGCAGTCATATCACGTGGTCGCTTTGCTTCCCAGCCGTTCCATACATCTTTTCTAACTACTTATGTGCAACCATTACCATAACTCGTTACAGTGTTAAGATATAGCCTCTGACTGGGAAGTTCGCAATAATGCTGTGATGCAATGAGGTACTCCTGACAGCAGTACGAGAGCAGTAGAAAGTTCTGTGCCATTTATAGTAAGCTGTTTGATAACTAGAATCAAGCAGCGAATTCCCAGACACGCTAATGGGGAGGAAAAAATCGATGTAACTATATGGATGCTAGAAATTACTGCTTGGGAATAAATTCGAGCACTTTACTGGCTTTACCGACGGATGAGTGAACTGATTAACCGTGAAAGGAAGCGAACTGTTGAAATGAATACAAAGATATCCGGTAGGTACAGTGGTTTGTGGGGTGTGAACAATTCTCATCCTTAACCCATGCAAGCACAGCGGTTTATTTATCTTGAAAGAGTTGCTAATTCCAGGTAGAAATACTAAATATTCAGCAAGGCGAGAAACATGACCACATCGATCCCGAACTGAATGTGGTAAGTGTAAAGTTCGTAACGCGTAAGCAGGGTGTGTCGCCCTTCATTGTTGCCCGCGACATCAAGTATTCTGGTTGAGTTTTATTTGCGATTTTCTTCAGTGAGTCCAAACAAATGACCACATCTTACTTGGAACATAGAGCACACGAGGAACATTAAAATACTTGCAAAGTCTGATTAATGTGTGTAAACACAAATGGTACCTCTTGAGCCAATTTAATCTGCTCCACGGTCCATTATCTTCAGAGGCGTTACATTTTTAAGATATCTAACGGCACTCTATTTCTGTCGTTTGACAGGCTGAAGTCGTTTGTATCCCTCTACATAATCCGCCCTGCTACACATATAGCATGAACATTTACATTCTTAAACTGCAGTTTATTATACTTAACTTAAGCGTTATGTTTCGTCCTGACTTCCCGCAAGGGGCATTCGAGTCTTCCGCCTGAGCGCTTCTGGTGAAGCTCACTCTATATGCAAGTCAGAATTTATCCTCGGTTAGGTAAAAGTTAAAAGTATTTATCCAGAAGTACGTAATAAATCAAACAGGGTGATTTAGGTAAAATGGCATTCAATAATTCGTATTGCTGCTCTTCCTGTGAATTAAGTTATTTCTTGTTGTACGACATTTAAAGACTCTTTACATTAGCTACATGTTTTTGTTTTCTGACTGTATGCAGCACTTCCAGGAACTTCCAACAAATGCGATAAAGAATATTTCTCTGGGATTTGTACAGAAACGAAACCGAGTCTAAAAGAGTCGCATTTCAGGTTTTGTGTTAGAAAAGAATGGATTACACTCTGTTGTTGCTAAAGAGGATATTCTCAGTCCATTGGATTCGGAGAGAATGCAAGGAACTTCTCTAGGTCTGACACCTTGTAGGCCGTGCATGGTTTAAGCTGTTAGTTGCCAGCCTCTTACCGAGGAAGCCGGGTTCTATCCCAGCCAGTATGTGTGGGATTTCTGCTGGACAGAGTGACAATGGTATAAGTTTTCCTCCAAAAAGTTCTGTTTCCCCTCTCACTATCATTCCTCCAGTAGGCACACACGCATATTTTCTCTGGCAAATTCCGTACGCTGTTGCGACAATTTATTTCGATGACAGTGCAATTATTTCATGCAGATTTATATATTGTGCACCGGAAGAGTGTCTGGAAACTTTAGCGGTGTTCGTATACAGTAGTGTTTACAAGTTTAAATTGGACACGGAACGCTTTCGTAATTGAAACATTTCGCAGAACAAGAAATAAAATTCTTATATGTGACGCTAAACGCATCTAGACCAAAAAAAATCGAAGATAGTAACAATTAAATATTAAACAAGTGTAAGGGATCAACATTTTATGTAAATGCACATATTTTGAAACAAATCACATATGATACATAAAGCGTACACCAAAAATGAAAATTTATACTGGCATGCCTTTAGTATTAAAACACAGTATTTTTTTTTATCACTGTGGAGTTTTCCTGGGGAACCTTTATTTTCACTTCGCGAAACCCCGGGGTTCCGCCAGACAGAATTTAAGATACACTGCCATGGGCATTTTTCTGTTATTTTTTGGCTGGCTTCAAAGGACACTAGTTCACACCTTCTTTAACATTGGCAATTCTGACCCTCGCTGCCACAAATAGTATTTACGTGTCCCGTGTGATTTCCATGTGAATCAGCCTTGTTTATCTCAAGAGCACCAACATATTGGTCCCTTTCATGGAGACGTCATGTTTCCAGTGAGTAGGAACTAAATCTTATTTGGAATATTATTTGGGCAAAAATACCTCGAATTCTTAATTGGATACCTATGGGTCGTAGACAAAATAGCTTGTAACTTGGAAGGTTGAAGAGACTCGCTCCCGATTTTGAGGCAACACCTTTCACTATGAAAATTTGCAGAAAGTCACGCAAATGTATTGCCTTTTGTGTTTGAGTCCAGATCGTCCTCATAACCTGAATGATTACTGAGCCATCCTTCTGCTGCCCATCATTGCAGTATTATTGCATATATTTGTGGCTTGTGTTCCAGGGGTCGCAGGTACAGTGGAGGTCCACTTCGAGAATAAAGATGGAGGGTTTTTCCTCAAGCACGTACCTCGTCAATACTACTCAGCAGTGGCCGATCTGGCGGGAGCATCTGGGAGTATTGGATCTTCTTCAGGATCCAGAGGAGGGGGCTTTGCTGGCCTCAGCCCCGCCGGCAACATTGGCGCGAGCTCGTCCGTCCTTAGTGTGGATAGATTCACCGTGTTTCAGACATCACAGCCTATTTCAATAAGAGCCACGTATGGGCCGTTCTCCACAAAGCAGACTGTTCCTGCTCGTTACATAGTTCCAGACCCACTAGACTCCCTGCCACTCCCAGAGAAGCCTCAGCTGCATACATCCAACTCTAGCACCGCCACTTCTTCAATCCTCCTCGACATGGATCTTACGGCCTCCGTCTCGCACCACCTCGACATGAGCGCTCATGTTGTGAGGACAGAAATTCCACGTGACTCCCCAGTGCTGCGGGTCCTGTTTCACACTGGTTCGGATCCCGGAGGAAGGCGGCAGTTGCTCATGAGGAACCACCAGCGAGTCTGCATCGTTCTGCACGCTACGCTGGGCGAGAGACCCGCTCTGACGGCCGCATGTAGCCCGGACGGTGAAGACGGAGTGTGTCTTGCTCAAGTAACAATTCCTGCCAACTGGTGGGCCCCACTACCACCTCCGGATAGCACGGGAAGGGTTAGCAAACCCGTGAAAACTCCACAACGTCTAGTTCAGGTTGCGTACTCTGTGCTGGAGCCGCGCACTGTAACTGATGCGGAAGGCTTGAAGGATGACAACAGCTGTATTCCTCGAGTGCAGATCCAGCCCTTGACACCTCTTGCTGCCGTGCCGCTCGTGCCAGCTCGGTCCGCATACCGCGAGCTGCGATCCGACGATTTGTTGACGATGGTTGTGCCACATGCTCCGCTCTATCCGTTGTCACGTCTCCACATTCCCGTGTTCCTCCAGCCGCGGCCCGACTACCCCGTCTCCGCTTTCATCATCAGGTGAGTGCATCATATACCTTACTTCTGTATTTTGTGTATCAATTCCTTTCAGGTTAGCTGTAAACCTAGTCTGTTTAATATGCTGTTATTAGTCAAATTTAGTAATAATAATAATAATGTTCTTATACAATATATTATATAAAATATGACCTACGGTCAGCTCTACTTTAATTTCGGGACAGCGTCACAATCGAGGAGATCTGATGCACTCATATGCAGAACCACACGATCTTGAAGTGGTTCCGTTAACTAGACTGTTTCATACGAAATTCCTGGGTGGGTTGTTTTGGGTAATAAACTTAAGACCGATTAACTGTACTTTCTGAAAGAAAGATCAGGTGGTGAAGTTATTCGCTACTACATTGTCCTCTATTTTTTTAAATTTTCCATTCCGTGCATTATGATATAATTGGTGCAGTGTAAACCACCAAAATGCCCACACTTCCTTATAATTACAATAATGTTTTAATGTACAAGAACTCCTGCATATTTCGGAGGCATGTCGGAGTGTATGTGTATCAAAGAATTGTGTGCATTCTGTTGGTTTACATGTTACCATTCATACTGTCAGTACTACTTGACGTTTAATATTAATTTTCCTTTTTCCTCAAAGCAAGAAAGCCGTGAGGTGAAATTGTTCATAATTAAATTACTACGTAAGTAAACACCAACCTTTTACCAAATTTTCTAGTCCTGCGTTCCTCATATTCAGTATCCCAGACATCAGAGCTAGCGATTGGATAAGCTCCGAAGCTAATTTTACAGATGTCCTAGTCAGCAATCAACGATGACTTATTCCCTTCTGAAATTATAGACAGATTAAAACTGTAGGCTTACATCTGTCTGTGTGATGGCAAGTGAAATGTCGCAGTCTTACGGTGCAATGAAAAAATTCATGTCTGCTTGGTTATCTTACAAGAAATACCAATCGTATGTGCGGTTACATTCCACACATAACAATAAAATAGTTAGTTCCAAATCACACGTGTCTATGTAACGTTGCACGACCACAGAGTAAGTAGACCCCTGGGGGAAAGTAAAGCTTATGAAATCTACACGTAAGAGCTGGTCGTTTGCAAGCCTTCTCAGTGTCATAGTTCTTGTGTGCGTCTCAAAGCTGTCATCAAATATTAGTATGATGCCCTATAGCAGAAAAGACACTGTGGATTAATATTGGCCTCCTTTTGCAGTGAAATCTGATGGTTTTCCTTGCACCGTCACCTGTCAAATGATTACTTTTATTTAGCAATGGTGCACTGTGCTTCAAGACAAAATCATTGCAGTTTTGGTACATTAAGCCTGTTGTATTTGTTAATCAGAGTCTGTGACTAACAAACATCGACAAAATAATTGATTCCAAAATATCAAACAAGGGCACTGAATAACAGTGTAGATCGAAAGACGGAGCCGAAAGCATATTGTTATGGAAAAGGAAAGATAAATTTAAAAGCATAAAGAATAATTGGATACCAGATTGTCACGGCGATAAATTATTAAAAACGCTCCCAGCACTTCAATTGTTTGTTTTTTATGTGGCAGTAGTTTAAATTGCAGACGTTTTGCTACAGCTACTCAGGTTGCCTTGTCTTTTCGTCTCAAATTCAGGTTTAATTAAAGCTCCAACGTTTATTGAAATATAGTCCTGAAAAGTTACTTCGGTCTGCCCCGAGGCAAGCAAGATTACAAGTATTGGTAACTGGAAGTAAGCTACCCAGAAATCTATCTTGTCGAGACTGAGTTCCTAAGTTTGCAACTGCTGACAACGTATGTACTGAAAAAAAATATATATATATATAGATAGAGATGTAACACTCGAGGAATAATTGGTAACAGCTACAACAGGGTGAAATCCCAGCGGATTACAAAAGGATGTTACTCTCTAAACTTCTGTAGACCAATGAGAATTGTGTGTAAGCGAGGGAAAGCAAGTACAAATATTACTCTGGCTGTAGAGTAAACTCAAGGAAGGCACATTTCTGTTCCACAAGGGTAGGGTTAACGAGTCAGTGAAGTGCTTTAGACTGTGAATTATTTTGTCTCTCATCCTTTGCTCACCCGATGTACCACAGTTCCGAATACAGCTTGAAATCATTATACACATTTTTAAAAATATTCTCCTGCTCCTAACTTCGACGGTGATCAAGCATATATCTGTACTGCAAGAACTTGTCTACTAACTTCATCCATGCTGTAAGCCATGTAACTAACGACTAGTTAATTATGTTTTGGTTATGTTTTAATTATACGTATATAGTGAGAATTAACATAAACCATCTCTCTGACAAATTCCAAAATGACATTTGGATTATTACTAAAAGATAAAGTGTACTTTACCTTACAAACATGCCAATGAATGTAGGATGTTTATCAATGTATTTCAGCATTAAAAGAATTAGAGTCGCTGGATCTACTGCTGTAAAGCGACCGAATTTTAGAATTCTGTACAAATATTCACCAGCGAATTGTACTTGAATGTAAGGAAGAAACTAGTAAAGTACTGCTTGAGGAGCATAGCTTTGTATGGTGCTGAAACGTGGGCACTTCGGAAAGTAGATCAGAGATACCTGGAAACTTTTAAAATGTGGTGCTGGAGAAGAATAGAGAAGATCCTTTAGACCTATCGTGTGAGAAATGAAGGAGCACAGCAAAGAGGAGAGGAATATACTACAAACAATAAACAGAAGGAAAGTTGACTGGATTGGTCACATCTTGCTTAGACACTGCCTTCTAAAACACGTTACTGACGGGAAGATAAACGTAAGGATATAAGTGACGCGAAGACGGGGAAGAAGACGTAAGAAGCTACTTGATGACCGTAATGAAAAGCGAGGATACTGGAAACTGAAAGAGGAAACACAAAATCGCACAATGTGGAGAGCAAATTTTGGAAGAGAATGTATACAAATCTATGACCAGACTTGCGTGCCTCTTCCCGCATTTATTATTATTATTATTATTATTATTATTATGTCGATTCAGAGCTTCCAAGCACTTTTCCTCCGATCATTTATTAAGGTCGATGAACACGGATAGGTAGGTAAAAGTACAGTGTAGTTTGTCCACTTGGTTAAATAGGCCTAATTTTCGGCCCTGCCGTCTTGCCATTACAATGTCTGTAAATATGTAGCAACCTTCAAAGGATTTCTGTTTCGTATCTGGAGTGACATCCCTTCCGCCACACGGGGACTCGTGGTTTTGAGGATTTCCTTTACGGCATAAATGTAAACGATAGTGACTGCAGACGCAATTAACCTGATTCGGTTAGTTGCACGCAGTGAATGAATGATTTCGAATACATAATCCAGCCCTTTATAAGACTTCGTTATATAACCAGTCATCTCTGAAACATTTTCACACCTGTGAAATATATATTTATCATTTAATGCTGACATTAATACGAATATATATATATATATATATATATACACGAGATGAAACAACATTGTTTGCAGGACATTGAAATGTAAACTTCCACTAATTGTGAATTTGATGTATGTTTGTCCGTGCATCGTTGTATATGCGTAGAGAAGAAAAACCAACTAGATGCCACTGAATGTTTTATTGCCCACTACGGTGTGTAATACGTTGGTTGCTGGTGGTCGGCAGACAGGTGCAGGACAGCAGGCATAGCCTGCTGTCCTGCACCTGACCGCCGACCACCAGCAACCAAGGTATTACACACCATATGCGGCAATAACACAAGTATAGTCTCGAGTTCCTGACGATGGGCATGTAAGTGACCGAAACATATTGAGCAGATTATAAGTGCAATAAACCATTCAGTAGCATCTAGTTGGTTTTTTTCTCTACGCACTTCCACTTGTTGTTTTAACCTGAAAAGGCATTAAATACATTTGCCAGTAAATGTTATCGCTGTTAGATGTTAACGAAAGTGTTCGAATTTCCCGTCAGCGAGATCGCAGACTTTTAAGTTTGCCTGATATTCACACAGAATATAAAGTAAAATTAAAATAATAAATATTGATTAAAATTTTTTGTTGTTATTGAACTGTGGTTCGTACTATACATGCAAGCGTACACGTGTAAAGCGTACTTGCATGGCACCTCCGCGGTGACAGAAGTGGGAAATAATGTTTTGACTTAGTAATTTATTGTAACTTTGAAAGACGAACTTGTTATGAATATTAAATTCCTATGTATGATTACACGATGCTGTCAATAAATCACACGTAACGGAAGTCACTGCTAAGTAAATAAATGTCTCCCTTCCGGCGTTTTCATGTGAGTGTTGTGAAACTAGGGTGAAGAAACTTAATATGTGAAACTTCAGAAACTACAGCATAATTATCGTTGACAATACGAGACATTGTTTCTTTCTGAAAGAGAACAACAACGATGTAGTTTCTTTGGTTACAAATTCGGGTGAACTGTAGCAGCATACGTTCAACTTCTGTCTCCGGCCTGTTTCAGTAACAACATGTATTTATTTCAGCTTCATTACTGAATGTTCTTCCAGGCTGTAGCAAGCCTCGTACAGGAAAGAATGACAAATTCCTGCAAAGGAGACTTCAGTTTCTTACTGAAATGACATGCGCCGGGACTGTAACATCAGTTGAGAGAGATATAATGCCCCAAGTTTGAAATATTTTCTTTTTATCTATTAATAACTTCTGGAGAAATTCCAGACTATTTTATTATATGTTAACATTTAGAGAAACGTATTTTGGTTTCCTTCCTGTGGCTATTGGGAGTTTCATAAAGGGGAAATGTCGCTCTTAACGACATAAACATATAGTTAGAAGGACGAGACAGAAGTGATTGGAGAGGGAGGGCTCGAATTAGCAGAAAATGAGGAGATTTGGATATGCCGCTTTATGTCAACAGAATTCGCACGTGTATTCAGGCTACTGTATCGTGAGTGATGTATCCCCATGTTCCTTTTCCAATACGCTAGGGCTGTGAGGTTAAACTTGGTCGTAAAGAAAATGAGAAAACAAAAGCTACTGTGGCAATGGTCTAGGCTTAGGTTGGAGATGACACCCTTTCATTTCGTCTCATTTGCGTGAGATTGTAATAATTAACGGAGTTATTGAACAACTTTCTGTAAACTTTCAACATGCTAATAATATAACGGCAGGAAGAGAAATTAGATAATCGTCGCTCGTTACAATTTGCTTACTTCCTTTCTCACACATGTGCAGTAGAAAACAAAATGGCTGTCAGAATGAGAAAATTCAAGGAAGATGAAAGAACCTTTTCCAGTTTTTGCATTATTAATACTAGAGGTTGCTGTCCAGGAAATTAAAGATTAAGAACGATAATCTTGCCGGTTGTTTTGTATGGGTGTGAAGCTTGGTCGCTGACATTGAGGGAGGAAAGGAAGCTGAGGGTGTTTGAGAATATGGTGTTGAGGAGAATATTTGGACCTAGGAGG
>Ga0123352_10020972_pt1 | contig 10411 bp, 4 predicted proteins | sample TergutLab28metaG_FD_89700 | JGI IMG/M metagenome (GOLD analysis project Ga0123352, IMG submission 89700) | Labiotermes labralis P1 segment gut microbial communities from Petit-Saut dam, French Guiana - Lab288 P1 | ecosystem: Host-associated > Arthropoda: Insects > Digestive system > Gut ... | reverse complement strand
CTCAGGAGACAGAAATGTGATTAAAAAAGAAGCCGAGAAGATTCTAAAATATAAAGACCTTACAATAGAAATACAGCGCATGTGGAATGTAAAAACAAATGTGATACCAGTAATAACAGGGGCAACCGGGACTATTTCAAAGTCATTTAGAAAATACGTGAGCAACATACTAGGAAAACATGAAGTCAAGGAACTACAGAAAACAACCATATTGGGCACTGCACACATACTTCGGAAAGTACTAATGTAAAAATACAATAGATTCAACACTGAAACTAACGATATAAGCACCATGAATAGTAGCAACACAATAGTTGCAACACTGTATTCCCTAGCGACATAGTTTGTCTCAGGAATATAAGTATAAATACCCTGCATAAAGGAGATGATGATGATTATGATGATGATGATGATGACGATGATGATGACAACGATGATGGTGATGGTGATGATGATAAATGCAAACTGTCTACTACAAGTGAATTTTTTTAGACTTATGTTAGTAAATGTGTAATGCATACAAAATATGTAAAACATGACAAATATATTTTGTTGTGTGTATGTTTTCTTTACAGAATTCATATTAAACTCTGAAAGACAGTGCTTCCTATCAGACACTAAGATCAGTGTTTCAAACAGCTTTCTGACAAACTCTTCAGAACAGTTAGCATTGAGATGGAGGAAAGAGGAGGAACAGACAAATTGTGTCCCTTTCTACCTTATCCCAACCTATTCACAACACTTTGAACACAACCTATCATGATATCGAAATTTGGGATCTGATTTTTACTCTTATGATCAGTTGTAATTTTAGTCAGACAGGTTACGTGCATCAGTAACAGTTCTTTGTCAGAATGTTATTTCCCTTCTGCAGTTATCCAGTTTTTCTTGTTACTAATTAACTTTAATATTATTGTCCACTCTAATTATGATTTTATTAAGGGTAATTTCTGCCTTGTGATATTGCCTGGCATCATTCTTGAGCATGGGCCTTCTATTGTGTACTAGTGCCTTATGTACAAATCTGACATAGGACTGTTTTTAATGTTTCTTGCCTGGAATTGAAGACTTGTGACACTGTTACGTAACAGACGTGGTAATGTCCATTCTCAGGTTTACTGGGATATACACATACAATAAAATTAATCTCCTCTTTGTATTCAGAACTTGAAGTGATTAAAAGTACACCACTCTGATGCTGTAGTGTGACATACATGCTTTCTCTTCTGAGGAATGCTTGAATAGTCCAATAAAATTTATTGAATATTTTTATTCAGAACTTGAAACCTTCTGTGTGAATTCATAGCCAGTCAGGCATGATTATTTCATGTGTTTTATGTAAATTTTAAGAAAGACTCTTTGAAGCCAATGCAGAGGTTTGTAACTATGAAACTGCTCTTAGTTGTGCAGTTCTATATCTCTTAGGGCATTATAAAATTTATGAGGCAAATGGGAAATAAATAAAATCATTTTGTTAGATTCTAAAAATTACTGGACATTATACAGTCTAGATATTATATAAGCAGATTAAGTATTTCCTTGTGACATCATCACTTTGAAAATATAATATTTTTCTAAATTATGAATGTCACAGTTGAGCCAGTAGCACTTAAGTTCCATGTGCATGAGATCGTGGGCTCAAATCTCGATCCTTAAACTGGCTATTGCGAGTACAGTTTTCACGATCTTCCTCTGTCAGCACATAAATGAGGGTATCTTCTCTTCTTTTTCTTAAATGGCACTACAGTCCAATGTGGACCTTCACTTCCTTAATGGACTTCTCCCAGTCAGACGAATGAGGGTATTGTAACAGATATTTGTCCATGGTTGGTTTTGTTGACACCCCTTCAAATTCATTACTTACTAACCATTGTACCATTTGCCACTGTATAGTCTGTGCAGCTGACATCATCATCAAATCAACCACAGATAAATAAATGCAAATCAAGATAAAGGTATATTTTTAAGACATGAAGTATTACATGTATTCATTTTTAAATTCAGTAACATGGATAATATTGACATCACTGTGTGCCCAATATCCCAGTCAGCTGAGCAATGGAAATATTGTAATGGAGAGCATAACAGGGCGCGGAATTTGTGGGAAAAAAAAACAACTGATCAATACACAAATCATAATTACCAATGGTGTGAGATAAATGTTAGCCTGGTTTTGACTTCAGATGTATTGAATTCTGCTTTATAGCTATATACCCACATTTGGCAATTATACTAAAGCCTCTCAGTCACTATACCACTTTCTAAATTTGGCTCTTAAAATCAAGACAAGTAATGTGTGTTTTACATTGAGGTTTTAGTTGGCTTTTGAGATGTATCAATAATTTTTATGATAAGGTTCATTCAACTTCAGTATCCTTGGAGGAAATTATATGTATGATTATATCATCAGTCTCTGAAACAAGGCCCAAAGTCTGTTTCTATGCATATTTGCAAATTATCTCGTACCATAAAATCAAACTGTTACCATAATTCAGATATTGTTGTGTATGTAATATCCTTCCATGTTGCATGATTGATTGGTTGACTTACTCCCATGTTCTAATGATTGCTGTTCTCATATGAGGGTTATGTACACTACCCATAGCAGGAACAAGCAACAGCTTTTTTCATTCCAAAGAACTGTACCAGATTATAAAAAAATAAGGAATGTTTAAAAATTGTTATTAGTTGATAATCACGGCTGTGGGGACTCGTTGCGCTGACCACGTGACACCCCTCTATCCGCAAAAGTTGGCACTAACTTCGCCGACCGGCGGCGGCCGCTCTGTCGGTATAGTTCCCGTGCGGACTAAGGCCACGGAGTTTAGTTAGTTTAGTTGATAATCACGTGATTTGCTTTCTTTGTCACATACACCTAATTATATTTCTTCTGGTGTCACTGAAGAACCATATAACTGTTTAGTGCTATAAGGGTCTGTATGTCAGAAAATGAAGTCAAGAGTATTCTGATGCACATTCGTACATAAAACCTAAATACTGACATTTGTCAAATTTTGGTAGTGAAGGAGTACAAGGTAATGGTAATGCCCCAGTAAAGGTGTTGGGTGAAGTAGAGCTATAAACCCATTTATTCTTAATGTTGGCACTAAATGGAGGTGAGCTTCACACCATGGCCACTTTATACCCATCAAGAGACCCCCTCCTGTACCCACTGAATAGGGGACCAGATGGCTCTCAGAGCCAGTTTGGATTCTTTGGGGAAGAGAAAAAGCTCTTGCCTCTGCTGGGAATTGGACTGTGTTTCTTCAGGTGTCCAGCTCTGAAAATGCTATCCCAGCTTCTGTATGCCAGGAATTTTTTTCAAAATGTTTTTGATTTTATGGGTAACATTCAAGCCTTTGTTCTATTATAGTGTGTGTGTTCCTGTTTGCGCTGCTAATGAAGTGTTCAGCAAATCACAGTTTTCATTCCTCACTTGTTGCATATGTACACATGTGTGCATATTTCACTGTCTTAGTGATAGTAGAGTTGTGTGCCTAATGTGGGAGTGTTGTAGTATCTGTTCAGGAGAAAGCCTGGTGCGTCATAAGTTTTGCCAAGTTCAAATACATTGAAACCATTCAATTCAGTTTATTGCAATTTTATATGTATATATATATATGCAGAAAAGAACCTGCAAGTACTAAATTTATATATCTTGCTGTACTCAATTTAAGGAAACAGTGAGTGGTAAAAAGGTAAACGTAAAGTGATCCAGTTTCAGGCCCGGTGTGGCCCAAGGGTGGGTAGAGGTATAGCTCTACTCTTACAAGACCGCGACACTAGAAGGGGGTGAGTGGTCAGCAGCATGTCCTGGTCGCACTTTACCCCCAGGAAAGACCCGGTACCCATTTTATGGGAGGCTGGGTGAGCCCCAGGGCCAGTCTGGATGGGTGGAAAATCTCGTCCCCACCGGGATTCGATCCTGGACAGTCCAGCCCATAGTCAGTCGCAATACCGACTGAGCTACCCGGCTCACAAACAGTGAGTGGTGTAAAGCAAAAATCATCAGGAAGACCAGTGACTTAAGATGACGATGATGATGTTGAATGCATAAGTGTATTCTGTTAAGGAGTCCAGGCTGTATGGTGCATTTATGATTTTTTCTGAATGGATTTCATCATACTGACTGCACTAGGCACACAGTTGTTCTACCACCAAAACGTCTGAGTGTGTGTACATGCTTGCATACATGTGCAGAGGGCAAGATTGAAGCTTGTGTGCTGTTGGGCATTTAACAGCATGCACCATGATTATGTATCTCACAATAAATGTGATATTCATCTTTAAAGATCAGGACTTCATTTATGTGACTATTACCACATCTTAACTTCAGTCTCTGAATTGTATTCCGCCCCCCATATATGAAATTTAGTGTGTTTCAGTCCCAATAAGACTGAATAATCTCTCAAGACATAGGTCACAGGTAAAAAAAAAAGAGAGCTTATTAACTATGCTTTTTGTAAGCCATTTGGTATAATATTATCAAGTGCCTGCCCATTGGGTGTTTCTGTTGTGATTGAAATACAAGTCAATTTAACTCAACCCCACAAGAATGAGCAGGTTGGGCTGTGTTGGGCTTGTGAAGAATTCGCCCGACTGCCAAATTCTTTGATTGAGTAGTTCATGAAAAGTTTAATGCTTTTACCTTCATCTTTGTTATTCTGCTTGGATTTAAGGCTGCATATCTGGGAAAAGACAACAAAAATCTGGACAATTCCTAGCCAGGTTGGGCAGTATCAGACCTGTTGCATTAATCCCTCCTGCTTGACACACTCTGTGTCAGCTTGCTAACTATATGTTTAGTGCCTGACAGAAATTAAATAAAGAAGCTGTGCATCGAACCCTCATATTAGAACATGGTGGTTAAGTCATTTGGTTGAATTATTATGTTGGGCTGAGCTGATGAGCTGGTGGGTGTATTCTCTGCTCTCTCTTTCTCCTCTGTGTCTCTTTCTGTCTCTTTCTCTCTGTCTCTCTCTGTCAGTCTGTCTGTGTGTCTCTCTCTTTGTTGCTAGATCATCTATCTACACAGACACAGTTAGACTATAGGGATGATCACAACACTAGCCTTCAGGTAAGTACTTTGGTACAAATGAACTTGCCATTTTTTTTTCCCCCCCATTTCTCCTGCATCTGTGCATGGCTTTGCATGTGACTGCTGGATTGACACATTTGTTCACAAACATAATTGGACACTCACATTTACCAGTATTATCCTAAGCTGTTTCTACATACCCTGAATGATAACTTGAATTCACAAGACAAGATTTTAAAACATATTGATACAAAATAAACTTGTGTTTACAGGATGTAGGAGGCTGCTATATCTTTTAAATAAAATAGACTCGTACATTTGAAAACCCAGAGTTCCTGACAGACCTGCGAATTGTAACTGAGTTATATAAATCTTCATATCTTGGATACATTTTACTACTTGTCCTGGTTTGTAAGTCCTTCATGAAAGATGTTTGATCATTTTGATTCCCATATCTTGGAAAGCTATTAGGCATAGGATAATCTCTGTAATTGTGATTGAATCCGTTTTATTACCTTCCAAATGGTTGCTGATTTTATAGGATATTTTCCATCCATGTTTCAAATTTTTGAAAGGACATCTTTGTTCAGATAATAACATCTGTTACAGAAAATGTCTGTGTAATAGAAATCTCCATTTTTTGTTTTTTGGATATTAATGAACCCCATTTAGTAGAGTCCTTCTGGAGATGACAATTGTTCTGCCAGTCAAGAAATTCCCTGCCTTTTTTTGAACTGAAAAGTGTAATGTTTTGTTTACATGAGCCTGCGACTGGCCCCTGTCCTGAGTCAGGGGAATCCAGTCCACAGCTTTACACTTTGTTTCCTTAAGGTACATTTTAGTAGTATCCTCCCATCTTCTCTTAGGTCTTACATGTTGTCTTCCTATTAGGTTTTACAGACACTCTATTATGTGCATTTTTTGTCTCTTCTGTACTTTCTACATGACTGTCCCATGCCACACTACTGGATTTGATAACCCTATTAATATTAGGTAAGGAATTCAAAGTATGAAGCTATTCTTTATGAAATTTTCTCCAGTCTGCTCTTAATTATTCTCATAGGTCCAAATACTCCTCAGTTCCTGTTTCTGTTGACATCATTTTCAGAATTTCTATTCAGAGATACTAATTCTGAATCTGTCTTCTGTCAAGTGAAGTCTACTTCAGTCATTTCTGATCTGTTTAACAGGTTTATCATATCCATAACAGTAACAGTGTCATTGGGGAGGAGTGTCTTCCTTATGACAAGAGAATACACATGTCATATCATCTCATTCAATTCTAGTTCAAAGTCTAGACATTATGCTTGCTGGAGAATAATCCACTACACTTGAGATATTCTTCTCATGGTATTATCCTAATAAAGCTTTCACTTGTCTTTTTCTTTCTTTCATTATTTCAGGAGAATTCTCAAAACATTAATATTAATTTTTCCAATTAAGGACCCTGGTCACCACTTCTTCTCATGTCAGTGCCACTTGCAATTTAAATCCCTTGTGAACATTTTTTAGTTGTCATAACTGTGGTCTTCTAGACGAAATACCATGTTATTTGGTAGGAAGTTGCCAGTGGTTTGAAGGAGTGTCTAAGAAGGTAGCAGGTTCCTCCAAAACGTGAGTACCCATCTACCAAATGATATGGCATTACATCTCATAAGATGGAATCTTTCCAGTCATTGCTGTGAGAACATCAAATGCCGAGTTTATAAGAATTCTTGGGTGTTTTTGAAGCTCATGGTTCCGTGCATCGTAAGTCTATATTAATAAAAATCCAACTAGATGCAACAGTATGCAGTCTGATTTATTTCACTGCAAAATCACTCTACATGTTTTGGGTGCCTACCGCACCCATCATCAGGAGTACTAAAACCTGTAACAGCAGCCTCTGGTACAGGTCAAAACATCGGTACAGCTACTTCCCTCCAACGTGGCAAGGTTGGGACTGGTTTGTACGAATCGTGTGGTAAGTATTGATCAGTTGTGGGTAGGTAGTTACATAAGGCTCCAACGTGGCTATGTTGGGTCTCAACCTAGCCATGCTGGAACCTTAGAAAACCGTACTAGTAACAAAATAAACATACATACAAATTACAAACCCTAAAATGACGAGCCTGATTAAAGGATTATCATGATAGGATAAAACATGTAGTAAAATCTACCTTCATTACATCTAACGGAATCAAACTGTCACCATCAAGCATAAAAAGCCACCGTGCACCATACACCAAGATCTAATCAATAAATTTCAGTATAGAAAATTAAGCTAAATTAAGCTAATGGGTTCATACCCCATAAATAGAATATGACACTCTCTTCTCTAATGCCCAGTAACTCAACAAATATCCTCTTACTAATTACTTTAGTAGGGGATGTATTAGTATCTGTATCCTCTAAGGTTGGGTCCCAACATAGCCACGTTGGAGCCTTAAATAACTACCTACCCACAACCGATCAATACTTACCACACGATTCGCACAAACCAGTCCCGAACTTGCCACGTTGGAGGGAAGTAGCTGTACCGATATTATGACCTGTACCGGAGGCTGCTGTTACAGTTTTTAGTACTCCTGATGATGGGTGCGGTGGACACCCGAAACATGTAGAGTGATTTTGCAGTGAAATAAATCAGACTGCATACTGTTGCATCTACTTGTAGTTGGATTTTTATTAATATAATTCTTGGGTTTGTTTATGTCAGCTGTTTATCAATGCAGATAATGGTAATTCTAATATATGTTTTCAGTTATAAGGAGACTGGTTATGTATTATAATATTACTGGGGGTACATGGTAGTGCAGTTGGTTGATGCGCTGTGCTATGAGCCAGAAGGTCACGGGTTCGATTCCCGATGGTGTCACTGGAATTCTTCATTGACATAATTCTTCCAGCCACACTATGCTCCTGAGGTCAACTCGGCCTCTAGCAAAAATTAGTGCCAGGAATATTTCCTGAGGGGTAAAGGCGGCCAGTGCGTAGGGCTGACAGCCTTACCACTGTCATGTGCTGAATGTTATGAAATCTGGAGCCTCAACCTGCTGGAACCCTCAGGGCTGTCCAGACCTGTACAGGGATTGCTTTACTATTTTTTTATAGATATTGTTGTTTGAGTTCAGCCACTCCCTTGTTAGAATTGCAGTTATCATTATTGAAATTATAATTTTTGAAACTTCATTATTCATCATTTTATTAAATTACTGTCTGGATCATCGGACATGCCCCTAATGGTGATGTGTCTGCTCTAAATTTATGAGCAGTGATCAGTAAATTATTAGTGTTTATTGTACTGTGTGCTTTGCAGACATGTTGTAGGAGTTCCTGAAGCTTCTACAGCAAGTGGCAGATATGCTACAAGATCTGCACATTGCATTGAAACTTCTGGCCATCTGTCATTTTCTTCGACTAACCCAAACACACTGAAATCACAAAGACCTAAATCTCGAATTTAAGGGAGTGGGTTAAAGAACTTCTCGGCCCAAATTCTCAGGAACTTTGTTTCTTTTGTTGGTTGTTGACAGTCATTGCATTCAGTGTAAATATTGCCACTTCTGGTGAATGAATTCATGAATGAAACCTCTTTTTTTTCACTGTTGACTTGAACCCGAGTTCTTCCATTTCAGTGATGCCACTTTCGTTCAGGTTTGATCACAAATCACTCTACTTCGAATAAAACCACTTACATTTTTTTAACAGTGCTAGAGATTTGCTTCATTCACAACTTTTACTCTGTTTTGTTACCAGATTTCAGACACTTCTTTTAACTCAAGGATGTCTGAATTATTGTCAATGAAATATCATGCAGTCATAATCTAGTTTGCTATGATATGGTATGGGTCATCACACAGGAAATGCATTTGTCAGTGATAGTGTGTGCTGTAGCACCAGCAGGAACAAACATCTGTTCTTCCCAGAAATTTGCAAACCTGGAGCATAAGTGACAATCTTACTTCAGTCCACCAGTTAACTGTCACTGAGTTTTGACATTGAAAATTTCCACCATCTGCAAGAAAATTCATGACACGCCATTGTACTGTTGAACATCTGCTTGCTTTATTATCATCTTGAATGACAGTAAAATGAACTATATGATAGTATCGTTATATCTGCCTACTAGATGTGAGATGCATGTGGTTTGGAATGTCTCAGGTCCTGCCAGTTTATTCTGAGCACAACAGCCTGAATTCAGTCCTGCAATTCATCATGTTCTTCTCATATCCAAGATACTGAACTTTTCATGAATTTTTATTGCATTCACTTTGCTAAAATCTGCATTGGCTCTTCCTCAGTTTCTGATTTTGGAATAAACCACTGCTTTTTTTTTTTTTTACCTTCAAGAAAATAATTTGCTTATTTGTGAACTTAGAGCACCGAGTTGTGTGAGGTGAGCCTACAGCATATGAGCAGTTTTGTGTAGTAAAGAAATAAAATAATACTACAGATATTTTAGTAAAAAAATCATTTAGTAGTAAAAATGGTATGTTATGGAATCTGTGTTGGGTGAGATTGAAGAAAGCATTAATGTTAGTCAAAGTCACTAATGGGCAGATAAATTATAGACAGTGCTGTCTTAAGGCATGTGGAGGTCTCCATTCCCCAGTTTGCACAGGACATCTTACTTTAAAACTTTTCATTGGATGCAATATCTTATGATTTTTAGAGAATCGTGCCATACAGTATTAGGATGTAAAGTGTAAAGTAACAGTGGACAGAATTGAAATACGGAGGGTGTATTGTAACCTCTCGATTTCATATCACATCTTTATTAAAACCTTAAAGTGTGTCACCAAATGGTCTGCCTCTGTGGTGTTTAAGACCATGTTCTTGTTCTGAAATCCAATAGTTATAATGTTTCCAGTCATAAAAACCCTAGAAGCAAGCCACTGTCAGAGTCTGAGTGTAATTTACTCATGAAACAGTATTCTTTGAGGAATAAACTGACAGCTTATAGCCTACCTGTCATTCGTTTTTTAGGGGGTGGGGGTTGTGGGGGGCTTTGAAGGAGTCTTTACTTGGTATGTAATTTTGTACACTTGCATGGAATTCCTAAGTCTGAATCTTATGGCTTGAAAATCAGAGTTCATTCATTTATTTAGTATTCCAGAGATCCACCGAGGTGGATATAGAACTTGTCAGGTATAACAATAGATATAGTACAGAAAGAGTCTTTACAATAAAATACTTACGATAATAATATGGAAATAAGTAAACTCAAATTTATACAAGAATGCTATTTGCTCGGAATGTACAGTTCATCAGTACAATACATAGTGTACTTAGACAGAAGAACATAGTAACAAGCCATGAGTAGTAACGTAATGTCCTAGACAGAATCTGAACTTAATACATACAAATATACATACATACATATATATATAT
>Ga0123352_10020971_pt1 | contig 10411 bp, 3 predicted proteins | sample TergutLab28metaG_FD_89700 | JGI IMG/M metagenome (GOLD analysis project Ga0123352, IMG submission 89700) | Labiotermes labralis P1 segment gut microbial communities from Petit-Saut dam, French Guiana - Lab288 P1 | ecosystem: Host-associated > Arthropoda: Insects > Digestive system > Gut ... | reverse complement strand
GATGATGGGTGCTGTGACACCCGAAACATGTAGAGTGACTCTGCAGTAAATAAATATCTGCATACTGTTGCATCTGGTTGGATTTTTATTAACATTGAATTACGATGCACGGAACCATGAGTTTAAGAATTTAAATATTTTGAAGAAAAATCGGGTGGTAAAATAGTAACCCATGCGCTTTAAGGCGTTTATAATCCATAAGATTTTCGATATATTGTGAATGGTACATATACTTTACCAAGAAGCTGAAGCAACTCATGTTCAAGGAAGAAACTCCTTAAAAGAGATTATGGTGGAAACTTTCATTAATATTGTGCGACGGGAGCTTAAAAGGAATTTAATAACCAAGTTCATACCCACTTTAAATTCTAGAATATTTCCTTTGTAAGACAAAGACGATAACTGAGTGGGAGGTTATGAAATTTAATATTTCTTATTAATGTGTCCTTGGTACTAAAATGACTTTCTAGTGGTTTGGGAGAGGAAATCTTTTAATAATTTCCATGGTACTTGGCAACTTGAAATTATGCTCAAGTAACGTGCAGACTTAAGAAATGAAGAGCTCCGTACTTTTATTAAACAATGAATATAACGAAGCCACCCAAAGCCATATTTGTTTTTCTCAGTGTAGCCAACTGTTGTGACAGAAAGAATGCTTCCAGTAGGGACTGAATTTGGGTGCTCGGGCTTCAGCCAGACATTTTAGTGCCTGCAACATTTGAGCGTGGAGCAATGGTTGAATAGTGTAGCCGATCATTTGTAGTGTAGTTGTTTCTTAGGATTGCTGGCGTCAGTTACGGACGGCTCATGGCCATGACAGACTGCTGGCTAGAAGTCAGTATTCGGAAGGTCCTGCGACCGGCCACCTCGATACAGGTTTTTCTTGGTTTCCCTGTGTCTATAAGCAAATGCTGAGATGGTTCCCAAGATTCCAAATTGCCACTACATGCTTCTCGTGTGGCCCTCCCGACTTAAATTCAGTAGTAACCGATTTCATGTTTTGTTTACATGTAAAATAACCACTGCCACTGGGTAACAACCCAATTGCAGTTAATAATAATTATTATTGTTAATCTGTCAACGTATATTCAGGACCGTTGGTGATAGGTATGAGGGGAGCAATTTTTTTTGGTCCAATGCCACCACAGGTTCTTGTGGACTTCGTGGTCCTGCCCCCTGGGCATGGCAGGAGTGTAACCGACTTCTGAGGTTAGGACGCCCATGAGACGCAGTTACTTTGTCCCGATTATGTGAGTGGTGGTATAGGAGGATGTAGTGCCACGAGGAACCTTGAACCTAAATTCTACCAATCTACCCAGACCATGGTCACCGCGGGAATCCCACGGTAGAGCCGGGAATCGAACCCGGGATCTCATGATTAGTAGTCAGAGACTCTGACCACTAGACCACGAGGCTGGTCAGGAGAGGAGAGATTTAAATGAGAAAACGTTAGCAGCGGACAACGGACGCTAGCAATCCAGTGCGAATTCAGTCGCGTACGAGTGTGGTGTAAGTGGGAATACAGAGAAGTGACTGTGTCAGTTTCCTGGAAATGATCTAGTTGTTTTTTTTTTGATATAGCGCTCCATTATTTTATATCAACAGTAAATTGAGTAAACAAAACAATAAGTAAAAATAAATAATTAAAACTATAGGTGATTCGGTGAACCACGACAGTTTGCCGAAAGAGGATCACCTACCAGACTGAGCGCGTCGGGACAAAAAGCTACAAAGGGTGATCGTGTAGAATAGTAACTGGTGACACAGGTAAAAAGGTTAGGATGACAGAACGAAAGTAACTTTCTAAATGAATTACCATATGCTGACCCTATATTTGGACTGAGGCTGTTGTAGCATTGCATCAAAGGATTTAAGAAAATGAAGTCAAGCTTTTTATGCATACTGTACAGAGCAGATATCTTATAGGGAATTTTGAGATAACTGAATGCTAAAAATTGTGTCTTTTGTATGAAAATCTAAGAATATAATATATTTGTAAATACAATTTTATTTTCCTTTAATTAACGTTATTGTATTCTGTTACGTAATAAGTGGCATGCACCGGGACAAAAGATCGTCCATTACTACACAAGACCAGCAGTCTCTTTCAATAAGAAAATTATTAAAATAATAACAATAATATTTATTTACTGCAATTGGGCTGTCACCCGGTGGCAGAGGTTATTTTACATGTATACAAAACATGAAATTGGTTAATAATAAATTGAATTCGGGAGGGCTTCATGAGAAATAATTAGTGGCAACTTGGAATCTTGGGAACCATCTCAGCATTTGCTTTTAGACACGGAAACCAAAAGGCACGGGGAAGCAGGTACATAGTCTCCAGAAACACAGAACAGTGACAGAGCACAACAAACGAGGGAAGAACACGCACCCACTCCTCTGAAAATGTCGCAAAGAAAATCAACTAAACGGGAACAACCACGACCAATGTAACAACTTGAGAATCAAATACCCCAACAACGTAACCGATGGTTTAGGTTCCTGTGACCGTGCATCGTGAGCAAAGTGTGAAGAGAGAGAAAACCAACAAGATGCAACAATCAGATGCTTATTATCAACTTCTGCCTCAGCATGTTTCGGGCATCATTATGCCCATCTTCAGGAGAACAAAGACCGTGTGTTACTGCATATGGTGTACTCCGCTGGTTCTGCCGGATGTGGTTGGTAGCAGTTGTGGGGCGCTGCGCCCCACAACCGCTACTGATTGTTGCATCTTGTTGGTTTTCTCTCTCTTCACACTTTGTAACCGATGGTGTATCTACACAAACGTGAGACGGTCCATACAACCGAACACTGTGCAACATACCCACTACAAACAAAGGGAATGCGGTTGCGCAAAACATAGTAGCTAAATCGGCATACAAAATGCAGCGTAAGGCTTAAACGTTTAGCCATAATATCATTTAGATACATTAGAAATAGTTAATATAGTGCCATAACAGTTTAGGCTTTGCAACTTTTAAGTATAATGTATTATATATCGTCAGTACACAACAATATATCAGTACAGTGATACAATATACAATTAGGTCATATTACGGCTACATGTTTCGACCGTAAACGGTCATCTTCAGGCCAATGAAGAACATTATTAAGGTACAATAAACTAGCACTCAGTGGGATCCCTTAATAATGGGATAGCTTAATAATGTTCTTCATTGGCCTGAAGATGGCCGTTTACGGTCGAAACATGTAGCAGTAATGTGACCTAATTTTATATATTATATCACTGTACTGATATACTGTTGTGTACTGACGGTATATAATACATTATACAAATTTGTTAATAGACAACGGGATAGCCTCTGTCTAATTTGCAACTTTAACTGTATTATGTACAGATAACACTTTATATGACAACCCTGTAAGACTTTTGGTTTCCCAAAATGTGCACAGTTATCTTGTACACATATGTGGTTCTAAACATAGCCTGATGATGACTCCTTCGAGTCGAAACATGTCGCTATAAACATACCTGATATTTTAATATTATTGTTGTGTTAACATAAATAAATATAACTCAAATATCTAAGAATAAAACACAACGTGATGATTGCATTCAAAAAGCCTTACGTTCCCTTGTATTGCATGCTGGATTTAAAAAGTGCGCATGTTACATCTTTCTATAAATTTATGGTGACTGTAACCGATTAGGTCAAATACAAAATGTCTGCTGTTTTTTTGACAATTGTGAAATGTGTTGAATCATTAAAAATGAACACTCTCTCAAACTGTATGTTATTATGTATGTAAGGTTTGTACCGTAATCACTGTAACAAAACAACAAGCAAATTTATAAATGAAAGGTTTAATGTTTTTGCCTTAAATACAATATTTGGAATTTCTGTATCTACCGCTGGTAGAGGGTTTAATGTGTTGATTATATAACTTTCTGGACGATCGAAGGACCGATTTTCAGTTTCCAACAGGGACATATATTTCTGTTCGTCAGTAGCACGCAGACCGGCTGTGGGAGCCACTCAGCCTTCTATTTTAAATTTATCTTGTTCTCGTTTTAGTGGACCGCGGTAGCTCAGTGGTTAAGGTGCTGTGCTACAAATCGGAAGGTCGCTAGTTCGATCCCAGCTGGTGTCAGTGGATTTTTCATTGACATAAAATCCTTCCGATCGCACTATGGCCCTGGGGTCGACTCAGCCTCTAATAGAAATGAGTACCAGGAGTATTTCCTGGGGTGCCGGTGCGTAAGGCTGACAACCTACCACCATCCTGTGCCGTTGTCACGAAATATGGGAACCTTAACTTCCTAAGAACCCTCCGGGCCTGTCAAGGCCTGTAATGGGACTGCTTTACCTTAACCTTTATCTTGTTCTCGTTTTCCCAATCGTGGGAAGTGCTTAAGAATGAGTGGAACTACAGCTCCATTCCTCCAGTTGCCTTCTTGGTCTACACTTGGCCAACTTTACCTTTAAACTTATAAGAAATACACAAAATTCTGAAGTGCTACTTTGTCAGTCCGATAACAAATCTCTCCTACATGTCACAGTTGATATGTGGAGAGCTACTGACCTCTACACATCAGCCACTGCAGTGTCACCTTATCCAGATTCGTCACTTGTGGTTTTGTGACGTTCTGAAGACCACTAAATCTCTGAAGAAGTATCTAACTTCAGGATTTCCGTTCTGCTAAGAAATATATTGCAAGGAAAAAGAGAACGTAAGGACCTAGGATGTCGTTTTATCTGGTTACGTTAATGGTACTCTAGCTTTATATCCGCAATCGTCATCACTTCTAATTGTGACCGCTTACGTAGCATTAGGGTGAGGTTTATCTTCAGAAGCAACTCCGGTGCACTAATGACGGCGACAAATTTTGGCGAAGCTTGCGGCTGGTCTGAACTGCGCATTGGGTGTGGAAGACATACCAAGAGGCGCGAGAGACTTGCTGTTACCGGATTGTGGCTGTAAGGCGGTCATGTCATGGTGCAGCTCGCGGCATCTGGTTCAACTGTTAAACCTGACAGATATCTGTGCCTTGCAGCATATACACCGGTTTATTCATTTCACTGTAATACAGCCGGCTGAATTTCGAAAGGTAGATGTTGATAGTTTTCATCTCCACATAAGATTTCCATAGATATCATTATATAATATGACATAAAAAATAAATATTATAACCCTAGAGGTGAAAAAAGAGTCACAAAGTTACATTCGCACCATAAATATTAAAGCTTCTTCAGAAGTAACCAGAACAAATCTACCGAAAAAGTGCGACCCTGAAGTTCCGGCAGGAATATAGGTACCCTTTGACTGTTCACTAACCACAAGAATCACTGCCATCTAGCTTACGTATTATCAACTACAGGAATAATACCACTTCTGACGGGATCACTCGATCGCTATAAATTTCATTTTAATTTTTGTTGAAATTTAAAATGAAAATTGTTATTTTTATCAGTATCGTTCTCATGATAACCATATTGAACAGGTATCAGTTTTCAGATACCTGGGATGCCTTGTGTCACAACAAGAAGAGTGATTTAGAAGACAAGCTACAGGCATGCAACTTGTCCTGCGACCGGCCACCTCGACATAGGTTTTTCTTGGTTCCTTCTGTCTAAAAGCAAAAGCTGAAATGGTTCCCAAGACTCCCAGTTGCTACTCTTAGATCCTTATTTCATATGCATGTACATGCATAATAACCACTGCCACCGGAAGACAGCCTATTTGCAGTTAAATATATTATATTATGTATATATTATATAAACAAATGGCATTATACGGACACGTTGTGGGAAACGGATTACCCAAGACACACAATTAAGAATCCAAAATATTGCAACCAAAGCGGCCTTGAAATTCGGTAGTGAAGACTGAGTGCTGAAGTAAAGAGCAAAGACTTGAAGCGTCGGAAATGAAATTTTAAAGCGCCTGTTAAAAGGTAAAGTGATCCCGTTACTGGCCAGGTGTGGCCCAGAGGGTGGGTAGAGGTATAGCTCTACTGTTCCATGACCGCGGTACTAGAAGGGGGTGAGTGTTCATCAGTATGCTCCGGCCGCACTTTGCACCCGGGAAAGACTCAGTACCCATTGTACAAGAGGCTGGGTGGGTCCCGGTCGGTCTGGACGGGCGGAAAATCTCGTCTCCACCGGGATTCGATCCCGGACAGTCCAGCCCGTAGTCATTCGCTATACCAACTGAGCTACCCGGCCCACAAAGCAACTATTTGGAATTCCTAAATTAGATCAGTTAAGGAATCAACCCTTAAGGGACAAACTGTATGTGCAGAACATTGTTCGTCACATAGAATGGTATGAACAAAAGTGGTGACAGCACTTCGAAAGAATGGACACAGACAGGAGAGCCAAACAGGCACTGCGATAGAAACCGAAATGGAGGAGAAACATAGGTCGACCGCGGAAAAGATGGAAGGACTAACTTCACCTTGAGGGTTAAGGAACAGGCACTACGCCTAATATTTCAGAGCGCATGATGATGATGATGATGATGATGACGATGATGAATATCGTTCTGGCCTTGTAGCTTACAATCCATTATCGGCCATGTGGTTTGAGATATTAGGGCAAATCGTTGGTTTTTATTATAAGAATGATATATAACATATATACTGTATATTTTGGCCTATGAATGCCGATTTTAAATCATGATCTTACTGAATTGTTGTCAATGTGACACTGAAGCGGCTTAGAATTTTAGCAACATTTGTGCCCTGGTATTAGACGTGATGTATACGACTAAATAGGGCATATGGGCGCGGTAACTAACTCTTTGCAACAGAATCCTTCCGACAAAATAACAGTTCCTCAGCAACACCCACTTGACTCCGATCCTGTGTATACATAATTCAGAAATTCTTTCGCTAGGCGCATTTGTTTTGACAATACAATTTTTAGGTAGCGTGCTCTAACTAGTATAACCCCAGTTTTTTACTGCTCGATCGGTGGGAATCATGTTTCATATTCTACTAAGGACATGGGTACACGCGTGATGTTTCTTGTGTATGTTGTGTGTGAACTGAGGCCTTGCGATGGGCCGATCCCTAATCGAAGGAGTCCTTATGACTGTGTACAAACAAGATTCAGAAATCTGATGTGTGGCTGACCGTGCACCGTAAGTCAGTATGGAAAAGAAACCAACTAGATGTCACTTTTGTGTTATCCTTTATTTCTCCTTTACAAGTTGCTCAACATGTTTCGGGCAACTTGTAAAGGAGAAATAAAGGATAACACAAAAGTGACATCTATTTGGTTTCTTATCCATACTGAAGATTAAAAAAACCGGATAACTGGTAGCCATGAGACACACCGTCCTGTAGCAACATACAGACACAGACGCCATGACAGTTCTCATTCATCTGCTCGTGATGCTCCTGTTTTCTTCACGACTGATGCATATACTTGGAGTGCATCATTTCGATCTAGTGCCAAGTAGCAAGCTGTTTCCTACAGACAAGCTGATAGTGGCTTATAGCAATTACAGTGCAAGACACTTTTAATTAGTTGGTGGCTGTTCTGAAGTAATTTGGATAGCTAAAGAATATGAACTTAATAACAAAATCCTACTGTCCTTCGATTAACCTGGTTGCCACATTATCACCACGAGAGTTTCAAAGCCAAATTACGTGACTGCCACTCACAAAGACTAGAATGAAACGACGTCAGGTTCACACTTCAGAAGGTTGATTCACTTTTCTAAACTTATCCTAATTCTGCATGTCGGAAGGAGGAAGACGCACCACTTTTGGATCCAGTTGCAACTCCGTTCATTGTTGTCATTTGCAGCTTAGAATGGGTAAAGGTAAACAGTGGCGTACCCAGGAATTTTATTCGGGGGGGTTCAACAAATTCAGTTGAGGACAGAGGACAGAGAGAACGGGGATCTGCGGGTCGTAGCTCCCTAGTCCGGTCTTCTGGAGGCAGTTGTAATTTGGTGCAAAAAAATTCATTTCATATAGTAAAATTGTCTTAATTTTTGGTACTTTAAGACTATTTATGATGACAACCAATTTATTTGTCACTGCTAATGTGAAACAATTGCGAACCTAGGTAGTTTTAGAATTTTACTGCCTTTTTCCGAACATCTTGGGGTTAGGCTTCCTAAATTCAGCAATTTTTAACATTTTTTACAATAGGGTTGATTTTGGCATGATTTTGGAGGGCCTTCGGAATTTCGGAGAGGGTTTGAACCTCCCAACCCCCCTTGGTACGCCACTGATTAGATAAAGTTTAAGTGCACCCTTGTACAGGCACTGAGGCTCTGTACACGCCGTACGGCCTATAGAGGGAGTAGAGGTATAGCTCTACTCTTTCTTGACCACGGCACTAGAAAGGGGTGGGGGTAGCGTCACGCCCCGGCCTCTCTTTACCCCCGGGAAACACCCGGTACCCATTGTACAGGAGGCTGGGTGGGCCGCAGGGCCGGTCTGGACAGGTGCGGAAAGTCCTGCCTCCCACCGGGATTTGATCCCCGGACCGTCAAGGCCGTAGCCAGTCGCTATACCGACAACGCTACCCGGCCCACATTTTACGGGTACATAACCTTTATTAATGGTGTTTTCGTACGTAACAAAAATGTGGCATCCTCACAACATGCATTCCTTGTTGTTTCATTGTCCAATCCTGGATTTGTGAATTGCACTACTCCGTATGAAGCAAATTTGTGCACTTTTTGTCTTTAAATGCTGGAACTTGTGAAATGCTTTGTCTTACATATAACTGAAACCATGAAGTGTTTCGCGCCACATAAACTAACTTTATGACGTACCTGCTCCAAGTAAAGTGTAGTTTGTGAATGTGTCAGCTTAACCCAAATTTTTGCTGTTACATCCTTCGCAATCCGACTTTTTTTTAAAGTGTTCAGTTCTCTATAACCTGAAGTAGAAGTGTTTAGTTGTGAAATGACTTTACAGAATTATTACAAAATTACGTTAATTATCCTTGTAATGTAGCACCTGCAAATATGTCGAACATTTACCTGAAATTTATCGATAATTTACTATAAGGGCTTATTACGTTAATGTTGTTGACTATAGGATATTTGATGCTTAGTTGTTTGCAGAATAAATGCGACTACTGCATAAGACCGCATCTAATTTAGAGAGTGTCTCACGCTCGCATCCCCCAAAGCCTTTCATGGACACGGCGGTACAATACTCCTATTCCATTTGTCTTTATGTACGTTTCGCATCTGAAATCCTAATTAATACTGTCTGTTATTTGACCTACATTTTGAGGGATGGGAGGGGGGTGTTTGTGGTGGTAATCCCCCCATACTTCCCCTTACCTTGCCACCATTCCGACAGGGAATTCACTGGAGTCTCTTGACGGGGAGCCACAAGGGAACAGCAGTGGGAATATTGATGAGCTAGAGGGTATAAGATGCCTCACGACACCATTCAGATACTTCTCGTGGTAAAGCCAAGTCAGAAAGACAGAGAATTTGGGAACTGCGGCGATAACCATTGCTCTAATTGAAGATCCATATATACAGGGTGTTCCTGAAAAGTTCGTCCACGCGTCCTACACAGTTTTTATAAGCAACTGAATAGAAAAACTGTTTCTCTTTGAGTGACCAATCAGGAAATTTGTTGTTCTTTTGTCGCCATTTCTGAAATCAGACACTGGTTGCGGAAAAAATCGAATGTCACGTTCTATAATATTCTGTTTCGCCCAAAAGGCACAAACCCGAAAAAAATTATAATTGTTGATCTTTTCTCTCCCAAAAATAATGCGTATGGTGTACAAATTATTACTATATCAGACATATAAGCTAACGTTTTCCTCCGAAACGATTTGTTGAAAGTAGCTACATGAAACTTTGCTCTCGGTGAGATTTTTGGACTCATGAAAATGATTTCCTATGTTTCAATAAGGAGAAAGAGGATTCTAACTAAACTAACACCTCAAAACCCCATGTATATAAAACCCTTTGCCTAACTGATTCACGCCCGGTTACCATGGTTATCGTGTTTATGGAAAAGTTTTATAGGGTCGTAAGTGATGAGAAGTGAAGGACTGGGGTGAAAGCGTGAGTGAATTAATAATTGGAAAAAAAATTACAAGAAACTGTAAACAGTACTCTCTTACCTGGGTGTTTTTACCTTTTGTAAATGTTGTATTCTAATTTGTCTCGCATGCATTGTCGCTAGTTTTAAGCTGTCTTGTGTGTAATTGTTGTTGGTTAGATGTGTGTATTGTTGTAGTTGTATTGTGTGTACTGTTGTTGTTATCTTATGTGTATTTGTTGTACAGTGTGTGCATTGCTGTTTTGTACTTTAGATGCCGGACTGCTGGCTAGAAGTCAGTATTCGGAAGGTCCTGCGACCGGCCACCTCGACACAGGTTTTTCTTGGTTTCCTTGTGTCTATAAGCAAATGCTGAGATGGTTCCAAAGATTCCAAGTTGCCACT
>Ga0123352_10020967_pt1 | contig 10412 bp, 8 predicted proteins | sample TergutLab28metaG_FD_89700 | JGI IMG/M metagenome (GOLD analysis project Ga0123352, IMG submission 89700) | Labiotermes labralis P1 segment gut microbial communities from Petit-Saut dam, French Guiana - Lab288 P1 | ecosystem: Host-associated > Arthropoda: Insects > Digestive system > Gut ... | reverse complement strand
TAACGGCTGTGGGGACCCGTTGCGCTGACCACGTGACACCCCTCTATCCGTAAAAGTTGGCACTAACTTCGCCGACCGGCGGCGGCCGCTCTGTCGGTATAGTTCGCGTGCGGACTAAGGCCATGGAGTTTTTTTTCCTCCAGTAAATCAGATTATACAGTTTTGAGGCTTGTAAGTAACGAACTGCAATGCATAGGACAACACGACGGTGATCCAATCTGAAGCACAATCCCGGGACTTGCCTGTTAGTACCATACAGAGAGAGACAAGAAAAACCGCAGCTTGAGTGGCCGGTTACAAGGTGAGTGCCTATACGTGTACGAAACGGCAGTACTAAAATGGCCGCGCGGTCTAAAGCGTGGATTTACAGCTGCTCGCTTGCTGGGAATGAATGTTCGAATCCCGTCGGGGGCATAGATGCCTGTCTTGTGAGTGTTGGCAGGGGTCTCTGCGACAGGCCAGTCCCTCGTCCTGATAAGTCCTACCGAGTGAAGGTCATTACGTGTGATCAGGTGCAACAAAGAAACCTCTACAGCTGCAAAGAGTAGACAGAAAGAGGTCAGAATAAGCAAGATGGGAGCACTAAAATTGATTTGGTGTTATGTAAGGTGAAGACACGAAATAAACTAAAATGTGCTAGCTATTACGTTTTTAGCCGTTAAGGGCTATTATTAGAACATTTCGCTTTTCGAAAAAAAAAATATTGCCCCATTTTGAGGCATAACTCAGAATATTCATTCTTAACTGAGCCAACAGATCGCCCTGAAAGTCTCAGATATTGAAATAAAGTGGTTTAAAATAGAATTACATGAAATTTAGTCCCGTTCGTAGACGACGGTGTTAATTTATGATAAAACATGAAACATGACCTGTCCGGAGCACCAGTGTGGGCTCATCCGATGGGAAGCAGTCACACTTATCCGGTCTCCCGTAAATCAGTCAAAAAGCAAGTGTGTCTGTCAGTAAATCAAGCAGACAGATATTGAAGTATGTAAGGTACAGGTTCTGAGGGTTTCAGGAGCTTCAGACTCCAGATTTCAAGACAATCGGCATAGAAATGTGTTAACGATGTCAGCCTTAAGCAGCAGCTGCCTTTCACCCCCACAAAATATTCCTGGCACTCATTTCTGTTAGAGGCTGAATCGACCTCAGAGCCATAGTGCGAACAGAAGGATTATGTCAGAGAAAAGTTCCAATGTCATTATAGGGAATCGAACCAGCGACCATCCGGTTTGCAGCGCAGTGGTTGCCCCCTGTATTTAAGTACGTAGTTAGGTATATTAGCAGTTTCAGCAGGCCCTAATCCAATGCAGTAGAAGCGTAGTATCTCTAAGTCTCCAGAACGTAAACGTTAGAATTTAATTTCTGGAATTTATTGTGTTGTATTGTATATAAGCCTCGTACATCTGCAGGCCGTGAATCGGATGTCAGAGACACTTAGACATTACTGAACACCACGCAAGCAGTTGCTGTTGTGCCGTCACAGTAATCTGCCAAGCAACTGAAAATATTCTTGAAATCGTAAAGTCTGACAGGACTCAAACTTAATTAGGTGTTCTATAGAGTTGCAAGCTAATGTAATTTACTTTGAGTGAAGAGCAGAGTTCTAACGTTCTTTCTGGCAGCAGCGTCGCGTGACGACGCCTGACGTCACCTGAAACTCGGTTATGCTTGAAAGAAAATGTTAATAAAGTAGAATACCTTGTCCCAATTTCACATCAGTCAGGTAAATAAAATGACTTGGAACAGGATCTTCGAAGTTGCTAGATAAGCCGTCATGCAAACGGAGATCGGATTTATCAAGTAAATTCAACCACTCAATGGATGGCTTTTCGAAGGAGGTCGCAGTACCAACACTCAGTTCTCTGAGAAAAAGAACTGAATTGTATAACCAGAGGAGACTCACAACACATTTGTAAATAAAGATTATGAACTACCGTATATTCTCGAATCTAATCTGCACCCTTTTTACAGTTTCAGAGGGCTAAAAAAATCAGATGCGGATTAGAATCGCGTGAGGATTAGATTGGCTGTCGTGAGCTGGATTTTGGAAAAATGGTAGAGCCGCTGTACGTGCCGTAAGAACAATAAAATAACTTATTATTTTATTTATTATTTATAATATTATATATTATATAATATTTATAATTCATTATTTGTCAGACTCGCTGTCATCTACATGAATGTACGAAGCATTTAAATAACCGTAGCGCTAATCAGATGTGGTGCGTTTGTACCGCTGGCAGTTAAATGGCTACTTCACACACGGCGCGTTAGTCGGATAACGGTTAAAGCATTGGTAATACCCAATATTATTCAATCAGTCTGCCTTGTAGGCAAGGGGCGGTTGAAAGAAAGGTGCGGATTAGAACCGCGAACTAAGATTTTTTTCGTTTAAGAAATCGGCAAAAACTTGTGCGGATTAGATTCGAAAATATACGGTAATTCTTCGTAAGCAAACCACACAAGTCTTTGTAATAGGGAAAGAGTTTTGATTTTGAAGAACGTTTATTTAAGTTATGTTAAAGATTTAGTTCTTCTGGGATGCTATGTCATGTTGACTGCGAAATGGTCACAGAAGTTTCGCGGGGGCGTAGCGTCTCCTAGACGACGTTCTGGTGGCAACCACGCTCCACACAAATGCAACTAGTCACCACTCGGCACTACAGAATATAGCTCTGTTTTAATGTAAGGTTTAGGAATCTGGAGTGGAGTCATCTAGCTGAGAGCAGGGCACAGAGACGGTCAACTGCAAACAGTGTAGGATTGAAGGTTCCTGTCTTGTGGGACGGGAAGTCGAGTAGTCCTGTCGATACCAACGGTTCGAAGGAACGTAGCAACTTCCTCTTTGGGCAGATAAACCTATGCCGAAGGAGAAGGCAGCAGGTTCCTCCTGAACGTTGACACGTAGCATCAAACTACGTTGTATCACGTAAGAGAAAATGTCAGTTTTCAAAAACATGGCGATAGGAACTTAAATTCTCACACGGTACTGAAAATCTATTTTCCGTGACACTAGGTTCTACTGAACAAGCTGTGCCAAAAATTATCTCTTCTATAATTTCTTGTTTGGAGTTAACTGGCTGCTCAAGCAGTCAGATGGTTAGTCAGACCCAGGGGCGTAGATAAGGCCTTAGAAGTTCCCGCTGCGTGTGGCATAAGCGTAACTTAGGGGAGGGGGGGGTGGCAATGCCCCGACAGTATTTTTTCTACCTAAAAATATTTTGTTTTGGTTACTGGGTTGAAGCCCAAATACCCCCCGGTGGTTTTGCGCCCCCCCCCCCCAGTGTTATTAACCCCGTCGTGCCTATGGCGCCGCAGACCCCAAAACTTACACAATAGCTACTACAATTTGTTGTGCGTCCTTTCAGTCCTTATTCCGTTCTTCCAGCAGAGGACACTATTTTGGATCCCTGTTATGAAACCTGAGAGTAACTTTGATTATGTTTATACGGGGGACCCCTACGGCTTATGTACACCGCTGGTCACATTCATCCTGTTTGACAAAATAGGCATATACGTACACAGATGGGAAATCGTCGTTAAACAAACTGACATTAAAACCAATTTTATACACAACATTTTGCTATTTGTACATAATTAAGTATTCAACTGGGTAGTAGTATAGGTAGTAGTACAGGTAGTATTACAGGAGGTAGTACAGGTAGTAGTAGGGGTAGTAGCACAGGTAGTAGTAGAGTTAGTAGTACAGATAGTAATACAGGTAGTAGTACACGTAGTAGTAGTTAGTAGTACATGTAGTAGTACAGGTAGCAGTATAGGTAGTAGTAGGGGTAGTACCACAGGTAGTAGTAGAGTTAGTAGTACAGATAGTAATACAGGTAGTAGTACACGTAGTAGTAGAGGTAGTAGTACATGTAGTAGTACAGGTAGTATTATAGGTAGTAGTAGGGGTAGTTATACAGTTAGTAGCATAAGTAGTAGTATAGGTAGTAGTATAAGTAGTAGTACAGGCAGTAGTATAGGTGGTAATGTAGGTAGTAAAGGTAAAGGTAAAGCAGTCTCATTACAGGCCTGGAGTGGCTCAGAGGGTTACAGGAAGTTAAGGTTCCCAGATTTCGTGACAACGGCACGGGATGGTGGTAGGTTGTCAGCCTTACGCACCGGCCGCCTTTACCCCCAGGAAATTCTCCTGTACTCATTTCTGTTAGAGGCTGAGTCGACCCCAGGGCCATAGTGCGAACAGAAGGATTTTATGTCAATGAAAAATCCACTGACACCAGCTGGGATCGAGCCAGCGAACTTCCGAATTGTAGCGCAGCACCTTAACCACTGTGCTACCGCGGTCCCCCCAGTATAGGTAGTAGTATAGATTAAATATCCATAAACACGGGGGAACAGACCTGAAATCCCCACTGCGTGCTCATTTGTAACAATTCAGGAAGTAAAACACCGCTTTACGCTGCAATGTCTGCACCACCATTCTGAATTCAACAGTACAGAGAATTCGGGGTTTTCAGAATGTCAATATCTGAAGTGCGCCAATTGTATCGGTGAAACATTCACTCTGTGTAATAGCCAACAGATTTCTCTACGTATTCTGAGTTGCAGAGGGGACATTTCTACAGTTTTCAAAATATCTCTCGCCGATAATCAAGACACCATGCGAACACTGTCCTGGTGCGGACGCCGTGTGCCTGAAAGAACTGTCTATTTCCGTAACGTTACTGCAAGTTGTTAATTTAAGAATTTTCCAAACCTCAAAGACAATGTCAGTCATCCCAATGTGTTTATCTATACATATAATGTTAAAAAGGTAAAGGTAAAGCAGTCCCATTACAGGCCTGGACAGGCCCAGAGGGTTCCAGGAAGTTAAGCTTCCCAGATTTCGTGACACTGGCACAGGACGGTGGTAGGTTGTCAGCCTTACGCACCGGCCGCCTTTGCCCCCAGGAAATGCTCCCGGTACTCATTTCTGTTAGAGGCTGAGTCGACCCCAGAACCATAGTGCGATCGGAACGATTTTATGCACTGACACCATCTGGGATCGAACCAGCGACCTTCCGATCTGTAGCACAACACCTTAACCACTGTGCTACCGCGGTAACCCATACATGTAAAGTATGTATAGATAAACACATCGGGATGACAAACACTAAATTTATAGCTCGTCAAGCCAGTTCCATCAACCTCTATAACAACGTGAGAGCCAAGCTACTAAAATGTTGTGCCAACATCTACTTTGATAAACATGTGATCCCTAAATACGCTAACATAAAATTTGCAAACAGTTTCTCCGGCTTCACAAGCCTACTGTAAGCGTTCGGAATCCCAGAATACACTCTAAGCATTGTTAACCTTGGATCCGTAGTTTAGAGGGCCTGAAAATGACTCAGAAAGAGACGAAACATGTCGCCCTAACTACAGCGGAACTTATGTAGTTGTCTAACAAAACCTTATTTAATGGTAGGGGTACATATAGTATTTACTACATAAGGTACAGCTAAATGTTTCGGCTCTTGACAATGAACATCTTCAGGTTGTACATGAAATACTTATTAAGCAGTTCTACAAAACTTATATGGGCTGTATACATGGGGCGGTTAGGAAGGGACTAAGCTAATATAGTTATGTGTATTGTGGAATTACATATACTTAACATATAGTAGCAGAATCCCCCCCAAGTACCCACACCTCCCAACCTCTATGACATATACGAGATCTCGTGCCCACCTTCCCTCCTACCCGCCCCATGTATACAGCCCATATAAGTTTTGTAGAACTGCTTAATAAGTACTTCATGTACAGCCTGAGGATGGCCATTGTCAAGGGCCGAAACATGTAGATACAAATAAAGTTATTTTAGACAAGTACATACGCTCCAGCTAGTTAGTTTATGAACACAACGGGCATGACGAACCTTATGATGTCGTCCTAAAATAGCATTTCATACAACAAACTGTTGCGTTTTTGACTGATGCGTTATACTTTATATGCATTCTGCTTATGTTTACTGCGCAAATGCAATACTACGACAGCGAACTACTTCATTTGGGAAGTACCTGACAGCAAATACTGACATATGTTTTGAAAAGAGTACTTCTTAAAGCAGACACTAATCTTTTAGTCGAACAAGTAAATTAATCAACCGTCTATACAAATACGACTGCCTGCCCAACCATCTTTCCAACTCTGGCCAAACAATTAAATCAGAGAATTAGCAAGCCGGTAAGAGAAAGATGAGGGTGTGGAGCACTGGTAGAATGATACGGACAGAAGAAACTGAAGTAATCGGAGGAAAACCAATTCCAGTGCCACTTTCTTCTCCACAAAAGCCGCATGGAATCGCCTAGCATTGGAATCCCCTACGCCGTGACAGGATGTCGACTATCCGCTACAGCCATAGCAGAGCAAAGCTGACAAATGTAGATACAGTGGTCCTTCGGCAATCCAGAGTCCGGTAATTCGGATTACCGAGTGGTACGGACCATTTATTATTATTATTATTATCCTTGTTATCACCGTCATGCAGGGTATTTAGTTATATACCTGAAACAACCCATATTTCTGTTGTATGTAGTGTTGCAGCTGTTCTGTATTTACAATTTGTGCTACATGTAATGTTATTTCGCCTGTAAAATATGTTTTGTACCTTTACATTAGCACTTTCCGTAGTATGTGTATATAATAATAATAATAATAATAATCGAATTTCAACTTTTGTAGGCAGAGATGTAACTAAATTTAGTAACTAATTTAGATTTTGAAATATATTTTAAGGCAACAGCACGTTTCATATGAGGTAAGATTTTAATTACTTAGCTAAAGGGTGTTTCAGTGTTAAGCCATGAGTCTAGTCAATAGTGATTTAGATATCTTGAGAAGGCAAATTATCACACGCATATTTGATATTATTATTATTATTATTATGTGTGATAACGATTTAAGTATTGTGTTGTTTGTTTTGTATGTGTTTGATATGTCTCCTCTTTATTGTCCCCTGTTATTCGTGTTTGTATGTTGTGATGTTTCTGTACTTGACCATCTGGCTGTTCATTCGGCACGTTAATAAACATGGTTATTATTATTATTGGCACGTTAATAAACATTAATTAATATTATTATTATTATTTAACCTTAGGTACAGTACTTCCGCTTTACGGAGTGAGATTTTACCACCGAGTGACGAATCTTTGAATGCTACTTACGGAGTTACACTCCGTGGTCCGGATTTCCGGGTAATCCAGGCCACCTCTTTTCCAAACAGTCCGAATGACCAAGGGGCTGCTGTATTTAACTAGTAGAACTTGTATTAAATCCTTCAGTAAACAGAAGATCAATCAAACTACAAAATTTTCCCCTCACTGAAAATTTACCAATTCTTGATATAGGTAACCTGGTGAGAGTGGATGTTGCGTATTAGGTAGCTGCGTATGTAATGAGATGCAAGACACCTCTCGGTCATATCACTAATAGTTTCCAAGAATTATTGGCTAAATGTCGAATAAAACTCAAATTGTTTTTTTTTCAGCGTTCTAAGTACCGTGTAAAAGTTAAAGTTATTCCACTTCTTGTTGCTAAAAGGTAAACTTGTACATTTACGGTCAGAAGCTGAATGATGTGGCCACTTGAAAAAAACACAAGTAAGTTAACTTCGTAATCACGACATAAAGAAATTATTATATAGGCCTACTTCGCTCCTTTCGTATTATATTTATCACAGCCAATACAATCACCAAACTGTTACGTTTCGTCTGGCTTTACCGCACCAAGAAATTCGTAAAATTAAATTAACGCACAAAAGGACTGCATATGTTTTCTTCCAGGTTACTGAATTCTTCTGATTTCCTTCTTCTGTAGCAATTATTTTTATATGTGAACTGAAAACAGTGCTGTTTATACATTTTTTACCCGAATCCACAAAGTACAACTAACAGACAGACTAACAAAAAGAAAGTCATCTGTATTGGTAGCACTCAAAATGCAGACTACATACATGTAAAAAAAAAAGGTAATACTTCGAACCTAGCCACAGACAGTTCAGTCTAATCTGCGTTTAAGTAAATTATTCCCCCCCCCCAATTTATTTCAAAATAACTTACTCATCACCAAACTGCCCTTCCCAGTTGCTATTTTCGAAAAGGACTCCTTAATTCATTATTAATGTCTTGTTCCATGAAGCAGTTTAAAGGAACCGCCTATTCAAGGAAGGTCTTTCTGAAAATCTGCAAGCGAATTGCGGGTAATTGTCTCAAACGATGGCGCTATCATCTATTTACAAACTCTTACATACACAGCATTAAAATTCTGTTATTATATAAGTCAAATATGCAACATCTGCTTTTGAAATATAGTAACTAAATAACGTACGAATTAATTATATACAACAGACTTCATGCAAGCTATCTATGCCCACACCAATATTGATCCATATATTTACTTTGTTCGCTGTACTGCAGTGGGTAGTTCATGGTTGTGCACAGCAAACACCAAAAGTTACAAATTAAGCCCAAATTTCTGTTGTGTAATCTCTCGACACCACATTTAATTACACTGCATGACTCGTAGTGGTAAATACTCCAAAACGCACGTGACGTTAAGTTGACGTTAACACAAGAGAGGTTTCGGGGAACGTGCGCTTACTCCTTACAAATCGATACACCATTTTAACTTAGTCAGGTGGTCTAACGGCGTGTCGGTAAAACGTTCGAATGGCAAAACTCCTGATAATGAAATACCCTAACTTACTTTACTTGCAGACTCAAATATCTGCCTTACTCTTTTGCTTTGAAATACAATTTTTTATTTTCGTTGTTACACCGTGCACGTTGTCAAGTCACTCAATTATTTTACCAACCACTGCACTTATATAAATTTATAAAATTTACACCTTAAAACATCAAATCATTAAAAACGCTCCGACATGTTTCGGTCCTAGGACCATCATCAGGGAGCAATATCGTCCTTGCTAAAGTTACACTATTAAAAGTCATATTAATTTCACTATTCCAGTTGGTTTTGTGGCAGCATGCCTATAATATAAATTATACCAAGTAAGTATCGTTAAAATAAATATTAGAATAATTGTGCGGGTGATAAAATCGAGAAGAATGAGATGGGTTGGGCATGTGGCGCGTACGGGTGAGGAGAGGGGAGTGTATAGGGTCTTGCTGGGGAAACCGGAGGTAAGGAGACCGCTGGGAAGACCTAGGCGTAGATGGGAGGATAATATTAGGATGGATATCCAGGAGGTGGGATGTGGGTATATGGACTGGATTGGGCTGGTCCATGATAGAGACAGGAGGCGGACGCTTGTGAGTGCGGTAATGAACCTTTGGGTTCCATAAAATGCGGGGAATTTCTTGACTAGCTGCAAACCATTAAGCTTCTCAAGAAGGACTCTGCACCATGGAGCAAGTAAGTAAGTATATATATTCTGTCTGGCTATACATTTTTGGAAAGCCTCTACTGTCATTGGTTAACGCGTTAAGGAAACCGTTTGCAGAATTTCGCATAATGAATGCATAAGTCGCCACCAAAATAAAAAAATAAAAGTTAAAAATGAATTTGTGCTAAAGATACGGCGCAGGAAGGGCTACAATATATCTTAACCTTATCCCACCAAATCCTTCACTTATGATCCTATTCACATTTCATTCGCTGCTACGTGACGTATTAATATGAAAGTGGGTGGTCTAAATATGTCCGTTTATCCTGTATTCAACGACGGTAATGGGATACTTCGTGACGCTGACTGCGCAATCTCAGCAAGGCGACGCTGCTGCGTCACCCACAGTAGACGCTGTGTCTACCAGACGGAGCGATTCCAGGAACTGGCTGACGCACAGACTCGCATTACATAAACCGCGATTACCAAATAATGAGCCTGAACGGGGAATGTAAGCCACCTGGGCCTCGGGGAAGAGATTTAACTAGCAGCCGAAACATTTGACGATTCCTGATAGTTAATAAGCTTAGTATTGTTTTAATTTGCCAAACGGTTAATCGTATGCCCATTGAAATAAATTTTTACCTAGGAAAAAAAATAATTAACTTCTCACAAAACAAGAATGCAAATTGCGAGATTTCAGGCTTCAGCCGCAGTGTAGAGGCCCTCGTCTTCTGGAATGTTACGTGCAGTAGGTTTGCAGTTTCTGGAGAGCCCATCTTTCCCATTCTTGTTGGAATGCTTGACCCTCGAAGAGGGGACCGATAGGTTGTTCCGAAATGTCGGTAACCAACTATCAACCAACTCTGCCGAAAATCCCAGAAAAAAGTAAGGACTCGGGAATAGACATTGTTTTGTTTTTCATTCTGGAGTGCTAATATTTGGTCTAGTGGTCAGAGTTTCTGGCTACAGATACAGAGGTCCCGGGTTCGATCCCCGGCGCTACCAGATTTTCTGAGTAGTAGTGGGTCTGGAACGGGGTCCACTCAGCCTCGTGAGCCTC
>Ga0123352_10020965_pt1 | contig 10412 bp, 4 predicted proteins | sample TergutLab28metaG_FD_89700 | JGI IMG/M metagenome (GOLD analysis project Ga0123352, IMG submission 89700) | Labiotermes labralis P1 segment gut microbial communities from Petit-Saut dam, French Guiana - Lab288 P1 | ecosystem: Host-associated > Arthropoda: Insects > Digestive system > Gut ... | reverse complement strand
CCATGCAGCATTGTGATAACTGATGAATAAAAACCAACAAGATGCCACTTATTATTTTATTGTACTTCTTATAGGCTCAACATGTTTTGGGCACTACTATGCCCATCATCAGGAGCTCGCGACACAATGCTGCATGGTCCAACAAACATCAAATACAAGAACATGTTTAAGACAGCAGCTGTGATCTTCACAGACGGCTACAAAGAATGAAACTGAATCAGATGATGACAAAAGAAATAATAAAAACAAATTCCATAAACAAAAATCAACAGTCACATAACACAAATGTACCTGTATTAAAGTGAGATTGCCAACAATCATACTCCACTGCTGTTTAGGGGTGTCCATGTGGCCAAGGTTGGCTTGCGTTGATAGGCGGGATGCAAGCGTCATTTCGAGATTACCCTTCAGTCCAAGCAGAGCAGGCACTAAGATTACTATTTCTGTAATCTGCTCAAACACTACCCAATGCTGCAAATGCGGTGAAGAAAACTTAGCAATTTGTCAAAACTGTACTTTATGCATTATCTATTTGACAGCACAACAATATGAACTCTATGACCAAAACATGTGTAAACATAGTGAAATAGTGTGCCACATTAGAATCTATTTTCATTTATTTTTGTCTTTATTCTGTGTTCCTTCCTAGCATTTGTGAAATTATAAAAATGTGACAATTATATTTATATACATATTTAGACCAGTGCCTATCATTTTGGTGCTGCAAACGTTAAATTTTCACTCAATTATTATACCAACTACTGCACATATATAAAATTTACACATTAGAACGCTCCGATACTTTTCGGTCCTAGGACCATCATGAGGGAGCCGTATCGTCCTTGCTAAAGTTACACTATTTTTATAGTGTAACTTTAGCAAGGACAATACGGCTCCCTGATGATGGTCCTACGACCGAAACGTGTCGGAGCGTTCTAATGTGTAAATTTTATAAATTTTATATACGTGCAGTAGTTGGTATAATAATTGAGTAACTCAACAACATGCACGGTGTAACAACGAAAATAATTAAATTTTCAATTAACTACAGGGTGTCTATCAGTGTTAATGAACCCAAATGCTTGTCAATTTGCCCTTTTGTAATCACCCATTTTACTACCATTGTTTTGACCCTTCATGACTGGGATTGATAAACAATGAATGGCTGTCAAATCAGCTTCCCCACTGTCCTGCTATTATGTAGATCACTCCCAAATCCAGTCAAGATCTGTCTTCCATTCTGTGAGAGCAATTGCTTTTGTACTTTATGGAAGGAAACTTTCTTTCAATCACTTAATGTATTCCACGCCACAGAAAACTGTATTCCATGCAAAATAAACCATCATGCATCTTATGACTACAAAGGTTTGTATACATTATTACAAGCATTTTATAAGTTCTTGAAAACAAACAGGCATTCACATTGAACGTGATACTTTTGTCCGTGACAGCCTGATCACACCCAATGAATCACAAGTACCAAGAACCTCAGTACTTCTGACACTCACCTGCACCACATCTAATACTAGACCAGCTCCCACCATGCCAAAGCCAGCAATCAGGAAAGGAATGAAGACCTGAACTGCGATTGACAAGTACGTCTCAGAATGGCGTGGATCAGCAGAAGCCAGCATTTTGGTCTCAGCAACCACATCTGGAAGGTGGCCTTTTTCAACATCATCTCCTAGGGTCAGCTCTGCCCGTCCTGGGGGCAGCATTGCCCCAGTTCCATCCTCCAGTGTTAGCATGTTCAGGCACATATAACGGTGGTACTTCACAGTGGGAGTGGACAGCAACACACGCCCAATGCCACAGCACACCCTGCACACACACACACACAGAGCTCTTCTGGATAAAACTAACCAACAGCCAAAGTAATGCATGAAACTAACATAATACCAAAGGAATAAGTAATCCTGTCTTTATATGGCACCACATATATCTATAGAGTTACAAACATTCTGTGGACTGTAAAGTTTGTTAGAATGCCTATAGGTTGTGGAATGAGTCATAAATCATAAAACATACAAATATGAACTGAAAAATCAGTAAGTTAAATGTTCCATTAAATTCTCACACAGAACAGTTAAGTTGCACTACTAATTTATGTTGTATAAATACAGTACCTTTAGAAGGCCTTCAAGTCACTTCAACATATGAAGAATTCATCAACTCAGTAAAAGAAGTGTGTATCTACACAAATTCTAAATGACACTTTCAAATGATCCCTCTGCTTCATCATACTTTTCTGACTAGTTGACAATGTTTATAGGATTTTGATATGCATACAGTGTGCACTGAAAACACAAATGTCTTGCAATTGCTTTATGGAATTATATAGAATATATTTATATTCCATAGATCCGTTTTAGTACAAGGATGTGGAACAAGTCATAACATGAACATAAGGCAGTATAGTACAATACAATATGAAATACGCTGTTTGTACAGCTTCATACAGTCTTATAAAGATTTACAATGTACTGTGCCAGAAAACATTCTACATTATTTACAATGATATTCATGAATGAAAACATGCATTCAAAAAGATTAAATAGAATCTCCAGTTTCTTAAATTCACCACTTGCACGGACATAATGCCCTTTTATAACGGATATGCCAGTTTAACCACAATATGTATTCAGTTTATAACCTCCGAACAATGGTTTTATTTAAAATATTAATGCAAATGGCAATTTGCTATCACAAAATAATTTCTGTGTTAAAATGCCACAATAATAATCACTGAATACTTTTCTTGAAAAATACATTTCGCACACCGGCACGTCACGGACCACCCGTTGATAACCAGTGTAATTGCCACCTCCACCTGCAGCACGCCACACAACTGCATTACATTACGTACTGTTTCTGTTACATATAATACATAATATAAATACTTAAAATATTATTACCACCACTATTTTTGCAGCGCTGCCTACGGCACGCTCTTTGCTTCCGTCGGTCACATTGCCCCTGACTAAATGCAGCAACGTCTGCTGCTGCGGCAGCCGTTAAAAGGAAGGAGACGAATACAGGAAACAGGTAAGAGACAGTTCGATTTGACGCAGAACATCGATAGCGCCTGCAGAAGTGTGGTTAGGGAGTGGTAGTCGAGAGAGTCGATATGCCCGACCAATGAACGTCAGACAAATTTGAAGTTACATCAAATTCCGATTATTGGACTTGTGGCCGGTAAGTTTAAAAGCTTTACGCCTACAGCTGCATTATTCGACAATAAATGCACCAGTTTTTAAACTGCAATTTAAAAGCCAAGATTGTCTCTTTCTGCTAGTGAAACTGTAGTGCTTCTTTACTGACATTTGTTCAAGAATACGCATCCAAATCAATATTCGGTTAATAATTAATATGGAAATAGAAATCACCCATCAGTTCTTACCACCCCAACTAATAAAACGTATCACATACTGGGGTTCTCTGGGGGGGAGGGGGGACAACTTGGGAGACCTAGGCTTTGGAAGATAATATAAATTGGCACTTAAATCAATAGAATGCGCGTGTGTGGAGTGGATTCATCTGCCTCAGGTTAGGAGGAAGTGGCGGACTCTTGTTAGCAGGCTAATGAAATTTAGGGTTCCGTGAAACCTATGAGTTTCTCAAATACGAGTGTTCCATTGTGGTCGTATAAGCTAGAAACTAAGAGACAGAGGGATAGAGAGAAAGGGAGAAACCGAGAGAGATCAAAGACCCACGTGTCCAGTGCCGGTCACACTCAGGTCCGGAGCATTGCTCATTAGACCGGGTATCTTGCGAAGGAAATTACTGACGCCGTCGTAATGGGTACGAATTTGTCCTTGGTTTTTGACGTTATGGCTAATATGTAACTTCCGCTTTCAGATTTAAGTCGTCGATTTTGAAACTGTTACAGTTGCCATATGCTCCGTGAATGGAAATGGGATGAGGAACAGTATTATAAGACGTTTAGATTTCCTTGTTCACGCCATGGCGACGTATAGGGACAGTAGTAGTATGGCTCCACTCATTCTAACGTCGGCACTAGACGTCGGTTAGCGGTTAACACCACGTCCAGCTGCTCTACCCCTGGGAAACACCACGGGAGGGGCGAAGGGGCAGACGCAGTTGGGGTGGTTTTGGAAAAGAACAAGACAGGCAATATACTTATAACGTAACAGTGACGCGCGTTCTTGCAACCATTGTTGTAGTGGAAAAGCAATAAGTATTAGATATTCTGAGTGTGTGTCTGCAGTCTTAGGTATCCGGCACGCAATAAGCATGCGCCGTATTATATTGTCATCTGTGACCTGCCCTGGCAGTTTTCCTATCCAATCCTTGACGCCATTCTTCAGATGAGGCAACAACTACAATTAACCTTCTCCGAAAACCCAAGAAATAGTAAACGATGGTCCTGTTCAGCATTAAGAAACTGTGCTTGAGTGCCAAGACAAAAATACTTCAAACCCTTGCTGCGATTCGAACACCGGTCTCCCAGCACGTTAACTAGTAACATTGCTAATTGATATGATATGATATATGATATATTTGTTAATTGCAATTGGGTTGACACCCGGTGGCAGTAGAACAGTACACATTTACACACAAACAATACATAGAACAACCAAATTAACAAGAACAACACAATAACAACAGTACAACACAATTAACAAGAACAATACAATTAACAACCTAAATGGGAAGAGTGCGGGCCGTGCCCCATCTTTGCGAGTTATACCCTGGCATTTGCCTTACAACTGAGGAAAAGGCATGGAAAAACTTCAGCAATAAATCATAAAATAAACATCATTTATTGACTCTCAGTCTATAATCTGTCCTCCAAAATGGTTATACCAGCTCTGAGATCCACCAACCCTTTAATTCCAAGGGTATCGGGGGGTTATTTTCGGGGAAATACAGGGGTCGGGGCCTAAACTTGACCACATATCCATCTAGTGCCGAGGGTAAGAATGGATGGAGTTATACACCTTCACGACATGGACCGGGACAATTCACGATTACCTCGAGTTTCCTTCCCCGATACAGCGTGCACAAAGTGCATTCGAAAGTGGATGACGTCAGATACTGAAAACTAACATCAGAAATCCTTCGGGTTCGGGTAAGGTAAATTTGAAATTGTTCGTGTTTACAGCACGAAGGCGTATAGAGGGAATGTAGGCATGGCTCCACTCATTATACCGGCAATATACGCAGGTGAGTGGTCAGCCTCATATTCCGATTGGCTGACCCCTGAAGAAAGAGCCCCAGTAAGTACTGAATATGGGGCTGGGTGGAACCAGAACTGCTCTAGACGCTTTTTGAAGAAGATCAAACAAAACCTCCAGCCCCTGTGCCAATTTTGAAACCAGGATCGGCCATAACGTAGGTGGAAATGGAATCTCGTCTCAGCATCTGCTGCATTACGACAGATGACCAAGTGCTGTTGTACTAACTCCATTTCTAAAAGAGTGTTGTTGTTTTGGTTGGCGGGGGAAAGAGGGGAGGTTCATTTATTACGTGTTACGGTTTCCAGCCTTTAAAACACTGAAAATATTTTGTGGGCACCCTGTACAGTACTAGTACTGGCACTGGTTTCACGTGCCTGAACAGAACTGCGAATAATTTCACTCTCTTTTTGGCGAGTAACGCTTTGCTGTAACGTAACCTGAAACAGGATCAGAGTAGTGCCTTGTTTCTGTTGGGGGTCACAACCACAGGGCCAGAGGACTCTCAGACAGAGGTACGGCAGACATAGTGAGCGGCGTTCTTTATTAACACCAACAGTTCATTCAGCGTCGTTAAATTATATATGAGTGAAATTACTGGATATATTAACATGTACGATGTACACAAAGTTAGCTTTGGTTACGACACACGGTTCAAGGTCACACAAAAGGTCAGGACTTGCTATGCTCATTCAGTGTACTGAGTGTGGAGTTAAACGGATTAGCTTAACGGTCTGACGACAGCGGGTTTGAATGTGAAAACCTTTTGTCTGTCAACTCCAGATTTGCACCTCGAAGTTCATTTTTTCTGCTGAGTCCTTAAATAGTATTTACAAAATATAATATAGTTCTGTAGTATTAAACCTCCCAGGACCGATATTCATACAAATTAGGCGTGAAAAGTCAGTTCGGACCTCACAGAGAACACAATCTGTAACAGGAAGACCAACTGGTTAATGATGTTCAGGGAAATAAACTAATCGGTATTTATTGGCAGAATTAGACGAAACACACAAACACACCGTGCTATAGAATGCAGGTTTTATCTTCTTAAAACACCTGGTACATATAGTTACCAGTGGTCTTCGAACTGTTCACAGAAAGTATTCTTATAGACCACGTCATTTGATTCTTTTTAGAAAGGGGGGGGGGTTACTTTAAATTGGCTACAATGAAAGGTCCTACACTGAAAAATGTAGACGTATTCTTTGACCAGACGTTTCAGATACTTCAGACCGCACATAACGGAAAGATCGCAACTGAAGGCAATTCCAAGCTCAAAGACGGGGACGATTCAACTCAACATCGCGTTCAAAATTCAGCTGTATGAGTTATAACTCAGAATATTTAAGAGGGTTTACAAAAAACCGTCACATTCACAACTGTAGTATATCCGTCTGTATTGCAGCCATTGTTTGTACGAAATAAAGCATATAGACAGACACAAGCAGTAACTTAAACACCTTACACACGTCTGGGCATTCATTCGCATAACATCTTCTGCTTCATTCATTCATTCGTACACCCAGTCCCACTTCGTTCATTCCATCATTCATTCCTGTACCCACTACCACTTTCATTCATTCATTCGTACACCCACTCCCACTTTCATTCATTCATTCATTCATTCATTCGCACACCCACTCCCATTTTATTCATTCATTCATTCAAACATTCAATCCTATACCACTCCCATTTCATTCATTCATTCACATACCCACTCTTACTTCATTCATTCATTCAAACATTCATTCATATACCACTCCCATTTCATTCATTCATTCACATACCCACTCCTACTTCATTCATTCATTTATTCACTCATTCACTCACTCATTCGTGTACTCACTCCTACTTCATCCATTCACTCATTCATTCGCTCATTCGTGTACTCACTCCTACTTCATCCATTCACTCGCATACTCCTACGTCCATTCATTCTTCACTCAAACGCTCACTCCTGCTCCTGTCACTCATTCACTCACTCATTCACTCGCACACCAGACGTGTCACTGCGTGCACTGTCGACCCTCCAACGTGTCTCAATATAGAAGCAAGAAATCATCTTCAGTGGAGCGGAAATGTGCCAAGCTATTTACGGTCAATTTGAGAGTTTACTAAATTGGCATGGACCTTGGGCCGGGCTGAACACTTGGATCAGCTGTTGGAACGATGTGCAGCACAAAGACAGCCATTTTAATTGTTCATGTCCGCAATCAGCCATTCATCTTGTAGAGACCAACGCTCAGTGCATACCTACAGCTGATTAATGTTATTGTACAGCTGCCTGTTTTAGGTTGCGCAAGGATGAGCGATGGAAACCGACACGGCGACAGGAACTGCTGTCGTCACTTAGTGAATCGATGACGTCAGTTGCTGTTAGACCGACCATCTTGTAACATTCCGCTAAGAATCTGAGCAAGACATTCAAACAGGAGAGCTTCTTTGCCTAAGAAGAACGAAAATAGAGACACCCAGTCGCACTTAACACTTTAAGCACTAATATAATTAACTGGAACCATAGGCGTAACTTGGGGCGTGGGGCATGTGAGGGCTAATGTACTGCCCACACAAATATCTTTTCTACCTAAGAATAGTGTTTATGGCTGATGAATTGAAGAGAGGCAAATAGAAAAAGATCGATTAGCGTGGGGAAAAGTGATGAATGTTTGAATAGTTGAATAAAGAGAGACCAACTTGATTACACTTGCTTTATTATTTCATTATTTAATGCTCAACATGTTTCGGATGTTAATACATCCACCCCAACCAAACCACAACGTAACACCAACATACATCGAACCAGAACAATACAACCCATGAAATAACTCAACAAATAAGTCACAAGCTCCTGAGGATGGAAGTATTAACATCCGAAACATGTTGAGCATTAAATAATGAAATAAGCACCAGTGCTTCAGCCTGCATACGGATACCACACCACCCCAGCCAAACCACACCGTAACACCAACATACATCGAACCAGAACAATACAACCCATGAAATAACTCAACAAATAATTTACAAGCTCCTGAGGATGGATGTATTAACATCCGAAACATGTTGAGCAGTAAATAATGAAATAATAAAGCAAGTGACATCAAGTTGGTCTCTCTATATTCAACTATCAAGATGATGCACGGTCCAATAAACATGGTGTATGTTTATTAAGGACTGGTTCAATCCAATCTTCCCCCTCTTTCTAAATTGACTCCTAATACCCGTGGTCGATTTTGTTCCTTCCTCCCAATATTACTAGCCAAGTTACGTATATGCTCTGAACTTTATATGGCCCAGTCCGTACCGCGCAGTAAACACACTTCCTCTCTGTTACAAAAACAAGTCAGTTAATGTTGTATAGGGAAATAATCGCTGTTTGTTCTCAGATCTACACAAAACATATAAATACAGCTGTGTGGGCAGAATTTAGAATTGTTGAATGTTAAACTGGTGGTACATATAGTGACCACTGGGCTAGTAAATTAAGCACTGGACACACTTTTGGCTACAATACGCACGGCACCCGGCGACCAAAAACTAAGTTTATAATAGTCTATTCGAATCGTTCTTCGGTGACTATTTTGATCCGTGTGAAGAGGAATTTCATAAACAAAGTCGCGTGTCAGACTGTGTGCTTAACGAAGCACAGTGCCACGAACCGCGCAATACTTCAGAACTCAATAAACATTATATATTTTATCTTAACATACCAAATTATTTAAAACCTGTTTCAAGAAAAAACTTCTTTGAAAGGTCTTGAGCTTGCGACAATTTAGCTCCGCTCAACAAACTCTGTTTACTTACGTAAATATGGCTGATTGAATAATGCACGAATATTATGAAACCTTAATATTTTTACCTTAAAATTTATAGAATTGTGAACGCAAAAGTTAACACGCTTTCGCTCATGTTGCGTCGGTTACGAACACAATAAATTTGCATTTTTGCATATTGGACTGTACACGTTGACATCTCAATGATATAAACCAGCTAATGCACTAAAGCCATAATTCATTCATTCATTCACTTAGCAGTCTGTCTTATGACAGGTCCAAAGCCTCTTCCAAAGCCAACTCTCCACACAGTGCGATCTAGAGCTTCCTCATTCAAATGGGAGTATCCTCTCCTTTCTCTAAGGTCATCCAGTACCTTCCTACGTCTTCTTCATCGTCTTCCTGTCACTTCTATCCCCCCTTTTATCTCTCCTTCAATAACCTATTGTAGAAGACAGTTTCTACGCAAAATGTGACCAATCCAGTTAGCCTTCCGTTGACTTATTTCATGTAGGATATTCCTCTGCTCCTTGACTTTAAGTAATACTTCTTCATTTCTCACATGATTGGTCCAACTGATCTTCTCCAGCCTTCTCCAGCACCGCATTTCAAAACTTTTCAGGTGTTCTGATCTACTGCCCGAAGTCTCCAAGTTTCAGCACAGTATAAAGCTATGCTTCAGATGTAGCATTTTACTAGTTTCTTCCTCGAATTTAAATCCAGTGTGCTAGTAAAAAGGGCCCTCTTCTTGTTGAATGTAGCTTTTGCCATGGTAGTTCCACATTTAATTTCATAAGTACACCTTCCATCATTTGTTAACATAAAGTCATAATACACAAATAAATTGTCTTACTCCTCTCAGAAATAATTCCGCTTAAATTCCAATATCAATAAGATGGCCTCGGATGTGACGCAGTGTCAGTTGGCAAGCTGCCGACGTTTCGGAGAACGGCGCTGCCTTCACTTTCGGCAGTCTGGAGGTCCAAACAGGAAGAAGTTCTTATTCATCTACCAGACACTTGAATATGAAGACAGAAGGCTATTTCTAAAGGTTGGGAACTGCTTACCCATTGACACGGCGTCATACACAAGAAAGACGGAATCCTCAATTACACCGCTGTGTAGAATTTGTATAAAATGACGACAGAAAGCATTGGCGTAGCTACGTTGCCCGGGGAGAGTAAACAAAATGGCCGCTTCTAACAGAAATTACGATTTTAAACAAAATGGCCGCTCCTAACAGAAATTACGAATTTTTAACAAATAACAGTTATTTATTAAAGTTCCTCTAATCTGGCTAAATAACTTAAAAATCGCTAAAACTAAACTCCGTGGCCTTAGTCCGCACGCGAACTATACCGACAGAGCGGCCGCCGCCGGTCGGCGAAGTTAGTGCCAACTTTAGCGGATAGAGGGGTGTCACGTGGTCAGCGCAACGGGT
>Ga0123352_10020963_pt1 | contig 10412 bp, 4 predicted proteins | sample TergutLab28metaG_FD_89700 | JGI IMG/M metagenome (GOLD analysis project Ga0123352, IMG submission 89700) | Labiotermes labralis P1 segment gut microbial communities from Petit-Saut dam, French Guiana - Lab288 P1 | ecosystem: Host-associated > Arthropoda: Insects > Digestive system > Gut ... | reverse complement strand
GTAAAGGCGGCCGGTGCGTAAGGCTGACAACCTACCACCATCCTGTGCCGTTGTTACGAAATCTGGGAGCCTTAACTTCCTGGAACCCTCTGGGCCTGTCCAGGCCTGTAATGGGACTGCTTTTAACCAGTTATATCGTATCTTATAACTAAGATGTAACGGCGTTCTTGAAGAAAGGAAACTTACTTTTGAAACATTTGTTTCTGAAGAAGAAATGTTTCATGCAGTGACAGCATCTGAATGCAAGAAAGGCTACCGTGAAAACCGATGCTTTTACAGAAAACAAATATCAGACATGGAATGTGTTATGTGAAATTTAGTGGTAAGGAGTGGAAAGAATGACAGTGCTTACCACAATAAGTATCTAATATTTAGCAAGTTGGTAAATATTTAGAATGTTTTTAACACCACTTTTTTGTGTATAGGAACTGAAAATTTCATTTTGTAATTCGATACTGTGAAACCGATAATGCGAAACTTGGTACAAAAAGTGCGATTGGGGTTTAGGTTGGTGTCGTCGTGCAGAATCAACGAAGCGTATCTTTTGTGACATTTTACACGTTTCTGCAGTTACACAGTAATACTTACTTTCTATTTTATCACAGTTTTTAACATTGGTTTTCCAGTCACAAGTTTGTCGCTCTATATCAAAAGCTAAGCCGTTAGGACATCTGACGGAGGCTAGGCGAGTAATTCCGTTCTCCCCAGCCTGGTCACACCTGTGAGAAAACACATAGTTTTTTCATACATCTTATTAACACTCGAAGCCTCTTGTAAGGTAAGTGCTCCGCTGGTGTTCAGTCTGAATCCCTTGACGTGTTTCTGAATTCTGAAACTATAAATGATAAGTCATAAACCTAAAATACAGGGTGTTTCAGGAAGAATATGCCATAGTTCGGAAGAACCTTTCTTACCTTAAATTACATCTATGTAACCAAAATAATTAGCCAAAGTTGCCCGATTACGGAGATAATGAAGGGCGAAAAATACCGTCGTTTTGCGGTTTCATGTTCTGTACGTTTTTAGCGTGATGTGTTATCCGTACACTGCGCAGGTCCGTCACTGAGCCGATAGCCAAGACAAGCCATGCAGCGGTGCGTGTGCTATGTAAAGTACTTGGAACTCTAAGGACGATTTTTACGAAACTAGTGAGTTTTTTTTTTTTACTTAATGGTTTTGTGTCACTCATATTAATTACATGTTACTTACAGGTGTTAAAATTACAGGGCCTACAATTTTTTCTTAATTTTAATTTGCTCTTGGTAATCTCGTACTTTAAAATTACTCTTCCAATTATCTTCGAAACCGTTCAACTTCGTGTGTGGACGCTTTTGGTTATATCGATGTAATTTCACGTAAGGAACCTTTCTCTCGCAGTATGGCAGAGTCACACTGCAGTACCCTATACATATGGAAATAAAATTATACACACAATTTGACCTTTAACCACAGCTGTAGTGTAGGATGGGATAAAAAATTGGAACACAATGAAGTCTGAAAGATTTGAAACGGTCAATTTAAAGGCACTTTCACGAAATTCGCCAGGGGGAGAGGGCAGGTAAGACAGAGGTAAGTGACGGTTTTTTTTAGTTAAAGTTAAGCAATTGATTGGTTAATGAAATAGCAGCCGATAATAACTGTGTATATTCATCCGACAATGAAACCATTTCTCAGCGAGTTCAGTTCAGTCCAACACAGCAATTGGGTGGAATTTCAAACCGGGCTTCATATACAAAGTTTACTATATGAGTTAACTTCATTGACTCATTCACGCTGACCTACGTTCTGGTTACAGTATTCCACTGTCGATGTATGCACTTTAGGAGTGTTATGCAGTATCATTGGTTTAATTATATAAAACAGGGGGAACTTAATGTAGTTCTTAATATTTCACTGGAAATGTAATTTAATATAATTGGACTTAACTGTAACATTGGTGTTAGTTTAAAACTGGATTCACATTTCTGTACTGAGATACACGTGTGAAATTGACATTTACTGAAAGCGACTAAATTAAAATTTTTGCTGGCGGGGGTGCCAGGATAATCCTGTAGCATTCAGTGCCAATTTCAGCCTCACTTCATACTCACAGTTTGTCATGAACAAGGCCTTGTATTTCAGGCATAGCCTGTATGCAGTATAATAAATAACATTATTTAATTGCAGGACGTCGAGTAACAACGACGAGCAATTACCCTGGTGTGAAGAGAACGATACTCTTAACATTTAGGGTTTGATTACAATTTGTCTTATTGTAAAAAAGAAACATGTTTCGTTTCCGGATGAAAGCGTGAGATTGTAAGCAGCACATAAAATACCATCTTTCTCCTTTTCTTGCTTTTAGTTTACTGTTATGTTTTTGTTCCCATTTATGTATTTTTTTGTTTACAACAGCTTTAATTTGGAATAACACTTTGCAAGAAGGCAAGATCTGGTGCTTTCTCTGTAGACTAATTTAAAATAACCTGTTTATGGCGAATTTGGTGCTAACTTACAAATGCACTAATTTGGTTTACGGTGGTGAATTTTCCGTATTAAACCATTTATAAAAATATTTTATGATGAAAATAATACCTGCGCTTTCTCTTCCGATTTATGAAGAATTAATACCGAGATGTCGAAGCATTTACAAATATTTTTTGACAGTAAGCTTCATATTTGGTCTGAAGGCAGCTTAAAATGGAAAAGTCAAGAGAATACACAAATTCAAAATGAGGTTACAAATTGTTATCCGTTATATAATTTTATACATTGAGGTTGTTCACTGGGCTTATATAGCGTCTGGATTTGGGCACAGACACCCTCTTCTTTGCTAACGATATTCAGGAGTACATGCAGCAGAATATGCAGAATTTTGCATGTGACTATATTGCCATGCTACACAGTACACAGGCCAAATGAAATTCGCGCAAAGTTCTCCATTTCGTGATTTCTTCTTAAGAAATAAGTAAAAAAAAATGGTATATTTGTGCAATGTATTACTATATTCTGAGACGTTTATTTTTCGAGTTACACGTTACCGTCTAACGACTCAAACTATCAAACGATCAAACCAGTGGCTTTTCTTGGTCACAGCAGATGTACATATTCGAAGTGGCTCCCAGTTTCAAGGAACATGGCAGTGCACTGCCGGGCATTCTCTACAATACGTCTTTATGTGATGGCAGCGACTGTTGACACCGCTGCCTGAAACTTGCCACCAGGTCTTCGACTGTCCTCGCAGGGGACGGCGTAAACATGCTCCTTTAGGCGTCCCTACATGAAGAAATCTGATTTAGGCTCGGCGACCGAGGAGGATACGCCGTTGAACCTCCATGTCCATTCCACCTTCCTGGATATGTCATGATAAACCACTTCCGGGAATCTTTCCCACGGGATACTGGAGCTCCAGTGTGCTGACACCACATCCTCTGCCACGCAGCTAAGGCATATGTCCAAGTAACCCCATCGGAATTGTTTCCAGCAAATTCCGACATCGTTGAGGAGTCAACCCTTCAGACACAGACAGGGGACCTACTGTGCACCTTATCTTCGTTACAAATGACATACCTGAAAGAAGTGTTGCTTCCTTCGTCTGTGACGCGTGTCTCAAAAATTGAACGTTTGAGAAAATACGTTGTGTAATATTTTGCACTTTCTTTTTTACAAAGATTTACACTTTGGAGAGCTCGTCCGCGAATTTCGTATCGTTCTATGTTATATGTAACAACCAATAACAGAACGTATCACAATTATGCAGTTTGTTATAGAAAAAAATTTACGATGTGAACTTAACACCTTGTTACTTTTATTAAAATGGAATAATTTTATTAATAATTTAAGTCGCACACCCATAGTCAGGCGCATTCCCAGCAACGTACTCCTACACAATACGACATGATGCCACAGCACCCTGTTAATACTCGTATATGGAAATGAATCAGTGAGTGTTTTAAAATGTGACTTTAGCAAGGAACAGTGTAGCTCCATGAGGATGATCTTAGGATCGAAACATGTTGGAGCGATTTTAAGTGTTTTAATGTGAAATTTTATGTATGTGCATTGGTTGGTATGCTAATTAAATGTATTAATGTTTGTTACTAGCTTTAATATGTCTCTATTATACAGCAATGTGATATTTAAATAATTTCATCCAAAACATTATACTAAATAGTATTAGTGGCAAAGCCTACTGTACCTTACGACATCTCTGCAGTCGCCCTCTGTACTGAGCCTGAAGTACTCATCCGGCGGTCGATTTTCGCATAGCTCGTCCACCGACTGATCGTCCGAATCGGCGTCCTCTTCCTGGCGCTTTTGTCGCACGTTTGATGCCAAGGCTGTGTAGGATAATACATGTGTCTGTTACATAAAAACCGGTAATCGGGTGCCAAGAAGGAATATACCTGTCCTTTGCAGTCTGTAAACTAACTCCATGCCGATGAGTTTCTTAAAAGCTAACAATTGCTAAGCAAGTCAATAAATTCCCCGATTTTTTTTTTTTTTGAAATTCAACTGCTGATTGATACATTTATCACCTCCAGCCGTAACGTTTATCGCACTTTCCTTTATCACTGTTTTAATAAAGTAGGCTGTGAAGATTAAATCACAGCGAACAGCGATATGACCAGAATGTATGTGAAGGAAGACGTTAAGAACAGATTCAATACGGAGAATTCTAGCTTACATTCCATTCAAAGTCTTTGTCTTTCAGTCTTCCGTAAGAAACGTCAAGATACAGTGACAAAACCTTACATATAGAATTGAACGTGTAATCTTTATTATCGGCTTTAATCTTAGAGAACAATATTCTAAGAAGAGTATTTCGGTGTAGGAGGGAGGAAGGAAGTAGATAAAATAAAATTATGGAAGGTTACTTGGACGGTACAATAACGCATGAGAAATTAATTTTTTTTTCAGTCTGTAAAACTAATGGGAAAAAAATGAACTTCGAAGATAAAGTGTATGAAGTTTTGGGCTAGATTCAGTCAGTTAATGAACTTTCGAATTCCATAAGCCACGGAGTCTTGCCTGACCAGTTAAGTACTGTTCCATCATCATCATCATCATGTTCCTGAAGGGTTAGAAAGGGTTAGAAATTGATAGTGACCACAAGTTAGTGGAAAGCAAATTTAAATTCTTAACACATGCAAAACATAGCCACAAGAAAAATGACAAAACGATATACACAAAACCCCCAGCATTCAAAGTACATCTGTTGGAACATATAAGTACTGTTCCATGTGTCAAAATATTTGTACGGTAACAGTTTTGCGGTTTTCGTCGCTATCGTTTTCTCTTTGTTCCTACGTCTTGTCCACTACCTGGGGAGTGTCCCCCGGTCATCTTGTATAAATGCAGACACGTAGTGTGGTTTGTAGCCTGTTTAATTCTCACCTATGAACAAAACTCGAATAGGAATAGTATCGGTGTAAGAAAGTAGAAATAGTTTTGCGTACGTTGAACCGTAATTGTATGGTTTGCACAATTGAGGTTGGATTACGTGTTTTGTCACAGGTTCAGTTGCAGAACTATAGAGTTTTGCAATTTTACATTAGGAAGCCTGCAATACAGAATATTATTACTGTCAATATATTATATACATATATATCCATATATATATGTGTGTGTGAATATACATATATGTACACTTTTACACCTGACTGGAATTGTGAGTGGACGGCTGCAGTAACAGACTGAAGTGAAAGTTCTAGATGTAAGTGACGGAAGGCTCGATGATTGTGAATGATGTTTAGGATAGAGTGAGAGTTCATTGCTTTTGAAACTCCCCCTCCGTTCTCTTGGAAGGGCTGAGGAAAACTTCACATCTGTATAACGACAGAAAGTGTCTTGAGTTTCTGTGTCTGTGTAAGTCATAACTCACCAGAAAGTAAACGTAGTAGAAAATGGGACGATTTTATCATTAAGGACTAAATAAAAAAAAAGCAAAGATTATCAAACGATTATTTCGGGGTAAGTTATTTGAATTTGCTCACTGTAACAAAGCTTTTAAAATAAGATACAACATGTTGAAGTACAAAACCGTGGATTGAAAGGACGGAAAGTGTAAGGAATGAATAGGTTTGTGCCTTCGTTTTTTGAAAGTCATCAGTTTGGCAAGTATCTGCGCTATAATTCAGTGTTTTCTAAAACTTTTACCAAACTGTAAATATTGTAGAAATTTTAACAGAGGAAATTCAGCAATTTTATAAACACTGTAATTATACTAGTGTAATTAGCTTTTTTTTTTTTACAACTGATGTCGCTGTATTACTGTCTGACAAGTTTGGCAGTATGATAGTATGCAGCCAGAAAAATAGGCAGTATGATAGTATGCAGCCACAACTAATTGGCAGTATGATAGTATGCAGCCACAATTAATTGGCAGTATGATAGTATGCAGCCACAACTAATTGGCAGTATGATAGTATGCAGCCACAACTAATTGGCAGTCAGGGTTCTTACAATAGCCTTATGTTTAAAGTATTCATATAAATGACATATTTTTTTCTGGTATCTGGCTTGAAAATGGCTTTAATAAGCCGAAACCAGTAGTGGATTATTTTAAGCCATTTATTATATAATGTGGTATGGAGGATGTAAATAAGGACCTGTTAAGTGGATATTCATTTGCGTTTATTTTTCTCTTTGTTCGGCTAAACTTTACAGTTATATCAGAGTTGCCATTAGTTAAAAGTGAAAGCACAAAGTGGCAACGATAAACAGAAGTGAGAGGTACTTACGCTTCATTCGGTATTTAAATTGTTACCTGTTAATTGAAATTGTGTTTTTACAGTATTCTTCATTTACTATAATGGACAGTACTGGACCAATGAAATTGCTGTGTATGGAATCTGTACGTAGACATGGGAATTGTTAAGTGCTTTATTTGAAAATTCAACGGGCTTTATAGTAGTTTCCTAAAAACTAGGTTAAAGAATTGAATAGGAATATAAAAAATACCATAATCATGATAACAGGGTAATAATTTTCAGGTGTACTCTGCAGGCATGCATGGAGAGAATGTAGGTCGACTTAAATTGTGTATAGTTTGTGCTGTCTCTCATAATGATTCTTTTTAATTAAATACTGCTCCACTCTGTCGGTATTCAATGTAAACAAGAAAAGAAAGAAAATATGCACAAGATTCGCCGTCCGGCTCAGCAACTTCTTTTGTACAACGCTAAGGTGGGTTTATATAATTGACATGAACAACCTGTACACATAAAGATGTAAAAATACACAGAATGACCACTAAAAGTATTCCGAATTAATTCCTTAGGAATTGTATTAATTTTTAGAATAATGTGCCTTATCTTTATCTTCCAAAAGTAATATATTAACAAGGAACTAATTTGTAGATACTTTAACGGAGATACCAAGGAAGTTGTTAAGGAACTTATGTGCGTTTGTGAACATTTGTTGTATGATCTGTATGGTTATGTGGTGAAATAAGTGAGCAGTTGTTTCCTGCCTCGTCCATTTAAAAAGTCTGATTGTTGAATGTTTACGTACTAAGGTCTGCTTTTGGAATCAACAATTACGCTGCTGCGACGGTATGTAGTATACGTTTTGCGTCATTTTTTAAGAAATGTCATTGAGATGACGGGGCAATAGCCACAATACGAAATACTGACTTATATCGAGGTAAGACTAGAGTTTTATTTTCTACACTGATATCGCGCTTACATCCGAGGACTGGTCGCTATCATTCATTTCAAAAACTTTATGTACTACTATACCTACCCTGTTTAAAGCGGTAAGTATTAAAATATGCGAAATAGTTTTACTTTTGTTTCCAATTGATGTGAAACTGGAGTCTGTCAACTTGAGAAAAAATGTAGATACAGGATGTTTGCACAATGAATGCTAGGGAGAATATTTAGATATAAGAGATAGAGAAAGAGGCAGGAGGATGGGACAGCCCAGTAATAAGTGGTTTTGTAACGTGTAGTTATCTTCATAAAGGTTTAGGGTACAAAAACCAAGGAGAATGAGACAGGCGGGTAATGTAGCCAACATGAGAGAAATGGGAATATTTTTAGTGGGAAGGGCTGAATCGAGGAGACCTCTTAGGAGACGTGGTTATTGATGAAAAGGTAGTACTAACACCTTTATCATGGAAATGGTTGTGGGGGTTCCTACTGAAATTATATGGCTCAGGATGGGCTCCTGAAAGCACGAAAATCAAGTTCTCAAGAAGGATTCTGCTGTCTGGAGTTGAGTAACTGATGAATCGTTTTGTCAAAAAATAATCCATGTTATTCTGTTACGTTCTTCAAGGCACAGGTTGAAAGCCTGCTATTTCAGTAGGATATTATGGTAATACTATTTATTTGGAGGACCGCGGTAGCACAGTGGTTAAGGTGCTGTGCTACAAATCGGAAGGTCGCTGGTTCGATCACAGCTGGTGTCAGTGGAATTTTTCATTGACATAAAATCCTTCCGATCGCACTATAACCCTGGGGTCGACTCAGCCTCTAACAGAAATGAGTACCAGGAGCATTTCCTGGGGGTAAAGGCGGCCGATGTGTAAGGCTGACAACCTACCACCATCCTATGCCGTTGTCACGAAATCTGGGAACCTTAAATTCCTGGAACCCTCAGGGCCCCTCCGGGCCTGTAACGAGACTGCTTTACCTTTACCTTTTACTATTTATTTCAATGCGTTTAAATTGGTCAAGGTTTTCGAACACATTAGCTGAAAACGCTTGCATGCGAGTGCAGTACCTTTCTTTCTTGGGGGAAGTTACTGACATCGAATATTATATGAATTAGCAGCGGGTATGAAGCAATCGTAACCTATTGGGCAACACCATATTCGATCTTAACTTCGGATGGGCGAGTGGAGGAATAACAAGGCGTCTCCCTCCGTGCCAATAATCCGCCACTGTCTGTAACCTGTGCTTAGCTTGCTCAACGTGTGTCAATTCGTGATCATGTGCGTGGGAACAGGCCGGAGTTGGTTAATGACATTTCGTCACGGGCGGGCCATATTCCGGTCATTGAGATGTGACGCAGCTGAGGAGGGAACTTAACGAGCGGCTGAGCGTCTAACCTCAACAAACACGAAGTGAGGCAGTAGTGTCACGTTCTTAACCCGCCTTTGAAATCAGATAGCCACTGCGTTGTCTAGCTGTCCATAAGCAGTACTCTGATTGGGAAGAGACGTGGCAAAATTTTATTGCACACGGAAGTTGAACCAGGGATGTGAAAGACACTTCGATTCCATATCCTTTGTGTCACGTGTAGCGAGATTCGAATGAATTATTCCAACAGCTTCATTTATTAGTTTTGATTTCAGAACTTCTGGTGACACGAACCATATCGAGTCAGTATCTTGTTACTCGTTTTTGGATCGTATTTTATCTGGGATGTTTAGAAGGGCACTCCTGTAAGTTTAATGGATACAAGCAGAAGACTGAACGGAGGAGCTATTAATTTTTAATCTGTGTTTGAAAAACAAAGGAAGAAAATAACTGGATCGTAGAAAAAGCCCTTGAGGGCAAAAGGTTGTAATCCAGACAGGGAGTAAATTAGACTTTATGCTTATAATCTGTAATAGTTCTTAAATATACGAGTTATTTAAAGATACTAGAGTTGGACAGAGATAGGTTTTATGTTTTCATGTTTCTTACATATTTGGAATATGATAGACGAAACAACATTTTCGTTATCGAAATCACTGTATAGGAATTTAAGGCACAAAATTATGAAATCATTGCCAGTGAATAAAATACAAAGCTATACTAACATTTTTATTGTAAAGAATGCATCATGTAATAAAAATATTTATTGTTACTATCCACATCTCTTGGGATAAGTAAGAATAACCTATGAAATATTTCCTTTGTAACTTTGAAAGAAAGCATTTTGTAAGCACTTTGTGAGGGGGGGGGGGGCGAGATTCGATTTCTACTGTAACGAAGTAGCACAGTTGCAAAGTACGCATGTGTCATCCTTAACTGCAGTTACATACACAGCAATTACTACTCTGCGTGTCTGTTCTTTTCTGTGCATTGCACATCCGTTCGACAGATGGCTGCAGAAATAATGATTCATGTTGTCGAAGTAAGCTCAAGTACACTGCAGTCTTATTGAGCTGAGTGGATGAAGCGAATTGAGGCCATTGAAAAACGATGAAAGAAAAAATGGTTGTCCGCTGAAACAACTCAACTCCACCTGTCTTAACGGGTCAAATAATTTTACGAGATATGGGGCCAACCCTTACATTGTTTTGCGAACTTGGCAACAAGGTACCCATGCACGTTGCTCTCCGAAAATTTTTCTGTTATTCTGAGATTGTTCCCAAGATTCCAAGTTGCCACTACATGCTTCTCATGTAGCCCTCCCGACTTATATCTAGTAGTAACCAATTTCATGTTTTGTTTACATGTAAAATAACCACTGCCACCGGGTAACAACCCAATTGC
>Ga0123352_10020962_pt1 | contig 10413 bp, 9 predicted proteins | sample TergutLab28metaG_FD_89700 | JGI IMG/M metagenome (GOLD analysis project Ga0123352, IMG submission 89700) | Labiotermes labralis P1 segment gut microbial communities from Petit-Saut dam, French Guiana - Lab288 P1 | ecosystem: Host-associated > Arthropoda: Insects > Digestive system > Gut ... | reverse complement strand
GTGGTAATTCAACAGCACAGTCGCAAGCTCCTGATGATGGATATATTAATGTCCGAAACATGTTGAGTACATAAGAAGTGAAATAAAATAGCAAGTGACATCAAGTTGGTCTTTTATTTTTCAACTATTTGAGCAACTGTCTGAAGAGGTGAGGTACACTTCGTCTGAATTTACTTGTTCCTTTTCTGGGGACGTTCTTCTTTACCGGCCTGTTACACTTGTAGTGTTGACATATGGAAGTTCTTCCATTTTCGAGGCATTCTCTCGATGTCTGATTTCAATTCCAAGAAACTGGTCTGCTTCCCCTGTCATTCCTGGCACGTGTGTATCACACGTACACTTCTAAGGTCGGGTCCAAACTAAACTGGTAAGAACAAAACAGAAGTAGAACAGAACAGAAACAAAACAGAAACAGAACGTAAACCAAAGTGAAACAAATGCCCACATACACTCGACACAACGCAAACATTTTCTAGATATGTCAGTGTTTTGTCCTGTCCACAGGAAGTGAACAGTTGCAGTGAAGTGATTACTTCATGTGGCACTTCAGGGAAAGTGAAGAAGATGAGGAAATGCGCACAGCTGCGTCTGGCTTTATGTTCATCACATCAAAAGTATCAAAATTATAAAACTAGGAGCGTTTTTTGGGTGATGCCAACAATCAGTAAACGAACAATAATAAATAACATGTCTCTTATTGTTAAATCCAAGTCCTCAGCACACTGCGGAATGTCGGCACTACGCCGAGACCACGATGCTGGTACTGAAACATGAAACACAACAGAAGCTTTTTTGGTCCATATAATAAAAACCAACTTGATGCACTGTTTATCCTCAGTTTATTTCGTCAATCAACCTCTACAAGTTTCGGGCTTATTTGTAGCCCATCATCAGGATATATATAGTGTACCTCCTGATGATGGGCTACAAATACGCCAGAAACATGTACAGGTTGACTGACGAAATAAACTGAGGATAAATGGTGCATCGAGTTGGTTTTTATTACATAGATAGATCAAGATGCACGGTCAACAAAACATAAAAAAATAAACTTTTTGATCTTTGCCGACCGGCGACGGGACTCTGTGGAGTTGCAAAAAACACACACAAGTTGCAGAAATGTTTCGTAGGTGTTGCCGAATTGTTACAGATTTGCCGCAGAATAGCGAGTTTCTGTTGTGTTTCCGTTTCGTCAGTTTATTGTGGACCCGGCCTAAGTAACAATTTTATGGTAGAGCTGAGATAACACACTTCATACATGCTTTAGGTTTCTGTGACCGTGCATCGTGAGCAAATTGTGAAGTGAGAGAGAAAACCAACAAGATGCAACAGTTAGATGTTTATTATCAACTTCTGTCTCAACATGTTTCGGGTATCATTACGCCCATCTTCAGGAGAACAAAGACCTTGTGTTAGTGCATAGATACACAGCGCTGGTTCTGCTGGAATTGGTTGGTAGCGGTTGTGGGGCGCTGCGTTGTAGCCTACAACGCAGCGCGCCACAAGCGCTACCAACCACATCCAGCAGAACCAGCGCAACACACCACGTGCAGTAACACACGTCTTGTTCTTCTGAAGATGGGCATAATGATGCCCGAAACATGTTGAGAAAGTGTTGATAATAAACATCTAACTGTTGCATCTTGTTCGTTTTCTCTGTCACTTCACACTTCATACAGTTGGTCTCGGCTGTGTTAACCCCATTACTGAGTAAATGTGGGCAGTAGCCCACTTAAAGGGGGCGATTTCCCTACGAAATGCCAAATTATCACTGAATAATTGATTCTTATGAAATTAACGGCTGTGTAAATACTTGCTGTAAGATGAGTAGGCCTAATCTTTGTCTTCCTTGACCAGATCGGCCGTGGGGACCACTCAGTCTCCCATACAATGGTTACCGGGTCCCTTTTCTGAAGATAAAGCGGCCTGAGCGTGGCGTTGACCACCCACCCCCATCTAGCGCCGAGGTTAAAGAAAGAATAGAGCAGTACCCCTACTCCCGCTTTGGGCTTTCATGGCCTGTACTAGGGTAAACTTTACCCTTTTTTACCTGTATCGCTTATATTGAAATAAAGTCCACTTAAGAGGTAGCCATTCTCTGTGTGTGGGTTTCCCCAGTTTTAACGCTTAAAACAGGTGATAGATTTTCACAAAATTTGGAATGGATAGTGTGCCATTAGCCGCGATCCCGTGGAAATTTGTAATTTCCTACCATCAGTAATTTGGAGCCGGGATAGCGTAGTCGGTATACCAACTATGCTACGGGTTTGACGTTATGGTGTTCGAGTCCCGGTAGGGACAAGAGATTTTTCTCTTCTTCAAAAACGTTCAGATAGGCCTTCTTTTTAAACGTATACCGGAGTTTTTCCCCGGGGGCAAAGCGGTCGGGGCGTGGGCTATGCTTCTATTCCCCCTGTGTGCCTCCATGGAGCAGATAGGGAAACTTTACCTACCTTCAATCATGAAATTCTTAGACCAGAGTGACACTCACGCCACTGACTTTAGTGTCCTGTAATAACGTATACAAACAGAACTTGGAAACCACACGGTTTTGTAAGGTAATAATTTTGTAGGACGTCAGATAAATATTTGACTGTTTTCTTTAGCTTTCGGAGTGACGGCATTGTGAAATGCACGGTTGGATCTGTGGACGTAAGTAGTAGGCAATTAGAAGTACAATATGAAGCTTTGAGGTTATATCCAACACACTTACCATATAAAGAATCTGCGCTAAATTAACATCTTTCCCATTAAATATGAACTAAAACCAAAACACTAATAGTATAGAATGCTAGCAAATGCTTGTTCTTATTTAAAAAATACGAGTATGTTGCGTCTTAACCAAAACGGAGAGATATTGTAAAACTGTAAATTGTTCCTTAATTCAATAGGCTCATGTGAGTGTTCGTCTACCTCAACATGGCATACCCTGTGACACTGCTCACATCGCGTCGATAGGTCAGTTTTGCTCCTCTGTGGGTCAACATTTTCTTCGCTGCACTTCGGATTACGTCGATTATACTTTTACGAAGTTTTGCAATGTCATCCACAGACGTTCTGCAAGTAGAATACTTTACGTATACACAGAAATCCAAAGACTTGGTCAACAGGGGAACGTGCGGGGTCAGGGTGTTGTTCCACCACAGCCAATCCATCTGCCGGAATATTGTTCATCATTGAGTGCGGGCGCAAAATCTTGTAGAAAAATGACGAATGGTTGCAATTCTTCCAGCTGTGGGACACGTAGATTTCAAGGATATCAAGGAAGACACTTTGTGTGGTATTCTTATTACAAACGAAAAATTGGCCTGTCACACTAAAGCCCATGAGCCCACATACACTTTTTGGGTTAAGGAGCAATTTGAACAAGACGAAATATTTCTGTTTGGTCACTTCAATTTATCAACCAACGAATGCACATGTAATTTCACATAAAACACTTTTAAAACATTTTAAAACACTCCGACAGGTTTCGATCTTGTCAGATCATCATCAGGGAGCTTTGTTCCTTTCTAAAGTTGTGTTAAGCAGTGGCTAGGTGTGCGTCTTAAGACGCACACCTAGCCACTGCTCCACAACACAATCCTACACAACATGATATGCTGCCACAACACCTCGTTTGCAAATACGAATTGAATTGTGAATACTGTAACATAACTTTAGAAAGGAACAAAGCTCCCTGATGATTATCTGACAAGATCGAAACATGTCGGAGTGTTTTAAAACGTTTTAAAGGTGTTTTATGTGAAATTATATGTGCATTCGTTGGTTGATAAATTGAAGTGATTCTACAAAAAAATGCACGGTGCTACAATGAGATTTATATTTCTGTTTTGGTTATCATGTAAGGAATTTTGAAAATAGCAACAGGAATTTATGAACGCTCTGCATTATACGTAAGTATAAATAAAGATACATGCCACAGGAAATAGAGCTTCTTGAGTTTTGCTCATAACATCCTGATATTCCAGGTACTGTGTTTCGTAACATCTTTAATCTTCAGAATTGGCTAACCAAGATTTGTGCAGATTCTTAGAAAACAACATTTCTCAGTATTTTATCTATAAATTATCAGGCAAATAGAGGCTGCGCAGTGGAAATTCAAGATTTGATAGACATGTCATTTTTGGTGTAGAAATATAGACTACTGCATTCCAAGCAGCATTATATGACAGACCCTTTATGAACTACGTCGCCAGTTTTAGTTCCGACGCCAATAAAAATTTCGAGTGAATTGCTTGTGTATTTACGGAGTTAGTGAAGCTCAGTCAGTACAGTGACTTGGCTGCTGGCTCGACGGCCGGAGTTTGATACCCGGTATTAGCAGAGAATTTTTCTCTTGTTTTTCCACCCACGAACTACAAGTCCAAAAAAATGCTGAAGAATCTTCCACTCCTGGATAATGCAATCGAGTTGTAAGGACCCGTTGTTCGTCTCTACTTGGTACTGAAGTTGCATATACCTCGAGACAGGTCACCATTCTTCAGTGCGTCTTCGTGAATGACGTGTATTGAACCCTCCAAGCAAAGTAACAATTGTATGTAACACCAGCTTTATCATTTAAACCTTCTACCTTCTTTTATTGCAGATTGTACGTGGGGGTGGTGATAAGTCCTTAGCCCGACTTACTTCCTGATGTCGTGGGACGGAATCGATAGTGTCGTTGGAAAGAGGGGTCTGTTCATGTGCCGAATTGCAAGTCTTTTTTTGTTACAGAGGCTGAAAGGAAGCATGTCAGGCGACGCGCGCGATGTCAACAACATGGAGACGTGAGCTGTCATCTCACCCCACCCCTGCAAGGCAAGGCGCCGAAGGAAATACACGCCATTCTGATAGAAACATTAGTGGAACACGCACCATCGTATGCCACCGTCAAAAACTGTGTGGCCCAGTTTAAACGTGGTGATTTTTCCACCTGTGATGGACTTCGTCCTGGACGACCCAAAACAGTGACCACCCCGGAGATTATTCATCCAATTCACGAGCTAATTTTGGAAGACCGCCTGATTCCGGCTAAATCAATAGCTGAGCTACTGGGCATCTCATGTGAGCGGGTTGGGTTCATCATTCATGAAGATTTGAACTTATGGAAGCTCTCCGCCAAGTGGGTCCCGAAATGCCTGAACGCGGATCAAAAACGTCAACGGTGCCAGTCGTCTGAGCAACTTTTGCAATTTTTTCGGCGCGATCCAAATGATTTCCTGTCGCGATTGGTGACCATGGACGAAAGCTGGTTATATCACTATGACCCGAAGACAAAGCAACAATCAATGGAGTGGTGGCATAGCGGCTCACCCCGCCCAAAAATATTCCGAGTGCAAAAATCCGATGGAAAAGTTCTCGCCTCGATTTTTTGGGATCAAGACGGCATCCTCCTCATTGATTATCTTCCAAAGGGCCAAACTAACAACGTGGAGTATTACTCATCTCTGCTGATGCAATTGAAGGACATTTTGAAGGAAAAACGCCGCATGAAGGTCACCAAGGGGGTCTAGTTCTTGCACGACAATACCCCGGCTCACCGGACACTTGCAACCCAGAAGCAACTGGCCTACCTGGGCTTCCAATGTCTTGATCACCCACCCTATTCTCCGGATGTGGCCCCGTCGAACTACCACCTGTTCCCTGGACTGAAAAAACAATTGAAAGGTCGCCATTTTTCGTCCGACGCGGAGGTCATTGCTGGCGCGGAGACCTGGTTGGACGGACAACGCTCTGAAGTTTCTTTTGAGTGGCTTGCAAAAGTTAGAGCAACGGGCTAAGAAGGTTATTGAACTTCGTGGGGAGTATGCTGAACAAATTCCGAGTTTGGTCGCTGTAGATTGTGTCCTTCCTGGTCGGGCTAAGGACTTATCAGCACCCCCTCGTATTTATTTATGTATTTCGCGAGATTTTCGAAGTCAACGGCAACTTTTTTAAACAACGTCCACCAGTTGTCTTTCCCAGCAGGGAAGCAGTTTTTTTTTCTGTTAAGTAATCTTTACAATTTTATAGGGTACTTAAGTGATATTCTTGTTTAAAAGTGTCCAGGTGTTCTGGTCCAGAGTTCTGCGTGATGATCTCAACATTCTGATGCGGAAGTCGAAATATTACAGAATTTCCGAACGACCGTATTTCTGCACACAAACAGGAGCAACATTTTGAGTTTAACTGCTTTGTACATAAACGACTGCCTGGATGTGTTACATCGTTACATCCTTCTCCTCCTCAGAACAGCTGTAACTTTTTCATACGTAACGTTCTGTATGTCAACTATTTTTTGTAATTTATGAATTGTTCCCAAAAATGTAGTCTATAAAATAGTGAACTGCAAGAGGAAGCGTACTGACCAAGATCAAATGGAAAAAATAACTCTTCGTAAAGTAGACTTAATCGTATAAATTTAATGTTTGCCATCCCGAAGTGTTTAACACACACACACACACACACACACACACACACACACATATATATATATATAATGGTGTATCAGTCAAACACAACAAACCTTTATTGTGTTTAATATTATATTAGGGCGATATGTTTCGTAAAATGTATTTTACACATAGTTATATCAAGAATGTAAGCGTTTTGGATCCCACAGCGCATTTTAAACATTACTAAGTAAGGATCTGTATCTTAGAAGGGCCTGAAGATGATTCTGTAGGAATCGAAACATGTTGCCCTAATACAATAATAAACATAACACATTTTTGTTGTGTTTGACTGATACATTATTGTATATTAAACATATAAGGTTTAAATGGAACACACGTCGTGATTTATGCATACCTGCCTAGAAAAATACACAGACACAAAGCGTTAAACGAATATATACGTAATCTGATGTACCGTCAGACATTCAGTTAGACCTATAATTGCATATGCATACAGAAAAATGTGTACTTTAATTTAAGGAAATTTTTTTTTATTGGAAATGGTTTAATTGCCCCTATAGCTCAAAAGCCCCCAGTTCATTTTGTACTCGTAGTTGCGAGGCTCCAGGTCTATGACAGGGGCACTTAGTGTTCCTGCGGCACAAATTCCGCCCCCAGTTCACAGCTTCTCAGGATTCAGCTCACAGTACGTCTGCTGATAGGGTCCTGGTTGTTGGATAGTCCAATGACAGATTCTGGCTCATGTGATTGTATAAGTTATGTGTCGTTCTGGAATTTTGGGCACCTTGAGCCTTTTTATTGAAAAAAAAATCAACTTTTTTTAAAAATTGTTTTATGAAGAAGAAAGTCTCTTGTGTCACCCCCCCCCCCTTCCAGGTGCGCAGTATGTGCGAAACAGGTGTTACCGGTATTCTAGGTTCAAGTCCTGAAATGGACCGGCGATTCAGGTTCAAACCCTGAATGGGCTCGTGGAGTTAAATTCCCTTGGCTGTAAATGATCTAAGAGGGAAAAGAGCAGGAGTGTGTGAGGGCCGTTAAGGCATAAAGCTTGAGCTTGGGCAGAACATCCATCAACTGTCAAGTTGGTAGGAGTTTTGCAGCTCGGTGTTCTGAGTGAAACCCGAGATTTCGACACTTTTGAGGACGTAATTCATTCAGCAGGAAGTGCCAGAGGGCATCACTCCTAAATGTTCGTTTAACGTAAGTTTGGGGTCTTCTGACTTGAATTAGCGCAGCCAATGAGATTTGACTTTCCAAAAAGTTAAATTCGGTCTATGGGGGGGGGTTCTAAATTTGAATTTCGGCCAATAGAATCATTTCAGTACATAGGGGGGTTTTTGGTTTGGACAGTACAGAAACAGCAAGCGACAGATACCCTGTTTTGGACCGCCGGAGTCGCACGCATGCAAATTTCAGTTCTCCGTTCAGACATACAGTTCCGGCAATATTTTAATTAAAAGTGGTATTATACAAATAGATCAATGTAAAGTTAACGTGTGGTTACTCCAAGTGATGTGGTCACTCATATCAACTGTTGTATTTTACACTTGAATTTTACGCTATATTAAAGAAAATCATACTTAAATTTTGTAAATTACAGGCCATTTTAACAAATAAATTTAAAGAAATATACCTGAATTGCGTGTGTATTAGTGTGTCAGCCAATCGTAGATGATCGTGGCCCTTTCAGGGACCTCCAACATAGATTACCCTGAGATAAGACCTTCAAGCTTGCTGAGCGGAAGGGAAGCTACGCGCCCAGTCCCACAAGGGAACAGTACGGTAGGACAGGGTGGCTTGCATTTTTGGACGTCCCACTTTTCATTCCTAAACTAGTAAAATAAATACTTTGGGAAGCCGGGGGGGGGGGTTTACATAGATTTTAGTGTGCAATGCCGAGGAAATGGTTGTGAAAGACCTTTGGAAGCCACGACCAAGGCCACCTTTGCCTAATCATAATACCTGATAAGCTTCCCACTTTTTTTCTGCGCTGTGTAAGCAGGTCAGTTGAAAGAATCTTTGAGTAACTTACTACTTAACTTATCAATAATTTTACTTATCAGTCACCTTGTCATTTATAACAGAACGCTACATAATCACAGCAGTAGACACAGCGTTACTAAATAAAAAGGGAACCAAATTTTCCGAACCGATCCAGGGGTCCCTCACAGCCTCATATTCAGTGGGGGGCAGGGGATCTTTGCCGAAAGGTAAAGCGGTAGGGACGTAAAGCTGACGTCTTGTCTCTATACAGTACGGAGCTTAGGAATGAGCGAAGTTACACCTCTGTTTCCTCCATACGCCTTCATGTCCTACGTGCCGAGAAGTCACTGTGATGTCATGAGATATCACCAAAGCTATTTTTATATTACCTTTTCTTCGCTATATGCAGGGGATTCAATTGAGGCTAACATAGCTCTTGATGCCACTACACGTGGCCATGTCAGGAAGCAAGTGTTCAGGAGGAAAGCGGCGTTGAGTCCAAAAATATTTCTGTCTCAGGGTCACCACTGGTTAGCCTATACCAGCAGCACTGCTGTCTTGTCTACCCTTCAGCCGTTTGTTGACTATCACAAGAACTTGGCTCAGAAACTAATATTTACGGCACTTCATTATTTTTCTTGGATCGCGGAATGCTTGAAATTATTCCCCTTTCTTGCTTGTTGTTGCAGCGAATTTACTCTTTGTGAGGTCAAATTTGGGATGTCTGTCATACAGATTTCTGCTGACCTTGAAGACACACAACCTTGAGCCACACTGTGTGTTTCTCTAACGTTTTGTGACAAGGTCGGATTCTTTATGTACATATGTCTCTGGACACTGTCAATTGCCTGAAGTGTACCAAACACACGACATTACGGGGGTTCATTCTACTTCCCTTTTCGAATTATTAAGTTATACCACGCATAGCCACTCATAAATTCGAGAAAATAAAATCACTTGCCAATAAAATAAACGTATTAACGATTCAGCATATCTTGAAACAAACACGCTCTAGAACTATTGTGTCTAGGGTCTTTTGTGGCTGCGATGAAATTACGAAATTGTGGGAGCCATGTTTCGGTAAAGATGAATATATCGCAGTGTTTAATTATGGGACTCTGGAGGTACAGTTCCACTAATTCTTTATATCAGCACGAGACGCTCGTTAGAAATGTGGGTAGGAAGATAAGCGGCAATGGATGACGTGGTGGCTATGGTTCATAATGTACGACAGACTGAAATTCTAACACCCTAGCTAGGCTAGTCGCTGTGCGGCCGGGAATTCGGAGTTCGATTGCCAGTAGGGGCAAGAGATTTTTTTTCATCTCAACGTCCAGACCTGTTGTGGCCACTCTGCTATCTAGTGGGAAAGGCGGACTGTTCTCGTAGGAGTAGAGTGGCTGGGAAGTGCGTCTAACTGCACAGATTACCTGTTACGGAGGTCAAGAATGTGTTCAGCTGTATCTTCACTCATTCATACATCCTCATGAAGTTACGCCCAGTAAAGCACACAGACAGCTTCAATTCTAAAGATTTTTTACAATCGCCGTCTCACCAACACAACCGTTTAGCTTATGCCTGATTTTTAAAATTCTGCGCTACATGTTTCATCTCGATTTTTCAGTCACCAAATGAAACATTACAGGCATTGCAGAATTAACTGTGTTGTATCGTATAAGACGAGATTTGAGGTTCTCACAGGGGTGTGGCTCAGGAATTCAAGTCGTTGTTCCGTTTGCTGAGTGGTTATTGAGGTTCCGAAGGGTCATGCTGCCTTCATCTTCAGGGGTAAACAGTCCGAACAATACAGGTCTATAGGCCTATTTAACGAACAAGTCCTTGATAAAACTAAAATGTGAAGACCATAATAATTAATTTCTAACATTCTTACGTACGTAAGAGAAGAAATTTGTGTGGTAACAAAATTTATTGTTAATAAAAATCCAACCAGATGCAACAGTATGCAGATATTTATTTACTGCAAAGTCACTCTACATGTTTCGGGTATCACAGCACCCATCATCAGGAGTACTAAAAACTGTAACCGCAGCCT
>Ga0123352_10020960_pt1 | contig 10413 bp, 7 predicted proteins | sample TergutLab28metaG_FD_89700 | JGI IMG/M metagenome (GOLD analysis project Ga0123352, IMG submission 89700) | Labiotermes labralis P1 segment gut microbial communities from Petit-Saut dam, French Guiana - Lab288 P1 | ecosystem: Host-associated > Arthropoda: Insects > Digestive system > Gut ... | reverse complement strand
TTGGCTCAGGTACTAGTGGTTCTGCTGTGTGTATTTCTGCCTGCCCAACATCCTTAACCCCATGCACGTTGAATAGCTGGGAGAAATAGTTCCTTCACCTAACCACAATACTGTGGATGTCTGCAACCAAGTCGGGTTTCTCATCCTTTACTGTATTACATCTAGGCTGGTACCCCTTCTTAATGTCACTGATGCCCCTATACAAGTGCCTAATGTTTTGGATCTTACTGTTAGTTTCAAGTTCCTCAGTTTTAACTCTCAGATATGTCTTCTTTTTGTTCCTGACATGTCTGCTAACTTCACGCCATACATTGTTCAGATTTGGCTTTGGCTTGGATCCTGTATCCACTGCATTTTATACCGCTTCCTTTGATCCAAAAAACTTAAACATTCTTCATCAAACTAAAGTTTATTCTGCTTCAATTCATGCAGACCCAGACTCTCTTTCGCTGAGGTTTGGATATTGTCTTTAATGTTCTCCCAAGTCCTATTTACGTCCTCGTCATCGTTCAAGTTCTCCAAAGCTTCAAACCTGTTTATAATCTCAATGTGATACTGTTCCTTATCCTCTAAAATGAAAATCCTGGTCCTCTGTATGAAGACCCGCGGACATTTGCACTCATATATTTTTTGGACCGTTTCCATTGTATGTATTGACATATAATGAGATATATTATATTTAGGTACTTGCGATTGAAGTCCAAAAAGTGTATGAATTAAAATGTCATACACCATCGTCAGAACCCCATAAAAAGTACCGGAGGACATATTCGGAAATATTTTTATAGATTCTACTTCACAGTGTATCGTGTAGCGTATGATTGTAGCCTACTGTAAATTACTGCTCTACACGGTCATATTGTAAGTTTTAAGATTCTAATATGATTGCATCTGTACCACCAAGAAATAGTGGTAGCAACATTAACCCTTTAAAGACGAAGCGCAAACTGCTTTATTTAAAGAACCAGTCCGTACCGCGCTGTAAACACTTTTCATCTCAGTTATAAAACCAATCAATTTATGATGTAAGTGGCATAAGTCTCTGTTTGTTCTCAGATAAATACCAAATGCATAAATGCAGTGTGGGCAGAGCGTACAATTCTCGAATGTTAAACAGGTTGGTGCATTACGTAACCAGTAGGCTTTAAGGGGTTAAGGTATAAGAAATCATCTGTCGTATCTTCAATCACACTTTTAATTAATTGTGATTTTACTTAGGAAGGATTAAACAATTCAGATGATACGCATGAGATAACGTGTGTGTGACAGACGTGGAGAAGTAACAGTTCTGTTATTTGAATTTTGCTGTACTTGTGAATGCGGGTGTAAATTGTAGGCGTACTCTCAAGTACGAGTAGATGGAACATTATGAAGGCATGTAAGCTGCAGGAAAACACTGAGGATTCTGAGGCTGAAATATTTTTTTTTGCCTTTCTCATTTTCTCTTATATTTTAATTTTGGCCAGTACTTTTGGCCACCATTCAGTTCTCTGTCTCTGGTTTCTCAAAGCTGGTACAAGCGACAACATGAAGATGTTGTCTTCATCCTGGTATATCCAGCATTTGTCGCTCCTAATTTTGCAGTTTACGAGGTGTTGTTTCCCGCTTCTGGGTTGGAAGCTTAGAGTATTCAGGAATGTGCAGTTTCTCGTTGTCTTTCATTGTTGCCTAGTTGGAACATGTTGCGCTTGCTTGTGCTGCTGATAGGAGGAAAAAACATATAGTCAAATTGTGTGTATTTATACATTTTTTGAAGTAGAATCTCCATTCTTCTTCTGCTGTTACATCTGAAGTTCCTTTCGGAAGTATTCGTTCATTCTCTTCCACCTTGGCTAGACTTCTTTCCCTAAATTATAAACTGCGCTATAACACATTGTTATGCAGTGTAGGTTTAAATCCTTACCGGTCCAATGTAGCGTTAAACTCGACTGCGCTTTATTGTCTACCACGTCTTTTGTCATGTTCAAATCGACGCTTTACATTATAGTGGTTTATTTTCGTTACTCCTAGGCTCCCGCCATCTAATAGCTGCTTTTGAAATTCGAAGATAGAGATTTTCTGGAAAATTTGTTTGGGCTAGGCTTCTGGAATTTACAACAATAATTTGGACCTGAAAAGGGTTAAAATACTTAATGTCACGTTGTTATTAAAATTTGTTACAAATATCTAGCAGTAGATAACAACTTTGCTTCATAGCACTTTGAATACCTCGTAGGAGAAACAGCTGTTCGTGTGATCGTGATGGATTGTCCGCAAACAAGAGACATGCCTGAAAAGACCGAAGATGATTGGGTAAATACGGCAGATTGTTTTTAGCAAAGAACTCTGCCCCAGCTGCATTCCTGCTGTGGTTGGGGAAAGTATTCGAGTATAAATGCCAACTGTAGTGGATATCTGTTTGTGGCTTTAGTAGCTGCCAGCTACTGTTTTATTGATATAAGTCTTGAAGGTTTCGCGGTAACAGAATTCAGTGAAATGTTCTCGGGCAGACAGCCGCGTCAAGGTGTTCAAGTCCTTCGAAGTTGCAGGGACTGTCTCCTTCCTCATCTTCAGGGTGTTGCTGATGGCTTGGTAGAACCAAAACTGATAAATAGGTGTCCTACTGTGGGCCGAAGCCGAACGGAGGTACAGTAGGATACCTAGTGATCAGTTTTGGTTCTACTAATCCGTCAGCAACACCCTGAAAATGGGGAAGGAATCAATCCCTGAAATGTCGGAGGACTTAAACTCCTTGACGCGGCTGTCTGCCCGAGAACATTGTGTTGAGTACTGTTTTAATGCTTTAGGTGTTGGAGCAGTTGAAATGAAGCGACTCCAGTGATTTTAATAATTCAAGCATGGGAACTAAACTGGATTTTAATCAGCTGGATTCCCTGGCAGCAGGCTGTCGTTTATTGACGACGGTGGAAAATGCATGTCATTCGTGATCGCCTTGTCATATCTTGTACTACCGCCCTACCCGGATACGAATCTAAGCGTTTAACAACGAACGTACAGCTACAGGTTAACAAGAGGTCGCCAAATGGTAGAAACCGCATTTGGCACGTTAGCAAATTAGCGACGGACTTTTTGTAGACCATTAGACTAGGCTTGCTGCATATTGCACATTTTCATTCACAAGAAGAATGTATTTCGTCTCGAGGACACTGTGTGAAAGTAGCTTAGAAAGGATTCAGGCTGCAGGGACAGACGTAAACGTCAAAGAAAAGAACGTGAGAGACTGTTTCACCAAGTATTCCACATCACCACAAGGAACTAGTCCATGGCAGCATGATTATGCATGATTTGGTAATGTGACCAGTCTTATTCACTACCGTTACCAACTTTCAACCTTACGTTACAGTATTTTCCTTTATAATGTTTTAAAATGTTTGTAATTTACAGTAATTAATGTGTTTCTATTTAGATTGAATAAATCTGAGCAACATTGCCTACCTTTTTAATGTAATGCATCTCGTTGTGTTCTGTAGTGCTACAAAGTAGCCCTTGTTTGCCGTCAACACAACTTTATTGATATTCTTGTTAATTAGTCATGTCAATAAGGCAACGTGTTTCAACCAATCATGATAATCCTCAGGCCATCCAGTATCATAGAAAGACTGTAAGATTGTAAGATCGTGATCTCGGTCTGTGTAACACATATTTTCACTTTTTGTGATACTGGATGCCCAAAGATAACCATGACTGGTTGAAACTTGTTGCTTTATAAAACGCAAACATCAATATCAATAAAGCTGTGTTGGATGTAAGCAAATACTTCTTTGTAACATTGCTTGCCTCTTTCGCGTTTTTGTTAAGCAGTCAGTTGGCTGCACTCAGTACCCTTGCACCTTGTACCCACAGTTTCTACTCCAGAACCATAATCACTGTATTATCTCAGTGCACAGTTACGTATTGCAGGACGTCTTCCGGTTTCTGTTTTGACATTTCACAATGAAACACTTGTTAGAAACATAACGGGACCAATTTCCCTGCGGAAGACCGCACAGCTACAAGCAAATGGAGTTGATTTCACAGAGAAGGAAACGGTAGCCGTCAGTGCGCGCGCACCCAGTTCTCTCAATGTTTATTAGTTGCGAAGCGTTAGGTCGTCAAGCGATAATCGTGTCGCGTTTCGCGTGGAACGTGCTGCATTTTTTAATAGCAAATTTTCATGCAAAACCATACGTTTTGTTTGGGCAGCACGTTAAACGCGTCGACTAAAACAACCGGTTTGCGTTTGTCGGTACTGTTAAGTGTCGTTAAGTAAACGAAGTTCAAAGGCGACATTCAGAGTAGCTTAAATGAGTACATGTTTTAAACTGTTTACATGAGAATCTGGGTTGCTGTTGCTGCTGTTTCTTACATTCAAATGTAACGCAAGCTGAAATTGCAAAGCGTAGTGACAGTCACCCTGATTTATCATAGTTCTGTACCCAAATGAACTGATTTCTGGATGACTTCTGGTCACGGTTCCGTGCAACATCTTTGCGACATGAAGTGCGTACGTCGCAAGCAGAACAGCCATCATATCTGTGCTGACACGAATGAATGTCAGACTGCATTGCTCCCTTACTTAAATTTTGGCCTTTTTGGTGCGTTTACAACGTAAGGCTTGCGTAACTTGTTGTCATTTCTGACCACCTGTCAGTACGTAACAATTCGAGAAGCGCTTAACTGGCCTAATTATTTTAATGCATCGTAATATAATTATACAATATAAAGTAACAAAATTCACCTTTTGTAAATTAATATTTTTATTTTTATTTTTTTATGTCTTCTGCGTGTTTCGAACCCGAGGGTTCATCTTCAGGAAGAAGGTTGTATACAGGTGTGGTATAGTGTGTTTTACATGCATCAGTGTAAGCGGTCTTGTAGGTAGAATAGGTGTTCGAAACATATAGAAGATAATCAGATAATTAAAAATTGAAATATTAATTTAGAAAAGGTGCATTTTGTTGGTTTATATTGTATAATTACCTACTTGTATCAGTATAATTTTGAGTCATTTTACTGGTCGTGTGCACACTCGAGTTTGGTTAAAATCGTCCAGAAATAACGGGTGTTTTACATGAAGTCCTATATGCGCTTCTGCTTACACCTCAAGCGTAACTTGCTAAATATTTATCGGAGCGCAAAGTGTTTGGGACAGAAGCTGAGGAACGAAACACGCATTGTGTGTCCACGATACATCGACGTACGTTTTGTAGATGAGTCGGCAGAAGGGAGCGGAGGACCGCAGTAGTGTTACGCTTTGCATACATTTCTGAATCCATCTGTTCAGCAGTAAAAAATTGACGAAGCATATTGATGTCATTTATTTATAAATTGTATGCATTCTAACCCGGTTATAACGACGTCAGCTTACACGACGCCTCGTCTGTAGCATCAGATATTCTGTGTTATCAATTAATTCCTCACTGTTAACCATAACATTACACTCCTCGGTTAGAACTACGCCCATTTATAACGACACAAAACATTCAGCCCCTTTTGTGATGTTATAACCGAGTTCGACTGTAGTTTGCATGACTACCCCAGATGTGTTTTTTTTTTAAAAAATAGAGAGGGACGCTGTTAATTTGCGTCCATTCATACGCGTTTTTGCTTAACCCTTGGATTACGGAGCAAAAAAAAAATTCCCACTTTTACGGAACTGGGTACATATTGTACCCATATTTTTAAAATTATTTGCTCAACTTTTTTTCCAAAGTTCGATTAATAGACTCAGTTGTAATCGAAACGTTGCTTTTATTGAGATTTCTCATTTTTTATGCAGTTATATAGAGTGAAATACTTAGAATGTTTGAGGACAAGGAAATATATTTTAGAACATGAATGTGAATGAAATTTGTCTCTAAGTATGATTGTTCCTTGCAGTTGTCGCATTTTATTTGAACTGTCTTGATAGAGCGGTCCTTGCACACCCATTCTGAACACTGGCAACATTTCCAGTCTGTTTTTCTGTCCTTAGCTGTTGGACAAATAGAGCACCTTCCATGGGTACAAAATGGTCCAGCTGGATTTGAAAAAAACAACCCTTATGTAAAAAACAATATACGTGCCGAATGGTGATTATTTTGTGCCAGTGGGACTTCAGTGAACAAGTATAAAATCTGGTAAGATTGTTACTCTATACGAGGGAGAATTGTTCAAGAAAATTCCACGCCTGGGTACATTTGGTACCCGGTCAGTAAACGAAGGGTTAAAATAATTCCTATTGTGCTATGTACAGGATGAGTCATAATTCCGGAAGCAGTGGAAGAATACGAATATTTTATTGCAGAAGGGCGTGTATTATGACGCCATGCGTAACTGTCCGGCGGCTTATGGTGCCGTGTGTAACTGGTCGGTATGGTATGTTGTGGTGCCGTGCATAATTCATCTGGATATTTCTCACCACGGAAATGCTACTGCGACATCTCCGAGTCTTCCACGCCCGAACAGCAATAATGACTCTGTCCACCGGCAGATTTATGGTTCGCTTAATCACTCTTTTGTCTTCCATAAACCCGTTAGAAACAAAGATTCCTATGCTTCTGGACCTGCGACTCACCCTGCTTAAGATAGTATCAGTTAACACTTCCCAGTTGAAAATATATGACCAGTGACAATTTTGACGTGCCAGAATTGCAACACCATGCCTATTTTGTCTAACTTACTATTGGTAAAACTGTTCCGTTACAGGCCCGGTGTGGCCAAGAGGGTGAGTAGAGGTATAGCTTTATTCTTCCATGACCGCGGCACTAGAAATGGGTGAGTGGTCAGCAGCACGCCCCGGCCGCACTCTACCCCAGGGAAAGACCCGGTACCCATTGTACAGGAGGCTGAGTGGGCCCCAGGGTCGGTCTGGACGGGCGGAAAATCTCGTCCCCACCGGGATTCGATCCCGGACCGTCCAGCCCGTAGTCAGTCGCTATACCGACTGAGCTACCCGGCCCACAACTTTACTGTTGGTATTGTTGATTGTAGTACAAATTCAGTGTTCTGAATACTCAATAATCCTATTGCGTGGAAGGATTGAACAGTTAGCTGCTCTTTGAGTGAAACCTTGTAAGTAGTGTACTACAGTAAATCGGATCGGAGTCAGTTTTTCTGTTAGCATTACATTAACTTAAGCTCATTTCCATTTTAATTGTCTTCTGTCGTGGATTGTTTATATTTGCACTTTGTAAACTGGTTCTCAGTAATGTCTTACACAGGAATCCTCGAAATCTCTAGATATTTACAGAAAGCGGCCATGGCCAATGTAACGCTGCGTTAACAACAAGTGACGGCCTGTATTTGGATGTACTTTATAAAAAATCAACACAATGTATGCTTATGTGTGTATGTATGTGTAGACAGATTTACCTTGTAGATTCAGATTTATATCTTATCTAAACCATGATGTGTACAAGCTTGGAAAGCACCGCTCATTAATTACCTGGAAGGCCAGTTACGACGAGGTTTGTAGCATCACAACGTACAGTTCCTTGAAGATTGTAGTAAACCTGGCATACAAAATATTCCAAGAAATGAGTAGGCGCTTTTGGTTGGATCTGGTTTGTAGACATACTTTCGTGGATGAATAAACTGGGTTCCATATACGTGTATTTGTATTTCAGTCAGCATGAAATAGACTTTACTAAGGACTGTGACGTTGGCTTTTTTTTTTTTTTTATTTATTTAACAGCACTGTCAGTAGCTGGGACTGCGTGATATCGCGTGGTCTAGTTTTATTTTTATGCCTTTTTAGGCGGGTTCGCAATATTGCGAAGATTGTCTATTAGCTTCATGACTGTCCGTCCGCATGGAACAACTGGGCTCTCACTGGACGGATTTTCATGAAATTTCATGTCTGAGTATTTTTAGAAAATACGTCGACAAAATTTGAGTGTGAGTAAAATCTGACGAAACGTGTGCTTTACATGAAGACCAATGCACATTTATGATCAAATCTCGTTAAGTTTTTCTTACAATGAGAAACGTTTCCAACAAAAGTTGTTGAGAAAATCAAAACACATATTCAATATTTTTTTTCGAAAATCATGCCGTTTATGAGATAATGTGGAAAAATATATAGTGGATCCAGGCAGGCCACAGATGAAAATATGGCGCGTGCGTGTTGCATGCTGGATACCTTAAAGCCATGAACACACACTCAGAATATGTAATACATATCACTTTTCCACTGCAGTCGTGACTGCAAGGACGCGCCCTAGAGTTACGTTATACGCACATTGCCTCTCTTGTTATATAATGCTTTCGTGCTGTACATCCTGCCCATATTTCCTAGTTGTTACAATAACCCAAATAATGTTTAGTTAATAAAATTACAGTTTTTATGACATTTATTTATTTTGTGAACTGTGTGGTTTTCATGCAGTGTTGATAGTTTTGTCGATTTATTTAATAGTCATTGACACTTGCTGCACGCGCAGACGTGTCAACATAACTAGACATCCAGGCACGTCTCGTTGACTTCCTGAAGTCACGCGGCTGCTAAAACTAGCCGACCGCCACACAGTTTACATCGCTTCAAACTGTAGTGCAAAGAATGAGTTCTGGTTTGTTGACGCACTTGTCGATCAGGTATGAAGTCGATGTCTTCATTTCGTACGAGGCTTTGTTACGACAGTTGCTCACATTCCTGACAAATGTTTGGTTTTAGGTTTCTGTGACCGTGCATCGTGAGCAAATTGTGAAGAGAGAGAGAAAACCAGCAAGATGCAACAATCAGATGTTTATTGTCAACACTGTCTCAACATGTTTCGGGCATCATTATGCCCATCTTCAGGAGAACAAAGACCGTGTGTTACTGCATGTGGTGTGCTGCGCTGGTTCTGCTGGATGTAGTTGGTAGCGGTTGTGGGGCGCTGCGTTGTAGGATGCGAGCACACATGTTGAGACAGTGTTGATAATAAACATCTGATTGTTGCATCTTGTTGGTTTTCTCTCTCTCTTCACAAATGTTTGGTCTTCACCCGCCTCCCTCATTGCCAGCGAACCAACATAAACAATCCTGTTGCAGATTATTTGCCCACATATAGCTCTCAAAATAACTTACTACTACTATTAATACAATTCCTTCTACTGTTACTTCTACTACAGCAACTACAACTACAACAACAACAACTCCTACTACTACTACTACTACTACTAACACTACTACTACAACACTACTGCTACTGCTAATACTACTACCACTATCGCTACTACTCTTACTGCTGCTGCTACTACTACGACTACTGTTACTATTACTACTACTACCGCTATTACTACTGTTACTACTACCGCTACCGCCATTGCTGTTGCTGCTGAAGGACGCGGTTTTTCCGTGGATCAGTGAGGATGTTGTGCAGTGCTTTATTATTACCGCATTTGCTGGAATAAATAGTAAATGTGAAAGTGATATTTTAGTAGGGGGATCCAATCAAAGTGGCTAAGGTGAGCGGGGAATGGAATGGTGCTAAATGAATGCTATGCTCTACTCGGAAAAGCTGAAGGGAAGAGACATTTTGGGAGACCTGGGCATGAATGGGAAATAATACGTTTATTTTAGTGAGCTAAGCATGCGAGACTGGATATCGGATTCATCTGGTTTGGGGTAGGGCCCAATCGTTGTTAGGTCTTGTGAAGACGAAGGCGAAGAATATCTTGGCTAGCTGAATGACTTATGTTTTCAAGAATGACTCTGCTGTATGGAGTTAGTTATGAGTGCCGGGTGAGCTGAGTGTTGAAACCCGTTTCTTTGTGGGTACAGGTTGATCGTAAAATACGGTAAAATCTTTTACGAAATGCCACTCTCAAGTTTCTTCCTGATATTTCTGAAAAAAAGAATGCACGATGTATCAGGACAACCTCCTTTTTTAGGCGTCGTCAGCGAGCCATTTCGGGTCACGGTCATTGTGTCTGTTGTTTGTCCTTCATAGCTATTTTTGAAGACTCGGGTACTTCATTCGGTTGCACAGAGCACAATGGCATTCACAAGTGGGTTGTTATCACCGTCTCGTCAGCATGGATAATGAACCTGCGTGCACATTGCTGGCGGGGTAAGGTAACGGGTTTCTATGTAACCCAAACTAAATGTGCCAGTGTCTCCTGTCTGTCGAATTTCTGTACTGATGTTTTCGCGTAGCTTTCTTGTCACTTTTGCCAACACTTTTGCTTCCTAACAATACGATTTGTACAGTTAGACGAAGCTGCTAGGAGTATTCAACCGGCGGAGCCATCAGACCCACTCTCTATGTATGTATGTAATGTAATGTATGTATGTGTTATGTATGTATATATTTACGTATTTACATATGTATGTATGTATAAGTTTAGTAGGCGTAGATGGGTGGATAATATTAGGATGGATCTCCAGGAGGTGGGATGTGGGTATGTGGACTGGATTGGGTTGGCCCAGGATAGAGATAGGTGGCGGACGCTTGTGAGTGCGGTAATGAA
>Ga0123352_10020957_pt1 | contig 10413 bp, 6 predicted proteins | sample TergutLab28metaG_FD_89700 | JGI IMG/M metagenome (GOLD analysis project Ga0123352, IMG submission 89700) | Labiotermes labralis P1 segment gut microbial communities from Petit-Saut dam, French Guiana - Lab288 P1 | ecosystem: Host-associated > Arthropoda: Insects > Digestive system > Gut ... | reverse complement strand
CCCAACCCAGCCACACCGGAACTCCAACACACATCGCAACAAGAACACACGACCAATGTGGTGATACAATAGAAAAGTCGCAGGCTCCTGATGATGAATGTATTTATGTCCGAAACATGTTGAGCATAGAAGAAGTGAAATAAAACTTAATAACTAGTGACATCAAGTTGGTCTCTTATTCTTCAACTAGGTCAATATATGTTCATCATTCATTCTTAACACCAAAGAATGCACATTTGACATACAAAAATATAGTCTTGTATTGCCTTTACTTTTCGGCGTTATTTACACCACATTCAGGAATGTTCACACCAGAATATCAAAACTTGCTCAACGCAATAGATTACGGAAGTAATTCGTATAATATTATATTTTGACGTAAATCTCCCTGAATATGGCGTAAATGATCCTATAATATGTAGAAGCAATACAAGCCTATTTTTTGTGTGTAATATGTCCATTCGTTGGCCTTATGAATGAACTATTTAGTAAGATGCGCGCAATAAGCAGTGCCAATAAATGTTCTCTCTACACTGTGCAGTACACACACAGTGCCTCTCTAGACTGTGCAGTACACACACGCTTCACGGGCAAATATGCTGCCATAACACCGACCACGTCCATATCAACAGACTAGACAGAACCGTTACTGTAATTTTAGCCAAGCACTGTTTACAGCTCCCTGATGATGGATCCCTTGTGATCCGAAGCATGTTGGAGCAATATTAAATATTTTAAATATTTTGTAGTAATTCTAGTTGTGTCTGCGAATTGTGTGTTTGTGCTTCTGTTGGATAGTGGAGTGTTTTATTCTTTTGTTTGTACACAGCCCTCTGATCTGCAACGCAGTATATGGAAGATAAAAAAGGATCAGCACTTGAGACGCATGTTTTTAGAGGTCATTCAGATATTAATTATATTTTGTGTTGTCTTTCTGTCTACAAGGTAGGCTGGTAATAACAGTATAGTTGTCCCTGAGTTTGATTAAGCTTCTGACCGTGAAGGCGTGTGGGAGTGTGGAGGTATAGATTCACAGGATACAACTTTCGCCTTTAGGTGGGGGGTGAGTTGTCAGCCTCGCGTTTCAGATTACCTTGTTTCTGACAGAATAACCACTCTTACTCAATGGGCTCCAATGTCGGTTTCAGCGAGTTGCGATAGGAAGAACAAACCCGACGTTCATCGTATAGTCTAGTCTTTACACGACCGTGCAACCTGTGCCCACCACAGCAAACAGTGGCATATCTGAGCTAGTACGGGATGATATATTATGCTCGCACAACGTAAAGACGGCTGAGGTGTCTCGTAGCCTGACAGTTCTCGCCAGTTCGCAGCTCTCAGAGCACTCGCCGCGAGCCAGCTAGCCAGGAATTACTCGCAGTGGTGAAGTCAGCTACAAGCCGAAAGGTCGCGGTTTCGATTCTCGATGTCACTAGAATTTTTCATTGACTTAATCCTTCCGACTGCACTACTGCCCTGGGGTCGACTCAGTCTAGCAGGAATGACTACCAGGAATATTTCCTGGGAGGTAAAGGCGGCTGGTGCGGACGGCTAACAACCTTGCCACTTTCATGTGCCGGTTGTCTGCAAATCTGGCAGCCCCAACCTCCTGGCGCTCTATGGGTCTGTCCAGCTCTGTAATGGGATAACTTAGCTACTTTTACCAAAAATCATTACTAGATACTCTCGGGAACAGTGGCTACAGTTTATTCTCAAGTGTAGACCTACACGCAGCCTCACACCGGATAATAATAATAATAATAATAATATCCTTTCTTAAAACCCTTGGGACTTCTGCTGATCATCTCCGGGTTGTTACGGTGACAGCCGCTCAGTATGAAATACAGGTAATATTTACAAAATTTATCTCGTTAAACTGTTTGTACTTCACATCATCTAAACACTTGCCTGCATTCTGTATCGGAATATTGTGAGTGGATTGTGATATTGTGAGTGGATTGTGATATTGTGAGTGGATTGTTGTGAGTGGATTGTGATATTGTGAGTGGATTGTGATATTTCCCTCTAGGCTATCTCTTTGTTTTATGTATATCCATTTTTCATTACAATGTCGTTTTCCAATTTCTGTTTTCTAAACAGTCCATTAATATGTGTTCGACATCCTCTTCACGTTACACAGCGGGCATAATCCTTTATCTGTTTTCTTACTACTTCTTTCCAACGAGCACACTCCTTCTGACAACCACGCTATCCGACTTCTTTCTTCCCCAGTACAGCATTATAGTAGGTATAATTTCTTACAAATATTCTTATAAGTGTGTTTAGATTGGATGAAACTAAATAAGAACTTACAGTATTCAATTACATACTAAACAAGTGCATTAAATCATGTGCTATTTTGTGTAGCACTTGCAATATGATAAAAGGCTCTAGGTCTGAGTTCCTTCTCGAACGGTATTTGCATTCTAAGTAAGACAAACAGTGCAGTAGGCTGCCATAGACGACATCATCTCTAACGGGAACCATTTCATAGATTTGTGTGTTTAAATCAGAACAAATTTGTAAAGGATAATATGAAAAAAGAGGGACATACCTACCTTAAATTTTTAAGGTAAAATATTTTGAGACCGGGCGCTTTTCACCACACTTCATGGGCGTCAATTTCTTTGAAATAAAACATGATCGTAATACATTATTTTAATATATAATTGAATATTTGATCTTTTTACTCGGTTTTTGACCAATATAATACAAATTAATGTAAATGTCTGTTAAATTGAGTTATCAGCCTCTTCATTAATTCATACTGTTTTGAATATAAGTTTTTGTTGTCTCTTATACGTTTATACCTGTGTCCGATTTTGGCTTTATGAAAAAAAATAACCTGTAACAAGTAGCACGTCCTGGACAATAAATACATTGCCTGAAAATATAGTTCTGATTGACATTGCATCTGTTTCACTAGTTCCAGTGCTTTTTGGGAGTTATTAATTCATTGTGGTTGCCATGGGGTTTTGGAATAATTTAATTCAGAGCAGAAATTTGCTTCGCGTTTAAAAGTAAACTGATGAAGCAAATCCATGGTTTGAATGTTTTTCATTGTCAGTGATGATCTCTGTGTGAAATAGTTGAGTTGGAGTGAGCATTACCAAAGTGAACATACTTCCCGCCTGAAGTACCCTCCTAATTTTAATTATCTTTTCTCGAAAAGAAGTTGCAATTTCCATATATTGGAAAATATAGTATTTTATCTGCATTAAAGTGAACTTACGATTTCAGTCTTGAGGTATTGGATCTTGTTCTGTAGACTGTCAAAACTGAGCTGCGATGTTGTCTGAGCAAGGGCTGGTTCCTGGTATGTTGGTGCTTCCCTCCAGAGGGCCTGGCGAGACGCATTTCGTTGCTGCCAAGCGATGAAAAATTGACGGGACAGAGCGAAGTGGTGGGTGGGGACCGATGAATTAACTTTCAATATGCTTGCCATCAGCGGTGGCCATTATATTCATATCCATGAGCTCACAAAGTAACGTTGTACGGTACGTCACCAAGTTGCAACTCTTTCGCAAGGGAAGCGTAACTCTGTATATCACATTCACGCAAGTCCAACAACAGATTTGCACATGAGGAAGAAACGAGAGTTAAAATATTTGTAATTACCATGGAATATTTATTTTCCTTCCCACAGTAAGTGTTTCTGTCTTCGACAAATCAAAAGGGATATTTTTTACTAACAATTACTTCAATGCGAGATTTGAGGTTTTCACAGTGGTATTGACGGAAACTCACTTATTTTGGGATTGGTTCTATAACACCGAGTCTCGCTGTAAACATTTAGCTACGTTTGTGAAGAATCTTATTCCTCAGTTTTCAGGGTGCGATTGGTCCAAGAATAATATGAGTATTTGGAACCTGAAGGCGGAAGCAGGAACTCTCCCCGAAACGTCTTTAACTTTATACTAAATTCTACGGCTTTATAGCCAGAGGACTTCAATGTTCGGATGGCGCGAACCATGTGGGTACTATTTTGTGTTTGTTAGCTACAATATTTTGTGTTTGTTATCTACAATATTTTAAATTAAGATTCTAAAGTAACGGGTAAAAGGTAAAGTTCACCACATAACCTGCCATGAAGGCCCCGATGGGGAGTAGAGGTGCAGCTTTTCTCTTTCTTTAACAGCGGCGCTAGATGGAGGTGAATAGTCAAGGCTACATACACTCCGCCCGCTTTACTGCTGGGAAGTAGACCCGGTACCCATCGTACAAAAGTCTGGTTGGGCTCAAGGGCCGGTCTTGACGGGTGCGGAAAATCTCGACCCCACTAGGATTCGATCCCCGGATCTTCCAGCCCATAGCCAGTAGTTATACCGACTGAGCTGTCCTACCCCATTTAAGGTTCTACAAAAATTACCTTATTAAGGAAGTAACGATAATTAATTTGCACTTCACACTTTATACTTACAATTTACAGTTTAAAATGCAAACATTACAACTAATTATTTACAGACAAATATTCTGAAGTAGCTAATTGCTGTCCAAAGCACGTATTGTCTTTAACTGCTCGATAATTGTAATCGTATGTTTGAAGGCCACTGGGATTTTATCTGTTTTGTGTCTGCGTTTACGTTTTCCTATGTACGTAGAGGACGTGAAATGGGCTGTCCCCGTTTCAAGAGAGGTGCCCTAAAAATGTCTAAAAAATTTATATGAGTTAAGTCATAAATTAAGTGTTTAACGTTAAGAGGCCAGAATACTTAGTGGGTAAAGATGAAAGCAGAATAAGAAGAAACAATACTAAAGTTATGATCCTTACGCATTGGGTACAAGGCCTGTTATAGATCCTTGTTACGTAATTTCTCAATAACAGCTACATCAGAAGGCGAAATTCCTGATTTGTCAATAGAATTGCCCGTATTTATAGGAGTAAAGAAACGTTACGTACTTATTCGGACAAATCTTAAAGGCAAAGCAAACAACACGAAGAAATGATAGTCTTTTTTTTACCAACTTGATGCACAAATTCTTTATTTTAATACATTTATTGCATTCCTCTACATGTTTCGAGCACTATCATGCTCATCTTCAGGAGGAAAAATTGTATTAGTACACTAATACAATTTGTCGTCCTGAAGATGAGCATAATAGCGCTCGAAACATGTAGAGGAATGCAATAAATGTATTAAAATAAAGAATCTGTGCATAAGTTTGTTAAAAAAGACTATCATTTTACTAAGATGCACGGTCAACAAAATGTAAAATTTAGCACGAAGAAAATGTAATGAATTATAAGGGCTATTATTACACAAACGTGTAAAAGAATTCCGTTATTCTGGGATATGACGCTGCGATAATGGGTAAACGCAGTGCCAATTGAAGCGATAACTTAAGGCAAGAGAACGGAATCGTTACTCACACCGCTCCGAGAAACTCAGAACTTACACATATGTACAGTCTGCGTAAGAAGTGTGGGGTATGCAATTGCTGATCTTTATGGAAGCCACCCCGTTGTGTTGTTACTAAATAAATGTGGGCCACAATATCGTTGAAACTGCTGCTGTGGCGCTCTTTGCCTACGGACAGTTGGGGTGTCAGTTACATTCTATCTTTCCGCATGTAGACATTGTTCCATCACCACCTTAAACAATATCGTGGCCCACAGTTTGCAAACAGATTTAAAATAAGAAAACTTCACGAAAGAACACCGTGCCGCGCCAAGTAAAATACACAAAATAAGAAAATTTCACAAAAGAACACCGTGCCGCGCCAAGTAAAATACACAAAATAAGAAAATTTCACAAAAGAACACCGTGCCGCGCCAAGTAAAATACACAAAATCGTAGAGGAATGTAACTACAATACACGAGGGCCCAAATTTAATAAAAGTCTTTATACATATTGTTGTGTGCTTTCTTATGGGTAATGCCCCGGCATCTGAATTTTTTTTGCCGACGTTTCGGAACACTCTGTCTGTTCCATCTTCATACTTACCTGCCTATGAAGATGGAACAGACAGAGTGTGCCGAAACGTCGGCATATAAAATTCAGATGCCGGGGAATTACCCAAAAGAAAGCACACAACATTCAGAACACGGCGAAAGTTTGAAATCTTTGTACATACATGCCAATAATATTATAAATAATAGGGATCGCGGTAGCACAGTGGTTAAGGTGTTGTGCTACAAATCGGAAGGTCGCTGGTTCGATCCCAGCTGGTGTCATTGGAATTTTTTATGATATAAAATCCTTCCGATCGCACTATGACCCTGGGGTCGACTCAGCCCCTAACAGAAACGAGTACCAGGAGCATTTCCGGGGGGTAAAGGGGGCCGGTGCATAAGGCTGACAACCTTACCACCATCCTGTGCCTTTGTCATGAAATCTGGAAACCTTAACTTCCTGGAACCCTCTGGGCCACTCCAGGCCTGTAACGGGACTACTTTATCTTTAGTTCTATACGTGTCAATTATTCGCAATAAGCAATGCACTTCAAAAACAGTAACAGCTGTTCTAAGGATTTCAGCAAGAACATACTTTGTTTCAGAAATACTTAGCATATAGTTCTTACATGCGCAAGCTTCCAAATCCAGTTCGAGGTCCTCGTAGTATCCCTTGTCAGTGTATACCGGAAGTTATTTCTTCAGAATACATGCGTCTGCTGCGTTAATCTGACAAATCTTCTCTGTCTATTGTCGAGATTAAGAAGCGATGAAGCTACACCTCTACTCGCCATTATGCCGTAATATCATAGTGCTTAATTAAACCCAGGAAAGTTCAGGGTTTTATTATACAAGTAAAACTTTTAAACGTAATGGGTTTGTAATGATTTGCAACATAAACTAAGTTTAGTGTAGTAAGGTGGTGTTTTATGACAATACATTCTTGTACATTTATACGCTGTTTAAGATGAATACGTATTTTTGTATCTAAATCCTGACCACATGCTGGGAAGCAGAATATTCACGCAAGAAATACGAAATTTAATACATGTTACTGAAAATTTTACGAGAATCACTGGATTGGAGCATTTGAATTTGAAGATTTTATTAAATGGAAATTGTAAACCCTAAAATCGTACTGTGAATGTTATCAAATTTAAGTACAGCTTTATCAGCAAACACAAGCTCCACTGGCATATAATTTGGTATAGATATAGTCCACGGTACTCTGCATTTGATGTTCTTATGAAGTGATTTAACTGTAAACATATCTTTACCTTCTTTTGCTGAGTGGTCTTGAATTTTTATAATATGACAATAATATGATTTAAGTTTTAAATGTTTACAAGTAGACTACTGTAAGCAAAACTTTAGCAGATAAAACTGACATTTCTCAGATAGGGAATTTTATTTCCTCTTAAATACGTAATACCTGGATTTGGACTTACACTATTCTGTATTTCGTGTACCGACTCCCGAACCATTGTTGGTTGGAACGTATATAGGATATCTGTCCGTCACACAGCACTCACAGGCACTAACACAACACCTCAACTGGAAGCAGACTGGAACAAGTTCTGTTGTAAGTGAAAGCAGTATTGCCTTCATACGGCAGATATAAAATTGCATTTAATCCAGACATCTCAAGGTTTTGTTAAAAATAACTAGCCGCTGTAACAATGTGTTACACTGCAAAGTTGTCTTCGGGCGAAGGTGGGTCAGTGAAAGGAGCTGTTCTTGGTCAAGCAACGGACTCCTACTGCTGCACCGCTCAATTTTAGTTTGCTGCACGTACGTGTTACAGCAATATGTACAGAGCAGCTGCCACCTGCCACATACCATGCATTCTGCAGCTTTTGATGGGCTTCGGGATTTAGTTCCGTGTTCGCATCGCTCTTACTGGGCTTCTTTGCTTTTACGTACCCAAATCATGGGCAGGAATTCGAAACAGCCCACAGCGTAAAATGATGGTGTATATTATATATGGAATACAAGAGGCTTTACTTAATGTATGTTCAAAATTTTAGCTACATATGCAAGATTTAAGTTTTAACTGTGTTTTTACTCATATTGTATTTCGTCGGAGGATGATAAATTCCAGGTAATGGAAGGATTAATTTGTTGATGTTTATTCGTAGTTCCATCTCCTCGCTGTTTTCACTTTCCATGTCCCTCCTAAAGCAGATCTTGCTAAAAAGGTAATTTTTACATCATTGACAGATTGTCTAAGGCGGTCCATAATATTCGCTTCGAAAGTTACACATGTATTTTTTTTTGGTTAAATTTTGAAGCAACACAAAACGGCGAAGTCGCTTCTGTCCAATGCTTCTCCGATATAGAACAGAGAATTGCATTGTTTGAAAGTTTCTAGGTTTCTTGCGCTTTTTGTAGATGAAGATGAGAATGAACAATGGTGGAATGATATTGACAGGGAAAAGAAGATGTAGCCGGAGAAAGATTTGTCACAGCGCTACTTGACAAAATAACCGGCGAGACACAAGGTGTGAACGGCTGAGATTCTCTGGTCTGATGGTTTTTATGCTGCATCGATATTTTTTCTAATTCGTGACATTCAGGGTACTTGGAAGCGCTCATTTGAAAGACGTCTTAAATCCAGTTTATTGTGTGTTCCCGTTTTTGCAGGCTTGGTAATGAGGATTAAATTTCGAGTTTTTGCAGAAATTAAGACTATTCCTCTTTTTTGTTTGAGAAACAGGCACTGTTCTGTTCCACGACTCTGCTTCTCATTATGAATGTCAGTGTTTTAACACGTTTTACAGATATCATTGAAGGAAATTATTTGTGCAATAAAATTTTATAACATTTTGACGATCGTATGTAATAATATTTAGTTTCATTTACTTTAAGGATTTTATCCATCTCCTCGTGGTAAAAGTAATGTAATAACAAAGCTATAAAGCAAAACACTGCCTTTTAGGAACAGTCGGTCCTCTTCCCAAAGCTATGTGACGGTGAGGACCCAATCAGTTGGGCGCGGTGGGTACAGCTGCTCTTAACCTTTGGCATTCTACTGATAGCGATTAAATCCAACGCCTGAGTTTGCATTAGGAAATATTATTGATATGGGCCGTGTTTGGAGGTTTGTCTCTGATTCTAGGCAGGAACGCAGGCAGGATTGGCCACAGTGAAAGAGGGACAATGTCTGAGTGGTTTCCGTACAGAACTTCTAATGACAATAAAATTATAATTGGTTTGTTTTATTAATTCTATGAACTGTTTATTGTATAACAACTGTAGGTCTTTGCCACTGTAACTTTATAAACATTATTTCAGAAGATGAAAACTACAGTACCTACCCAACGCCATTTCACTTGGAAGGACTGATTTTACATAGAGATCACAGTCTTCTGGTATGTGAAGTAGTGTGATTTAATAGGTAGGTACAAAAATACACAGCGATATGTGCAACGAGCAAGTTATTTTAATATTCTATATGAAACTGAGCAAGTATTGAACCTCTGCCTGAACCTTTTTCTGTGCCTGTAATGACATACGTAACACGTTAATTTACGTGCTTGCCCGCGACAAACAAAACGTAAAACTGCATTCCGCCGCTGGCTGGCAAATTTGTGGGTGGCTTATTGTTGAAACAGCTATAGTTCGCACACACACACACACACACACACACATGTCACACAAAAAAATATCTTCATAATTTTTACTATTTCATGACATTGCGGTAATCAAATAAAATACTAAAATATGGACGACGAATGTGAGTCACACAGCGTAAAAGATACCAACTTTTGGTGAAAGGGTGAACATACGCAAGTAATCGTCACAGATTGGAACGTAATAATAAAACATGTATTGGAGAGACAGAACGGCGTGGATTGATTTCAACACATTCAATACGGGGCTTCATAGCTGTCTACCATGTTAACGGTGCTAAATCTTCAGGTTACATACAGGAAACACTGTAGGCGTATCGAGGAATCTAGAAATCCGACGCCTACACTTAATTGACACAAAATCACTACGTATTATTAAATGCCCTCTGTCATTTCGACTTGTTTTGGAATCGTATTAAAAGAAGAGATATGAGAAAACAAAATATTTCAAACAAACGCGTAATGATAGTTTGTTTAATTTTTGGCATTAAATTATGTCATCTGCAGTGTGAAGGTCTGATGATTATTTTTTAACCCATCCTGAGAACTTTACGTTTTCTCCCAGTGGAGCATAAAATGGACTTATTTTTCGAGAGGTCAGCAGGTTAATCCATGTCATTCCGAAGGGAAGGTAAAGCAAAATTAATTCTTATGTTTATTGAACCGTTCATCATCTTGATAGTTGAATAAAGAGAGACCAACTTGATGTCACTTGCTTTTTTATTTCATTATTTAATGCTCAACATGTTTCGGATGTTAATACGTCCATCCTCAGGAGCTTGCGACTTATTTGTTGGGTTATTTCATGAGTTGTATTGCTCTGGTACGATGTGTGTTGGTGTTAAGTTAAGGTTTGGCTGGGGTGGTGTGGTATCCGTATGCAGACT
>Ga0123352_10020956_pt1 | contig 10413 bp, 5 predicted proteins | sample TergutLab28metaG_FD_89700 | JGI IMG/M metagenome (GOLD analysis project Ga0123352, IMG submission 89700) | Labiotermes labralis P1 segment gut microbial communities from Petit-Saut dam, French Guiana - Lab288 P1 | ecosystem: Host-associated > Arthropoda: Insects > Digestive system > Gut ... | reverse complement strand
CGTTTTTTTTCCCAAATTTTAAAATGTGGTTAATTTTTTTTTATATAAAAATTTTTTACATTTTTTTTTTTCCCCCTCCCCCCCCCCCCCCCCCCCAAAAAAAAATATATACACACACACACATATATTTTATATTGCATGGCAGGAATATGGAATTAAAAAAACAAACAAACAAACAAAGACCCACTTCAGAATGTTGGCTCAGTATAAATCAAACAATCCACATTTGTGAAGAACTGTTTCATATCTAACAGTTTTCAGACATGATGGTTTTCAAACACGCAATCTCCATTACTTAGAAGCTGGAATACAAATTTGGGAATTTCAAAATTATTTTGCTTTGTAACTGAATGGAGTATGCAGCAACCTACGAACAAAAGAGTAGTTTCTTACCAACACAGCAAGGATGTGAAACATATTTTGTGCTGTACTAAGATGTCACTCAAAGTGGAGATATCTGGGTTGGATTTTAGGAGTCCCAGTTATCATTCTTCATATACCACTTCTTCAAGACAGCTCAGATGTGACATTTTTCATTGACCCTTATAAGCACAACATATTAGCCATACTTCATTAAAATCCGTGAGGTTAATTTTATGCACTGTTTGATTTGGTATCTACTGACATTCAGTACAATTTCCATACAGCATGGTTGCAGTTTAAAAGTACAGAGGGGTTAATCTATGAGTAAATAAATAAAAACACATACACACAATGAACATTCAGGTCTTCCAGAATATGGTATAGATTGGTAAGTACCAACGTTTCAGAGAAGCTGGCCATCTTCATCTTAAGCGTACTCACAAAAGAGTGTCAGACCCTGAAAATGAAGGCAGCATGCTGCTCCAGAATGTTGGTACCTACATACCAACCTAGAAAATGTCATATCCCAGAAGGCTGAATTATTCTTCAACACTGCCTTGGAAACCGCCACATCGCACACAGATTTGGGGTTTCTTTGGGGAAATGTGAGGTTTAACATTCAACTGAATAAATCTTAATTCAACATGTAAATCAAGAGAATGGGGCTTGAGAAACTAAATACAAATTATGGAAAACATTAATGGGAATTCCATTCCAATATCATATTTACCCAAATGGAAGATGTCTCTTACCCATTTACAGAATTAAATCTAAGGGGAAAGTTTTGAATCTGAGTGCAAAATACATACCAATACTTTCAAACATTTGAAGCTTTTAGCAGATTAAAGAAGTAATACAGAAACTGTCAATCACAACATAAATATTGTCAGTTGTTTAATGACAAGTTACAGTATGTTTCAGCCTAAAGAAGGCTGTCATCAAATGTCAATATGAGAAAATACCATAGCCATTATGATGGAAAGTACATGCACCACATTCTTGCTGCTTATCAGAAATTCATTATCAGGTAAGCTCACTTTGACTCAGTAATAATGATGGCACAGAAGTCACGTTCTAACCTACCTGAAATGTAGATTTATTGAAATTTTATAGATATGATATATGAAGTAAATATTCAAAATTGTAGTATTCTGCTGTTTGGAAAGCTGAACTGCATGATTACACTTGTATTGTTCATTGTATGACTTTAATGAGTGACTTCAGTCTTATTAGCTATGGAACTTGGCAAATATATAAAATATAGTTCACAGAAAACCCAAGGTATCCACTTTACCCATAATCTCATTTGGTGTCTTAAGAATTGGTAGAATCTTCAGGACTATAGGAGAATTACACTGATCACAAGATGCTGTCAGAAAAATGTTTACAATCTAGTCTGCCTTTGCTAGGTACCAGTGGGGGTGATAAGCTTGTATGCTACCTATGATATTGCATGGAGATATGTCATGCACAATGTCTGGTAGTAATTTCAAGTTGCTAACACAACACATGCTCCCTAGCAGCAAAGGCAGCTGGTTTTCATCCGAACTGCCCCCAAGCTAAGGAAGGTGAAGCTGCCCTTTCCTATGATACGATGGAGTGTAATATGGTACTGAGAATCATTGTCCTGCCCGCAGCAACAGCGGTGTTGTACCCACGCATTACCATTCAGTACACTGTCTAAGATTAGAGTCACCATCTGTCTGGAAAAATTACGGTATTACTGTCGGGTAATTCTGGGAAAAATGTATTGATAATGTCAATACTACCTTGAATCCTTATGTAGTTCCATTCCTGTTGCATCTGTGTTGGGTTCAATGACTTTATCATCCACATCTTCTACTGTCTCAACCCTCTTTCTCAGGCGAGCTGGTGGACGATACACACGTGCGTGCATCCCACCCTGATCCAGCTCCTTCTTCACTATCTTAGCTGTCTGAGAGACAGTTTGGAAGGCTCCGGTCTTACCAAGTTTCTGACTTTGTTCTGACAGAGTCTCGGCAGCTTCACGTGCTGACTTGCCCAGTTCTTCTGTCAACTGTCCTGTAGGATTAGATTAAAAACATCAACATCATTATTTAAATCTGCAATGTACCAGAACAGATTCTTAAAGAATTCAACAGTTCCTACTCCTTGGCTTCCCCCTAGCCTTCATTACAGACAATGAAACACTGCACATAAATGCAGAAACAAAGTAGACAAATATGGCTAGCATAAACAGAAAAATCAGTAGTGGTGCAACACAGCATCAATCAGGACCATATTATTCAACTATAGGATACAAAACGTCTTTCTACAAAACCGGATACACGGACCGACTCATCAGGGAAGCCAATGAAGTGGAAATGCACCCACACAACATGAACAGAGAAGATAGACTGATCTTAAGCAATTCTTGAAAACCCCTTCTGTACAGGCTTTGAAGAAAGGAGACAGCTTCCTCAAACATATAAGTTAGATCACTACCATCCCAAGGCTCCTCTTCCTCACTCTGACACAGGGCTGTTGCCCTCCACAGCCTGTTCCTCTACTCGGACATGCCCCCTCCCTGTCCCTCCTCCTTCCACTTGGCCCAGACTTCTTTTGAGCCAAACCTTTACCTGTATAAATACCTTAGAAATATTGTCCCAGTTATTCTTCTTGTTCACATGACCTTTGATTATGGAATACAAGGTGTTCCAAAACGTCGGCACATAAAATTTAGACACCAGGGAAACACCCAAAAGAAAGAATCCAACATTCACAACATGGCAAAAGTTTGAAATCAAGATTCCCTGTGCCTGTAGTTGGAAGAAATTCCTCTTAAAATTTGTATCATCAATATACAGGCACTAAACAGATTCATTTTATAAAATGTACCCAACTTTTGGCAACAATTAAGAATGTGGCATGTGGCCTGTCCTTATCTTGGCTAGCATGGTTAATGTTTCTGTAAGACCAAACAGTTACTTATGTACCACACAGTTCAAGATCACTGATTGCACTAACCAGCTTTCTTGGCAATGTCGGATTTACTTGCTTCCTCCAGGGCTTCTTGTACCTTTCCTTTGATAGATCCAAATTTATCCCTAAATACTTCAGTTCCTTTTGAAGCCTCTGATTCAACTGACTGAAATTTCTGCCTGTAAGTGACACAGTGTTATTAAATATACATGAATTCTGCATCAGGAAAGTCAAACATTTACACTTTGAGCAACTGAGACACCTTACTTAGTTGTGTATTGCACCACTGTAACAGCAAGTGCAAGCTGTATTTTAGGTGCATCAGCATCCCTGTGGAGTGCCTACTCACCACTTGGTTTGTCCAACCACATGGACACACATACTGTGAGACTTGCAGAATGAATCTTCAAAGATGTAACAGTGGGGAATTTTATGAGAAATTGCAGATCAATATGTTCCAGTTAAATGGGTCAGATAAAACATTTTACATGAAAAACACCTGTGAACACATCTCCACATACAGGCCTACCCAAAAAAAATATTACATATCAAGAAGAAGAAGAAGAAGAGGAGGAGGAGGAAGAAGAAGAAGAAGAGGCAGCAGCAGCAGCAGCGGCAAACAGAAGAAAGTCTTTATCACATATACATTTCATTTAAAGGATGCCCGTCATGTTCTTCTAGTGTATTTTTCCATCAAATTTTGCCTTGAAAGCTTCACCCTTCACTGTTATTACACACACACCATACGTTTTCTCCATATTATAGCAACAGAACTCCAGTATGGTTTGTTGAACTATACACCTACAGAGAAAATTTCATCCCACTGTGTTTTACAGTATTACATGCTAATATGAACTTCGAGCATGTGTTGCATATGTTGTGCGAAGTCTCATTTAAAATACACCTATCATCCAAGGTGGCAGTCATATAAAGTGCAAATCTGGAAGCCATAAAGACGGGCGTGACAGAAGTGGTAGAGTGTGAATACACCGGCCAAATTTTTTTCACACTTATCACCTTGAACCCTCAGCTCAATCAGCTGTCACACCTGTACTAGTGGAGAATTTAAAATGAAGGTTAATCAGAATCATGTGTTTTACATACCGGACTAAGTGAAGCACTTGTCCCTTTAACCATAATTTTTAATTCCACTGTATGCATGCCACAGCAATTACACAATTCTGTTACCCATCCCTGGTTTACTGTCTATCTGTACAAACTAACAAACAAAAAATTTATACTATCATTTTGTTTATAATTTAAACATGCAAAATAGGATTTACAGAACATGTTTAAGTGTGTCTGAAGGAACAGACCTACAAACACATGAGAGAAAAATACTACAGTAGATCCTACAGAAAGAGAATAATTCAAAGTAGCTCATGGTAGGGTTCAGTGGTGAGCTTTTGTAAAAAATGAGCACAATAAATCTTGGGAGTTAAATAACAACAGCATTTTCCTGGCCACCTATACAAACTTACGAAGTAAAATGCTTCTGCACCATGCACTTTATCATGTATATTAGAAAGACAATAAATTATTTCACCACCGACATACTTCTCCCAAATTAAACAATTATATTCTTATTTCCATGACCTTATATTTAAAGGTAACGACAGCATATTCAATAGTAAGTATTGCAAGATTTGAAGTCCTCACAGCTATAAATACTGTGCTTTTCAGATATGCGATGCTGTGTAGTTTGGCATACAAGCACCATGTTTTTGAGGGACTTTATGTCCCATTTTCAGGGCAGAATGGACTCACAAACTCTTCTACCATGAAGAGAGATGCATCTGGTTTCTATGAAGTTATGGTATTTATCAATCAAACTACAAAAGGTCATGTCCCTGCCATAATAATTCTTTACAGCAAATTTTTATACACCGAACAACCTGGCTTTTTGTAGTGCTTCTGACTGCTCTAATTTTTCTGCTTCTTCTCTGAACTTTTTAAGACTCTCTTTCATTTCCTTATTCTTCGCCATTTCCTGCTTAATATTCTCCACAAACTGGGAAAAGAAGTTCGGACGACGAGCTGGATCGGAGAATGGTCGGATCTAGAAAAGAAAATTACTGAGTGCATCAAAGAAGGCAATAATTATAACAGTCTTCAGAAATATTTAATGTGCCTCCTTTTGTTTAATGATGCTACCTCAGATGTGAGGGTTCTAACAATGAAGAAGGCAGATAATAATTTATTAGATAAAGGTAAAGTTGTCCTAATGCACACCACAAAAGCATATGTGACAGTGAAGACACAGACCCACTCACTTTTAACCCCAGAACGCAAGTCATCACCTTCAGGCCCTGGCCACTTTACTCCCTGGGAAAGAGCCCCTGTACCCAATGAGTAGAGGGCTGCGTATGACCAAGAGCTAGCTTGGACGCTATGGAGAAGAGATAACTCTCTTGTCCCTATCATAAATCGACCATAATTCCCGTTTTCCAGCCTGTGGCCTAATCACTCTTCAGAGTGAGATGGGCAATGATAATAATCTTAGGTCAGAATTGTATTTTCATTCTACAGAGTCAATTAAAATCCTTCCGAAACACAGCCATTTAAACCATTATCAGTATTTGTCATTAGCACATAAGTAGAATTCTGCATGGAGGGAGGAGCCCCACAGCCTTAAATACAGGTTCTATTAAGCATAAAAATGGACAAGTGATTAAGAGTGAAGAATGGCAAATTATATTACTATATTTGAATTAAAAATTCTAAGAAAAGTGCATTACAAGTGAAATTGTTCATGCAACAGGAACACCAAGCCCTTCTTTCTGAAATTTGTGCTCAAGTTGCTTGGAACTCATTCATACGAAAGTGGGAGAGAAGTACAAGCAGCTTGAAACAATGGGAAATAAAATATTTTGTTAGGAGTTGCATGCATAGTAGAGAGATCATGAGTTCTTCTACAGAATCAATTGTCAATACACAGTGAGTGTACATGGAGACAACTGTGAGCAGTAAACATTGCAATTTGAAAAAAAGATAAATTCCAAGACAAAATGGAGACCATTACAACCTCACTACATGATAAAGTAGCAATTTAACTAATAAAGTGACTATGACCACAATATTGTAAACAACCCTAAATCATTAAAGCTCTGAGGATTTTACAGTAGTATATGCAAGGATTCCTATGTGTTAGGGGTCATGACCAAATTACCCATTTATACAGTTTAATAACCCAGAAGAACAGAATTCTCAGGCCTGAATAAGGTGACCAAAGGTACACTGTAAGTATTTCATCTGTTATATCACTATTAATTCAGACATGTATGGAAGGGTAATGCCCTGCAGGAAAGTGTACAGTTAAGTTACAACACACTAAATATTCACATTTCTTCACTTAACACCAGTCAGTTACTTTACATCCACAAAGAGGTATATTTCACAACATGGCTGGGTAAACTTCTGGTTTTACTGTACCTTGACTGGCAACATTCTATTTTTATACACATACAATATGCAGCAACAACATGTAATGTAAGAAAAATTACATATCAAAGGCCTTAGATTAATGACTATAAGACTGTCACTAGTTTGTCCAGTATAAACAATCCGGACGACTTGACATTCATCGAACAAATCCTAGGGTTCCTTATTTTGGGAAGGCCTTCCGTTCCCTGCCATCAAACTTGCATATTATTTCTAATCCTGTACAAAGGACTCACTGCATCATGTCCATATTGAACCAGCGAAACTGGTGGATTCCGCAAAAAATATATTCTTGTAATATGATGAACCCGAACAGCCAACTCCCCCGGTATGTGTGGTATTTGAAGTCTAAACTGGAAAGAGAACCACAACCATGATGTACAAATGACCATATTTGCATCACCTCATACTATAACCTCACAAACTATGCCACTCGTTTTCCACAGGCATATATACTATACAAAATTCTTTTTATTCTGCGCCTTCGTCTTTTTTGGCAACACATAATACTTTCGTAAATATTTACAAACATCTAATACTGAAACAAATCCAAAATATCTTGTACCATTTCTACTACTGCGAACCATGCAATTTCTACTCCCCAGCGCGGTTACAGGTGTGTGGTCGATTTAGTAACTATAGCCACGGCAACGAACTAATGTACAGTGATTGTGCGCAAAGAATACGGCAATAGTCAGCGTTGTGGTATCCGTGGTTACACTTTGGAATTACGGCATGCTGACGGATGTTGTAACTATTAATGTTTTTCCTATGACATGGTACAGTGCACATTCCGCCACAAAACTGCTGCGTGGTCTGTGTGCACGTTTGTGGGACGACCGAACGTATTAATTAATTTCTGTGTGTGGTTTCAGGTCATGACTGTTCGTGTACTGGGTGTGGGAATTGGCCTGTTCGTTGTTATAGCTATTTGGATATTTGCTGTTGTTTCTTGCATTATCTCCCATCGCACCCATAAAAATTTTGGCACGGTAGTAGTTGCGGTTGCCACATTGGTAACGTTAATCCTGATTCTTGTACCTAGAGATACAGAAGTACCCAAGAAAGCTGTATTTAAGGCAAGTACATCTAATTTCTTCACTGTTGTATGTGAGTTACCACAGATTTCTGTTAAAAAGATGTGCACTGTGAGAAACAAGGATTTGTGTCTTTGGTGTTTTAATATTTGGATTTGAAAACGCCTATGTATATGTATGTATTGGTTTCAAAACGTCGTTCTACGTTGCCCGACACCAAGACTCCATTGCTTCCTGTCTTCCCACCCGCCTTCATTTAGGTTTCTTTCGTTCATGGCCTTCCTTATACCTTCCATCCAATTTTTCTTCGGTCTTCCTGGTACTCTCTTTTGTTTTGGCATCCACTTCAATGCAATTTTTGGTAATCTTCCTTCTGCCATTCTTTGAACATGGCCGTACCATGTAAACTGGTTCTGCTCAATTTCTTTTTTAATTGGTTTCTCTAATCCAATTTGTTGTCTTAAAGTTACATTTCTAATTCTTTCTTTTCTTGATATTCTAGAGGATCTCCTCAGGGCATCCATCTCTGTAGCTTCGACCCATCTTTTGTAATTTTCTGTGAGTCTCCATGTTTTGGAACCATACAGTAAACTGCTTTTAATCATTGCATTATAAATGTTCAATTTTCTCTCCTTTCTTATGTCTTTACGCCACAGTATCCAGCATAGCTCTACAGAGCTATGCTGGTGGTAGCGTAGCTACTGGTAGGGCCACCCTTGGCAGACAGGTCAAAGGAGAGCACCCAGACAAAGAGAGATACACTGGTCCTCCAGGTTGGGTCGATGGGCCAGCACCCCATCACCCGGAAAAAAAAACACACATGCTAAAAAACCTAGACAAAGGCTTGGAAAAACAGACGGTCTATCTAATAAACACCTATGTATATACAAGTAAAATAACCAAGCAGGTCCAAGTAAAGTTGTAGACTCTTATTTGAGAGATGCCCAGTTCTGATCTCTGTAATGATATGGGATATGGTGACATGTTTTCGTGGTTTTCCATATTTCTTCAAGGCAAATGCTTGGATACAACACCAATTAGGCCATGATTGCTTCTGTTCAGATTTTATTAATTTCATTCACCTATCATTCTACCATTGATGCTTTATAATCTGAGATCCTGGCGTTGTTGTAAAGTAAATGACAGAATCGGTATATAGGTGGATGACTTTTTGCATATGAACATTTTGTAATTTGTTATTTATGTGTGACATATTCACTCTTGGCAATTGTGTAACACATTGTAAAGCCGGACGTTTAGAAGAATGCCATTTATATTATAGCTGAAGATATCTGTTGTGGGATGCAATGTTGTGTAGCCTGTTACATGTGTACGCTCATCGCACAGTATCTTGGCTGTTTCCATTGTCATGAAGTTAGCATGATCTGCTAATATGATGCTACACTGACATCAGACTACATAGTGGTACATCTTGGAAGACAGTAGTCTTCATAGTCACAGCTGTATGAACCTCACATCTTAGATATAGTATACTTATTTCCTTCATTTGTATAGAGACAAATTCAGATGTTGAAGAGGATGTAAGATAGTTCTTTGTTATGTTTAATGAATGTATTGTTGTCACTTTGCAGTTGATGAATTCAGTGTGTACTTTGAATGCTTTCACAGTATTTCTGAATCAATCTCAGTTGAAATATCCCTTCGTCTCAGTGGCAATTAATTTTTTGTATGAAAGTCTGTTGTGTTATTTTGCGTTATGGAGACAAAATGCAGTGGGTTTTTCATCATAAAAAGCTTGTTTATTCCATGCTTAGCAAGTGCATGAAATAATATTAGTTATGCATTTTAAAACCTATTGACCTGTTTTACAGTGTATGAATTGTATCTCACCAATCCCTGGTTGAGAACCTCTGGCTTAGAGATATCAGAAACATCAGTTTCACATTTAGTTTTTGTATTAATCCATAGTTTCTTGCAAAACAGATGGCTGGGCAATTGCCAGATCTTAATGCTACCCATACATGAGTACTTACCAAATAGGCTTCTTACTGTGACAGAAAATTTGTTGTGCTTCTGTTGTGTGAATTTTGTACAACCTAATTGTTGTGTGTCTGTGGAGTGTGTAATGTGATTCAGAAGTTTTTCAGTTCAGCATATTTCTCTTTGTGAATGAAATAGGAACAAAGCCTTCATCTGCATGAAACACATCAACGTATATATTAGTAAGCATAAAAAATTGATAGTTTATGGAACTTTTATTATTTTTACCCAAATATTGTATAAGGCTAGAATCTTCTCCTAATTCGTATCAAAACTAGGTGGTTGCTTTATAATCACACACAAAGTTCAACATGACTCCAAGTACAGCAGATGTTATTGTATGTGGTGTGGCTGTGTGAATAAAGGAAGGTACAAAATTATATACATTAATTTATTCATCAGATTTTATTATTGTTGTGCTGACAGTTCATTTCAAGTCAGATAATTGGAGTAAGATGTTAAAGTATGCTGTAAAAGAGGTGGGTGGCTACATACTTACTTACTGCACGGTGCAGAGTCCTTCTTGAGAAGCTAACTGGTTTGCAGCTAGTCAAGAAATTCCCCGCATTTCACGGAACCCGAAGGTTCATTACCGCACTCACAAGCTTCCGCCACCTGTCTCTATCCT
>Ga0123352_10020953_pt1 | contig 10414 bp, 3 predicted proteins | sample TergutLab28metaG_FD_89700 | JGI IMG/M metagenome (GOLD analysis project Ga0123352, IMG submission 89700) | Labiotermes labralis P1 segment gut microbial communities from Petit-Saut dam, French Guiana - Lab288 P1 | ecosystem: Host-associated > Arthropoda: Insects > Digestive system > Gut ... | reverse complement strand
GGGGTAAAGTGCGGCCGGGGCGTGCTGCTGACCACTCACTACCTTCTAGTGCCGCGGTCATGGAAGAATAGAGCTATACCTCTACCCACCCTCTGGGCCACACCGGGCCTGTAATGGGATCACTTTACCTTTTACTTCTTATCTTCCTATCACCAAAAGGCGTGAGAATTAAAATGTATAGTTTAATTAGGCTAATTTTGCAAGTAGGAGCATTGTGTTTTATAGGCTATATGCTAGACAATAGTGTGATATTGATACAGAAGCAACAAAATGCATGGTCATTCAAGACTTCTTTTTATTCTTTCGGTTTATAGACTAGACAATTAAACTGTTTTTGATTTCACAATCTTCGCAGTATTAAGGAAATATTTTTGAGTCTGGTTATTTTTAGTATTATCTAGGAAGTGTGTCATCCCCGTTGTTTGTGTGAAACTTGGAAAATTGTATGTAGTCAAACACAGCTGTGTCACATGAGGTGTATTTTTAGACTATATAATGAGCAACTACATGTTTCGGCCTGTACTGGCCATCTTCAGGTTGTCTTAGGGAAACTTAACTTAAGATCTTACTATAAACATGCACGCGCACGTGTGCGTGCATGCTTATAGTAAGATCTTAAGTTTCCTGAGACAACTTGAAGATGGCCAGTACCGGCCGAAACATGTAGTTGTCCATTATATAGTCATTAAATACACCTCATGTGACACAGTTGTGTTTGACTACATACAATTTTCCATGTTTTAGTATGATTAACAAACCTGAAGGAGAGAGACAAACCGAAAGATTTAGAAGTAGATGTGAGGGTAAGAGGAAGTGGGTCTTAAAGAAGTACAATGGAAGGGGGTAGTCTGGATTATTCTGGCTCAGGATTTGGGAACGTGGCATGTTCTAGAAAACACAGTAGTGGACTTTGTCTTTCTATAAAATGCGGAGAGTTTCTTTACAATCCGAGGAATTATCGCCTTTTCGAGAAGGGCGTTACTTCGCCAGTAATATGTTTATTTTTTTGCCCTGGTTATTAGGGGAGAAAAGTTGGTCTTTGTGAGCCTTGTTAATAAACGACTGTGCTTAGAAATCCTTGTGACTAGTCGGCCGAGATGTTACAATACACGTGTCCTAATCACGTGCCCTTGAGGCAGACCTCGTAACCAGCGGGATTTAGGTGGCTGTAATGCACCCACCACAAATCTGGATAAACGATCTAGAAATTTGCAAAATATTAAAGATCCGCCTGTACAAAGCCTGTGACACCCTCCCGCCCCACGTGTTGCCTCTGCTGAACTACCATGGTTGGAAAAGAAACTCATTTTCAAAAATGTTTCTGTGTTTACAAGAAGATGTTTTGTGCAAATTTACAGAGTGCATTGTGTAATTAAAATGTTGATTTTGTGGTAGTGACAAAGTTGCTTTTTACGCATATGCACATTATATATATATATATATATATATACACACACACAGAGCACGGAAGGATAATATAAAAATGGAACTTCAGGAAGTGGGATTTGGGAGCATGGATTGGATCGATCTGGCTCAGGATAAGGACAGGTAGCAGGCACTTGTGAATGCGGTAATGAACCTGCGGGTTCCATAAAATGCTGGGAATTTCTTGACTAGCTGAGAACTGGTTAGGTTCCCCAGAAGGACTCTACTTTACGGAGAAAGTATGTGTGTGTGTGTGTATATATATATATATATATATATATATATATATCACAGAGCATAGTATGCATATATAAATGTATGTACGTATAAGCACCGTCACTGCAAGCCGTTGCTTCCACTGTGCTCATGGTCTGGCTACTGGCCTGCTTTAACCCTTTAAACGCCAAGTTAAATCCCGTCTGCCATCTGCTAGCATTATTAGGAGCTCACCATATTCTCCACGTTAGCAGGATAAGAGTAAAGATGCTTTACTTCCTAATTTAGAAGTGGCAAGCGATCGAGTCTCTAACGCAGCACCCTGAAATGGGTCCATTGTGCTATCGTCCTTGGAAACAGATGAGTACGGAACGTTGGCGAAATGATGATTGACATTGGCGACCCGATATGCTGCTCCATCTTCACTTCGTCAGCCATAAATCCCTACGGATTACCCTGGGACTAAACCCTGGTCTCCACTTACCTTGACGTAAATTGAAGTAAGTACTGTAGGTGCTTGGTTTCGTTGCGGTTCATGTTTCCTTTCAAAATAAAACAAATCTAATACACGAGGTGTTTCAGTAAGATAAGACGCTAACAGAATAGTGGAACCGGCCCTATTTCATAAGGCAGAGAAAGAAGAAGTACATAGGAGGCTACTAAACCGATAATGATACCAGATGTACCTACACATTCCTTCGAGAAAGGCTTTTAGGGTACAGCAGAGGAAAAATAGCTTTGTCCTTTAGACTTCTAAGATAGCAGACACTTCGCACGTTACGTCTGCTAGATGAACGGGAGTTTGGGAGTGGGGAGGGAAGGGTGTTTCAACCGAGACGTGATCGGCCAAGTCAATACTGGTAGTGAGGCGAAGGAATTCCTGAGGGGAACATTTTTTTAATGAAAAGGGGAAGTAAGGGGGGGAGGGGGAATTTAAGTGGACGGTTTACCTTATGGGTACAAAGGCCCATGTCCTCTGTTTCGCTGCAAAAATTTTCAGTTTGAGCTGCTACTGCAGATTTAGAAAGAAAAGGACAGTCGCTTTCAGCGTAAAATGGTAACTCTCAACAGGATGGAACTTAAAAATATGGTAAACTTCCTCTGGGATGTGACGCCGTGAAGTTTGATAGATTGGTATCCTATCTCATACCAATGGATAATATTGAATTTTATGTTCATGGTTCCGTGCATCGCTGATCTATATTAATAACTGTCCAACGAGATGCGACACAAAGCAGTCTATTTATTATTCTGCAAGTTCACTGTACATGTTTCGGGTGTCAACCACACCCATCATCAGGAGTACACAAAACTGTAACTACAGCCTCCGATACTGTGCAGCTACCTCCCTCCAACGTGGCCAAGCCACGTTGGAGGGAGGTAGCTGCACAAAAAATATGACCAGTACCGGAGGCTGTAGTTACAGTTTTGTGTACTGCTGTTGATGGGTGTGGTTGACACCTGAAACATGTGAACTCGCAGAGTAATAAACAGACTACTTTGTGTTGCATTTTGTTGGACAGTTATTGATACACCCATAATATTGAGTTTAAACTTTCTACTCTGTAGGTGAGGGCAGTAGTTTCGTCCCAAACGTTTGCACCTAGCAGCTACGTAACCTTAAATCAACTCCGAGTGAATCTCAAATCCCACTTTCTATTCATACATTTTAAAGTATATTTTTTTTTGTGTTTGGCCCGAGAGCCCTCCCTTGGGCCAGGGTCTCCTCACTCGCGAGGTTTGTAGATCACACACAACGACGCGCCACAGTCGGTAGGATTCCCCTGGACGAGTGATCGGCCCGACCCAGAAACCTCTTCCTGACACACAACACTTACAACAGGATATCATACATGCCTCTGGTGAGATTCGAACCCACAATCTCAGCAGGCGAGTGGCCGCAGACTTACGCCTTAGACCGCGAGGCCACTGGGACCGGCACATAATAAAGTAATAAAGTATAAGTTCAAAACATAACTCTACTTCCGTGAACCAATGACGTTAAGAATACTCAATGATTCAACAGAATTGCGGGAAAGTCACTTGACCTCTTACTGCTGTTTATCACTCTGGTTTTTACGTCCCACATGCCCTGTATTTCTATTGTAAGTTTTTTGTATTTCAGAATCTGCTCAGCTCCTTTCTTGATCACAGTTCTGTCTCCAGGAATTGCAAAATCTATTAACAAGCACTTTCCTTCATTGTCACTGATTATTATGTCCGGTTTATTGTTATGAATGTTTCTGTCGGTTTGCACTTGTTGATTCTGTAATATGGTTACCTAACCTCCATGGGTTCTTGCTACATATTTTGTTACACGATCATACCTTTGATCATTTTTTGCCAATTTTGGGCATTAACATTATCGGTATATTTTATCTACTAGATTCTGTTAATATTTTATATTTTTTTTACGACTTCAAAATTGGCAACGTGTTAATTAAGGGTGAATCTGCAATTCGACACCCCCCCCCGGACGACTATGCTTCAATTATACACCGCTGTACGAAAACTTGTGGGGGTCCGGGGGTGCGGCTACAGGCAAGCACGACTTCGACTTTTGGTGGGGTAACTTTATGTTCTTGCTCCGGGTCATTTATTCCCCTGGAGAAAGCCACCAGTGCCCGATAAACTGGACGCTGGGTGGAACCCGGAGCCACTCCGGATGTTTTGCAGAAGAAGACAATTTCTTGAACGTGACGGGAACTGAAACATGACTGCTGGACTGTCTTAAAACTTTAGTAACACCAAAGGATGCGCAATTCTACAGTCTGTATATCCATTCTATTATTCAGCTGGTACATGTTTCGGTATTGTCGCCATCTTCTGGGAATTTTAATTAAAACATAGACAATAAGTATTAAACTATTTATTGCAGTACGTTTTAATGACATTTTGGTATAACGTCTATGAAGATGGCGACAACGCCAAAACATGTAGGATATAAGTACAGATAAGCGTCGATTAACGACGGGGATACGTTCTGAGAACTGCGTCGTTGTGCGAAAGAGTACTTACACAAACCTAGATGCCTACTACACACCTAGGCTATATGGTATAGCCTATTGCTCCTAGGCTACAAACCTGTACAGCATGTTACTGTAGTGAATACTGTAGGCAACTGTAACACAATGGTATTATAATATGGAACCACCGTCGTATATGCGGTCTGTCGTTGACCGAAACGTCGTTATGCTGCGCGTACCTGTAATAGAAAAGAATACGCAGATTTTAGAATTGTGCATTTGTTTTGGTTACCAATGTTTTGATATATCATGATGCACGGAATGGACTATGTTAAAGTGCTCGACTGTCTATCAAATGTCCTAGTTGCTAAATAAATGAGTACATGGCAAGAAATATATATTTTTTTTGTGAAATCCTTTATTGGAAATAAGACGTTCGAAGACCTTTTGCATAAATATATCTCCTTTCGCCTACATTATTTGTGATTATTCTGGGTTTATCTCCGCTGTGTTTCAACTCTGTCAACCATAGACTCTTATTAGCAGGTAGAACTAATTCCGTAAGACGGTACAGCATCACCAGTAACGAAATGTGTCTCCTTCTAAAGGAAATAGCCTTCATTTCCATCTCTCTCTCTCTCTCCTGTAAACTACTAAACGCTGAGATTTCCAGAACTCATTTCTTGCTGCGTAGAACGGGACTGAATGCTAGAGGGCAGAAAGGGTCCGACGGACAACCAGCAGTACGGAAGTCCTGGGAGGACAGAGGGCGCCCGAAGTACGTTAATGCTGTCTTCTTCAGCAGCCTGCCTGCTGAGCGAAGAGGAAGAAGAAGAAGAAGAAGAAGAAGACACTGCTTAATTTAATGACATGCAGCGCCTTCCATCTTCTCTCGCATATTTTACCATATCGGAGGCCGCCATCGCCCCATCTGCTACCACTGCTGGGACAGTTCTCTTGTTTATTTTATGTCGCCGGCTGGCTTTGGGTATACCTTTCATTTCAGCGGTTTGCTTTATAGTGTGGATGACGTATGTACATGCCAACAAAAGCAATAATAATAATAATAATTCAATCCCTCATTTATTAACGTGTTATTTTAACAGTACAGGGCCAATTACTAGACTAGCATAAAATATACAAAATGAAGAGAACTGCTATACAAAACAGACTTACCAGCTCAGGGCCAATTTCGAAGTCGTAGAAAATATACAATATTAACAGAATCCAATAGATAAAATATACTAATAATAATGATAATGCCCAAAATTGGTAAAAACAATAGATGAACTGTACTTTAACATGAGCAAGGAACTAGGGATAAAATGAGAAAATAAAAAATAGTATGATCATGTAATAAAATAAGTAGCAAGATGCCATGGAGGTTAGGTTAGGTTAGGTAAGGTAACCATGTTACAGAATCAACAAGTGCAAACCGACAGAATCATTTCTAACAATTAACCGGACATAATAATCAATAACAATGAAGGAACATGCTTCTTAATAGATGTTGCAATTCCTGGAGACAGAAATGTGGACCGGGTAGCTCAGTTGGTATAGTGACTGACTACGGGTTGGACGGTCAGGGATCTAATCCCGGTGGGGACGAGATTTTCCGCCCGTCTAGACTGGCCCTGAGGCCCACCCAGCCTCCTGTAAAATGGGTACCGGGTCTTACCCGGAGTTAAAGTGCGGCCGGGGCGTGCTGCTGACCACTCACCCACTTCTAGTGCAGCGGTCATGGAAGAGTAGAGCTATACGTCTACCCACCTTCTGGGCCACACCGGGCCTGTAAACTTTACTTTATATAATGTAAATACCCTGCATAAAAGTGATAACTAATAATAATAATAATGCCGGTGAAGACGCAGTGAACGCCATGAAGGCGTATGGAAGAATAGAGTTATAACTCCACATATTTTTTATCTGCAATGAAAGCGCCCCAACACCTACTGAATATGAGGCTAGGTGTGAGCGAGAGCCAAACGGGAGGATTTGGAGAGAAAAATCCCTGAATCTTGAAGGAATTTCAACCACGATTTTTCCATCGTTCAGTCAATACATAGACTGCGCTATCCCATCTCTACAACAACAGAGTAATAACAACAAGAACAGAAGCAATAATAATAATAATTACTATAAATTGTTACAGCTGGTTGAATGTGTAACTAAGAGATCGCCTGTGGCGAACAAAAAAACTTTGTCTGGCGATTATTTTCGCACCTGGCTGTTGACTGTCTTAATTTTGGCAGTGCGTTTGGTCAGCCGTGGTAAGTAGAGGGTGTTGGAAACGTTCATGGAAGTTGGGTAAAGGTAAAGCAGTCCCGTTACCGGCCTGGATTAGCCCAGAGGGTTCCAGGAAGTTAAGGTACCCATATTTCGTGACAACGGCACAGGATTGTGGTAAGGTTGTCAGCCTTACGCACCGGCCGCCTTTACCCCCAAGGAAATACTCCTGGTACTCATTTCTGTTAGAGGCTAAGTCGACCCCAGGGCCATAGTGCGATCGGAAGGATTATATCAATGAAGAATCCACTGAACTTCCGATTTGTAGCGCAGCACATTATCCACTGTGCTACCGCGGTCCCCTCATGGAAGTTGGGGAACATCATAATTGACGAGTCACTAAGGATAGTCTCTCTTTTACATTTGATTTGGTTACTATTCCCTGACAGCTGCTTGTGTAGGACATATCCTGTCAGCAACAACTGAAAGACGCGTACCGACTGCAGTTGGAACATGTTCTATGGCAAGGCTCCAGACAAACTTCCGACGATGTGTTTACTTCCCTCCGATGATCTCTAGGCCAAGCGTTTCAAAACACGTCTCCAGCCAGTTTATTTTTTACGTCTGTCATAACATTCGTAGACGGTATAGCGACTTGCTACGGGCTGGACCGTCCGCGGATCTAACCCGGATGAGGGACGAGATTTTCCGCACCCGTCTAGACCAGCCCTGGGGCCCACCCAGCCTCCCGTACAATGCGTACCACGTCTCTTCCCGGGGGGGGGGGGTTAAATTGGCCGGGGCGTGGTGTTGGTCTCCCGCCGCCATCTAGAGCCGAAGTTAAAGAAAGAGTAAAGACATACCTCTCCTCCCTGTCTGAACCTTCATGGCGTTTTCTAAAGTGACCTGTACGTTACCTTTACCTCAAAATATTCTTATTTTAATTACTGAAATTTGTACGGCAAGGTGTCAAATTTTGTGTTCTAAGCTCTTTTCCTTAAAGTGATAAAATAAAATTATATGTGCACTCCGTCTATCACAACAGTATATTTATTATATCAACGGCTACCAGTTTTGGCCATAACAGACATCATCAGGCCATTTCACAAAAACTTAAAAATCTGTTACTTGTAGTGCAAAATAGTCGATTTATATGGGATCCCACTTACATATATATTAATATATTTATTAACGGCTCTAAGGCTCTTAAACATTTGGCGCCGGAATTATTTTTGTAAATTTTAGCACACCTGTATATAAAATGTGAATAATACAGGAACAAAATAAGTTAGAGTTATGAAACAAACTGCATTTTGAAGAGAAAAAAAACGGAGAGTATATACCATGTTTAAAGTATTCAGTACTTATATTTGTTGAATAAATATATAAAATGCAACATTAGAGGTTAGCGGTGCGGTACGACCCCTACAGATGTCGTTAGGCTTCAAACGGTTCCAATGCGACAGCTTTAAATCTACTCACAGCTTCCATAACAGAACCTCGACACATCATACTATATATAGCACATGTTAACGTTCAGGTGACCGTGCATCGTGATAAACTCTTGTAGTAAAACCAACTAGATGCACTATTTTCTCAAATTTATTTTTTGGAATAAAACCCTACATATTTCAGACATTTCCTCTGTCCATCATCAGGAGTTTTCACTGTACACACAGCAATGGTATATATCATAGAGGTTTGCTGACAGCTTGCTAGCAGACTGTCAGCTGTATATAATTAATAGTTCGTTTTGTATTTTAATTAGCAACAAATAGTCATGACCGTGTTGTAATGCTTGGAACAAACTGTGTGTAATTTATAGTGGTGCGTCTCCGGGTATGTGACGCCGTCCGAAGGAACCGATACCAGTGACGTCAGGATAAAAGAGATGAAAGCAACAGTTCCCTCCGAAAAGTTGGCACCACCGTCCTAAGCCCACGACTTCGCTGGACAATACAGTAGGATATTTTCAAAACACATTAGCTTGAATGATGACATTCAGGGAACAACGTGACAGAATGGAACGTAGTGGACAGTGCAGCTTGCGGTACCGCTGGTGACAGTGGAGGACGTGCCGGTCTGTGCAGCCACAAGAAGACTAAACGCCTGACTGTCTTCGCCCTAAAACCCACTCTTCCTTGTCGTAATACAATCTGTAGCTAATCGGCAAAATGTCCCCTGCAAGTTGCCTTCTGTAGTAGCAGGCAATTCCTACAGAACGAGTCTTGGTTATAGATATGCTGAAGGTATTGTAAAGATAAGAGATATACATAAACTTCTGTGTTACATGCTGGACTTATAGCACATAAATTGTGTGCAAATTTTAACAGGTGGAAGAAACGTGTTGATAGACCTACTGTATCTTGCGCGTTGTTGAATCTCTTTCTCCATATAAAATTTTACATCCGTGATTATTGTGATCAGATTGAGAGTTAAATTAAATTTCGGACAGCGGCCATATTTTGTTTAATTTTGTGACGATTTGGCAACACAGCTATGAGTGGAATCGTTGGCGTGGGGAATTTGTCCTTGAGCGCCCTTCTAGCGAGACTCAAAGCATTTCAGTTCCCAAGGAGTGCTGGTCTGTAGAGCATCGGGCTTTCGCTGTGGAGACGTGATTCTAAAACAACGGTTCTGTCGTTGTGACTCAGCAGATATTTCGTCGGCACTTCAATATTCATCGGAACGACAGTGTCCCTAGTGGCAATACTGTACTGTTGTGGGTGAGAAACTGCAGAGAAACAGCGTCTGCCGCAAAAGGAAAACGTCCAGGAAGAGAGCCTTCACTTAGAGCTCCTGAAAACATCGAAAGAGTGCGTCAGGCTTTTGTCAGAAGTCCTACGCTTGCGGGAATGTTCTGACAACAAGGGACGCCACCTCACAGACACAATATTCAGGATGTGAATATTGTAACTAAAATGCTTTGAGATACAGATAATTTTAGTAATAAATTCAAACAGTGTACATTTCATTGTACTGTAATTTGAAAATCGTCAATTTTTCTGCCGGACCCTGCATATTCCGAAGGAAAAATATCCCGACCCTGAAGTCATTGTTGTTCTTATTGATTTTGCCTCAGAAATATGGAATATATTTATATAATTGATTACCGGAAGATAATAATTGGATTTATTAGACAGTCAGCACGGTGTTATCGTGACAATGTGAGCCTGAGTTTGTTTCAACTTCATAACGCGTTGAAATGGTATGCGGTTAGGATTTACTGACATAATCCTCTTTCCTTGGACGATTTCTGGTTTCTAATTTGTTTAAAATAAATCACCATTTTTCGGAGGCCAGCCCTGCTTCATCCTTCAGGCAAGGAAAGAACCTAATCTGGTGGACCCCTTATATATTGGGCCAGTGACAAAATTACGTAACCCGGAAACTGCTTTTAATTCATTATGATGTACCAATTATATATACAGGTGTCCTAGGAGGAATGTGCCAGAATTCGGGAGGGTGTTCCTTATGTTAAAGTATACCGATATAACCCAAAACACCTATGTCCAAAGTTGAACGGTTATGGAGATAATGGCCAGAGAAGTCTGAAACTTTGACAGCTGTTACACACTTAT
>Ga0123352_10020952_pt1 | contig 10414 bp, 12 predicted proteins | sample TergutLab28metaG_FD_89700 | JGI IMG/M metagenome (GOLD analysis project Ga0123352, IMG submission 89700) | Labiotermes labralis P1 segment gut microbial communities from Petit-Saut dam, French Guiana - Lab288 P1 | ecosystem: Host-associated > Arthropoda: Insects > Digestive system > Gut ... | reverse complement strand
TTTTTTGTGGTTTTTTCTTACAGTTTTGTGAAAAAAATTGTGAATTTTTTTGGTGAATTTTTTTAAGTTTGAATTTGGGTTTTCCCCCCCCCCCCCTGTATTTAAAATGGTTTCATTCCATACACAAACATGCCTCAGTGTAACAGATGTGTTTATTGCACACCAAAGTTCTGCTGGTAAATCAAGGGCACTACATCCCGATGTGTGTTTTCAGATCATCTTCAGTTTGACGAACATTATGGCACACCTCATCCTTTCACATGATCCACAAGCACAAATCTCACATTCTTGGATCTGGTTAATGAGGATACCTCAATATCTTCTCATAATTCAGTCACAAAAAAACACTGTAAACAATTTGCTAGGAGATGTTTCTAGTCTAGCACCAGTTGTGTCTAGTTTTTCTTCGATTAGCACATTGTCTGCATACTTTCTTTCTCTCTAGAATGGAACCTTTTCACTTCCCTTTGCTCAGATACCAGAACCTAAAATGTTGATAAGAGGTAGCAATGTAATTTTTGCAGTATTTTCTGTAGTACAAGTTTCATATCTATGCCCAGTTGCTGTTGTGGTTGTTGTTAATAATGACATACTGACAGTTTTCATTGCAATGTCAATATGAATTTATTTTGACTTGTTTCAAACTTCACTTAAGAAATAAAAGGCAGAGATTGTGTTCCCCATTATTTTGTTACATTACTGACACTTTTTTGTGTAGCCTATCTAATTAGAATTTATAGCCAGTTGTGTCAGAAATCCAAATTTGAGGTGTAAGCCTCTAAGGTGGATGAACAGATTAGAAGGGGACAAATCTCCAGACTACATTAAGATGCTAGTATATTTTGAAATATATCCAAGAATCTGGGTTTTAATGTAGGTACCTTTTTAATTTTGGTGCCCCCTTATAGTAATGTAGCTCTTTTAAAACGTTTCTGTCTTTGTATATTTAAGGTTATCCTATTACATTCGAACAGGAAGTTACATATTAATGGGCAGACATTTCTTAGTAGCAGATTTGTCTCACTTCCCATTGCTTAGATTACAGTATTTCCACATGCATTGAAGAGTTTCAGGATATAATATTATTGTGTTCTGAGCAGTATTTTCTTTAGCAAGCACTGCCAGTTTTCTTTGTTTGTAGTGAAATACTGATGCTGTTCATTGAATTGTTAATGTGTATTAAAATAAAGTATTATGAATATGCATAAAATAATTATAATATACTCCTCTGAAGAAAGAACAAAAAGGTGTAAAGAGTGACACATGTACACAGTGATCAAGGTAGTACTAAAGAGTAGAAACCTATGTAAATGGAATGCGTAAGTATTAGACAATGGAATCCAATCCAAATCATCATATCAAATGTTCAAACGTTGATTGTTAACACTAACTTGATATTGTAACTGTTCAAATACTGGATCATAGCAGAGACGTGGGGTCCTTAGAGGCATCGTGGATGAACGCCTCCCCAGGGTACATTTTTGGATTTCACAGAAAAAGGGCTAAATCAAAAAATGGTCAAAAAGAGGTATGTTTGTTGTTAAATTCTCCTTTTTAAAAAAATCAAGGTAGAAGCCCAGAATGTGAGTTGTGTCACTGAAGCACAATGCTGTTCATTCAGTATAAAATGCAGGATGTTATTAAGGACACCTATGGACCCAGCCTAAGATTTGTAATTCTCTTTTTATCCTTTCCTCCCTAAGTAGCAGGCCGTTATTAAAAATATGCATATTTATGCCAGGTGGCAGTGATGATTGAAAGCAATGTCTTTATGAAGCAGATCAGAGGTACCTCTAATTCAGTTGCTGTTACAACATCTGTCTTAGCTGATAAAAATTTATTTCTAGGTAACAGCACTGCATATATTCTAGCTGTCTTTCAAGAACTTTTCCATGTGTGTACATCTGTACTTTTCTAAATCTTAAATGTGCCAGCTAATTTATTTGTAAACTCATTGTTTATTTTCAGGGCTCCTGACTTTAGTTTTTAATCCATCATCATTTCCTTTCTTTGGTTTAATGTCTTTTTCTGTCTTCCATTGTTTTGTCACAATTTATTAACTGACTTGTGTTTAATTCTTGTTCATTAATCGTGATCTTCTGCCATAAAAATGTTAGTCTGTCTTAAACAATTTGTAAACAGTTGCAGTGTCTAATAGTCGTGGAGCAAGAAAGTGTCTGGGCATTGTTGCTTTAAATCCCCTATGAACATGTTAATGTTCTTGTTACACATATTTACTTAAACAAGTGCATAATATGATTATTCCTGTGATTTACATTTGCAGTCAGTCCGATCACAGAGGAAAATATATTCATGTCAAGACCATTTAAAGATTAGTGCCATTTGTCAGACACTTGTTTGTGTCTTGTGACAATCATTTAACTATACTTGCTATATGTCGGATGGTGATGAAAGTGACCTGAGTATGGTATGCTCACAAACCAAGCGTACTATGTATGTTAGACTGTATCTACAGTTGTCCACCTGAAACGTGATGAGCAGTGATTTAACTCTTTTGTTCACAAACACCACATATATGTGTTATGGTCTACAGTACACAAAATTTCAGGGATTTTAAAACATATCCAAACCTAGTGCCTCAAAATGTTAAAATAATTACATGTATACATTGTGCCTGAAGATGACATTACAGGGTTTCTATTTCTTGATTGATACAGTGCATCACCAATATGCTTCTGAAATTACATCATGTTTTGAGACTTTGTTTTTGATGAACACGCACATGAAATGAGGCTATATGTGTCATTACACTTGAAGTAGAAATTTATAGTGGGTACAATAATTTTATAACCTTCATAGGTTTTTACATCAAATATAATTGCCCAGGCATCACTTCTGCTGAGCCAGGCCTTCATAATTATACTAAAATTTGGACTGGAAATACCATATACAACATAGTTAAAGTAATTAGCATACAGCATTTAAATTACACATCAGATCAAAAGCAAACTAATATTATATACTAACTGGACTGCCAGAAACATAGCTGTGCAACAACCACACATGCTGTTTCATTGCAAGGAAAATTCATAGTGACATTGGCACATTATCACATATTTAACTGTATGTAGCTATTACAGATTTGTTGTTCTTTTGCACGCGCACATCAAGCACGTATGGACAGGAAGTGATGTCTGCTTATAACTGCAAATCAACAATTGCTGCCACAGCAGACTGGAACGCAGCATTAATGTCACAGGTTACCATGTTCTGGACAGGTTCCTGGCGGGAGTCCACATAGTTGTCATTGCTGTCTGGCCCACCCACCAAAGCACCAGTGAGTGTGTGGAAATTTGGCTCTGTAGAGTTGAATGTGTCCCAGTTACATATTGCTGGGGCATCAGGGCATGAACTGCAAGGAAGCCATGCAGTGAATGAATAAAATTCCTGCTTATATGTGCACACAGTGGTGGATGCTCCAGTCTGTCTAGAAGTGCACTGCCAGACCACTAACATTCAAGGAATTTAAAAGAATTTTTACACTTTCTTAATTTAACTAAAGCTGTAATAGCCTATATACAACCAACTGCATGGAATGTGTAGCACAGCACTGCATGTGCATGTATCACCATGAAAAGAGAGGATATACAGTTGTGTAGGTGTTGTCAGTCACATTTGCAATTCCAAATGACCTGATATTCAGGTAAGCATTTACCAGTGCTACAGACATAAGCTGGCAGGTCCTTGTGGTAAGTTCTCTTTTTGTCTTTTTTCTTCCACGTTAATTTTATAAATCTCTTGAAGAAACGTGTTACTACAATCACATTTATTAGTTTTGCCTTTGTATCCATCTCCGTGCATGTAACTGTGACACTGGCTACGCTAATTTTTTTCATGTTTTTCCTCAATTCTTGTAGGCGAAAGACGAGGTTAGTACTTCAGGTTAGGCCATGACCTCTCCCTTCCACATCCCTCTCAGTTGAATGCTAACTAATCCTGTCATTTGGTGCTGTAAGTCAGAGCTGCTAACTCTGTAGTTCAATGAACAAATTTATTTATATTAATGTATCTGAGTTTTAATGCATTTTTGCAGCATGTAACATGTAATCTGACTTTCACAAACATTTAAGCAGTTCTTTCCTAATTATAATTTGTTCCACAATTTATCTCTGCCTATCATTGTGATACAGCAACAACAATAATTAATATTTACCTATTTCAGTTATTTTCTTTTGGACTACCTACCAGTTAACTGTGGGTCGTCATTAAAGATATGCATATTTACAGATCCTGTATCTTAATAAACCACTTATCTTTACCTTTGTCCAAACATATGTCCAGGTCTATAATCAGAACTTTGTAGGCACATCCATGTATTTTCATATAACCTACTTTCTCATTCATATTCAACCATTTTTATTTAAAAATTCCATTTTCAAGTTTCTGAAAAGTTCAGCAATACATTTTCCACATTCTTTTCACTAAACATGTCAAGCACCTTTATCCCAATGAAGTACAATAAAATTGCAGAATGTTTTCCATGTTTACTTCTGAGTTGCCCTGACAGGACCCACCGTGAAGGATGTCGTCATACAATGTACCTGGCTCTGTGATGAGCATGTGTCGGTGGATTGTTGCCAAAACCCACCACATAGCTTCGACCTGCATCTCCCAGTATGTAATCGATTTGTGACTTGGCAAACTGGCGATAAAAAACACTGCTTGCTCCCAGGTCTGCTAACTGTAACAAGATGATGGGCATTATTATTATTATACTGTGAAGTGTCTCATGTTCCTGTGACACTAGCGATATTTAGTCTTGACCAGTGTGAGGATCGTACACAAATTCTTATTTAAAGCAGTATACAGTGGAGGATAAAAATGATCTTGCATTTCTGTGACACATTTTCCCAGCTCCATTTTGAACATCATTGGAAGACCAAAAGGTTCTGTCATATTACTACTGCGTATATAAACACTGTCAGCATCATCCTCGCTGCGGTTAACGTGATGTTTCAGACTGCTTGAGGGAACAGAAGTATATTTTGCGTTCTTGTAGGCATGTCCTTTTTTTATCATATACATTCCGAACTGAAATTTGAAGAATTATCTTTGAGTAACTTTTCTTTACTTTAGTAACAAATCCTTCCTTCCTTATTTCTTCTTAATTCTTACTATTTGGCACCATTTTGCCTAAAAATAAGGCGAAATCATAATAAATGCCCTTTTTGTACAATCTTTTAAGGTATAATCTTTAACATGTTACTGCACATAAGTATTTTCCGTTCTTATATAAATAGCGAACTTCATATTTAGTTGCTTCACAAGCGGGTTTCATCGCGGTGCCTTAGTGCTAATTTTTTGTTTAAGTTAGGAAATGTATGCACATCGTAACATTCCGGGGCGTTCGCTCACTCTTAATTATGTCGAAACCAATACGAATTACAAAAAAAAATATATTTTACATCAAATGTTTGTCATTTTTCTCCTGTGCTTCCCCAAAATTTTTCGCTACGGTAAATACTCAAGGCGTTAAGCGCGATCTGACCGCGAGACACGCAGATGGTGTTCGGGTTTTCATGGTGAATCTCCGTTATTGTTCGATTTTAAGCGAAATTTGAAGTTGGGGCGAATATAGTTAATTTCCCAATGGCAAATTGCATGAAGATTTGTTTAGCTATTCTCGAGTTTTATGTATAGAGATTGGCGGAAGAAACAGATTGCTGGTACAAGAAGGAGACTAGGTCACAGTTTACTAAGGCCTGTAGAACTCTTGCACTAAGCCCAATATTATCCTCTAAAGTAGCGCATATATACAGTTGCAGGCGATTGTATGTAGGGGCGAGTTGGTATACTCGGTGAGTGCTTGCACTTGCCATATTTTATTAAGGAGAGCACATGGAGGGTGAGATGGGTGGGGCATGCAGCACGCGTGGTTAGATTCTCGGATTTCTGAAGAGAATATACCATTTGTGAGAAAAGGGCTGAGATGGAAGGTTAATGTTAAAGTGTAACTTGTAAAAATAATGCGGACGAGTTAAATGCCCCTGGATAGGGTCTAACAACGGGTCAATCTGAACATGGGATTAAAACTTGGGATTTCATAAAAGAGAGGAAATTTCGTTTCGGCGTTTTTAGAAGGATTATGCACCACTCTTTAGTTGAGAAATTTGGGATTTTGCCTTCGTTTTGTGGCCTGTTTGTTAGGCGACTGAACGAAGCAACTGCAAAGAACAGCTGATGGTTTCGTCTTCTCTGTCCGTCTGTCCACACGGAACAACTCAACTCCAAATAGACGGATTTTCCTACGGTTTTATTTAGGAGGTTCTTACTGGAATTTTTCGACATATTCTAGCTTGGGTTAAAATAAGACAAAAACAACTGACGCTTTGTATAAAGACGGGTTTAAATGTAGGGTATCTAGCCGCATGCTAGATACGCACTAAGACACGACAGAGCGTTAAATTCTGTAAAATACTATCCCACGCGAAAAACGAAAAATTAGATTGCTTTCAGACTGCGTTGAAGAGCGGTAAGCTTCCGTTATTTTAGTGCAGTGCTCTATTAAAACACCACACACTGTCTAAGCCTTCTACATATCGTAGAAATAGATTTGCAATGTACTATACTGCCACTGTGCTATATTGTACTACGCTACGCTATACTATACTATATATTGTGTACTCTGTGTTCGGAAGAATTCGTGATAGGAACATCTACAAAAAATGTGCTTTACCTTACACGTGGTTTTGATTGTTTTTCTGTAAAACTGAATTGCATTTGTTAACGTTCATTACGACCGCATACGAAGTCACATTTGAAAATACCGGGTTGTGCAGGGGACTTAACCTATACTTGGTCCACAGAGTTGTTTTATGCCAAATGGAGCAACCGAAATAGGAGGTACTGCTTTGTATAAACCGAGCTGTTACTGCAGTCAAAACCAAATACCTACAGGGTGGACTGAGATGAGTGAGTGTGTGTGTGTATGTATACATATATATATATATATCATAAAATTAATTATATACGTGAACACTAACTTTTTTCATTCATACATAAGGCTACATGTTTCGACCCATCAGTCGGTCATCTTCAGGTCTACATTGCAGACTACGTCATTGGTGCTGTGTACACATTGGGATCCCAATATGTTTATGTTAATAAAATCTGTTAAGTTTTTTCGTCCTTAGCAAAGAAACTTACCAGACTTTATATATTTTATTAATGTAAACACATTGGGATCCCAATGTGCACGCATCACCAGTGACTTAGTGGGCTATGTAGCCCTGAAGATGACCGACTGATGGGTCGAAACATGTAGCCTTATATATTAATAATAAAGGTAGTGCTGACGTATATAATTAATTTTATTATACATTCATTCTAGCACTTCGTGATGCCTTCTTTCAAATGAATGTGTGTGATTTCATTAATCGCCACTCCTGTAGTACTAAAAATGAAAAGGAACTCAGTTACTTTATTTGACTTCATTTGGATTTTTGAGTATTTAACATATTAAACATTCTATGGTTTTGAAGAGTTTGTACTTTTAACAGCAACTCCCCTAACGGTAAGCCTAATTTCTCAGGTTTCCTGCACGAATGTACGTAATTCAAGAACCTTTACCCGTCACAGGGAAATTCGTAGCTTCCACTATAATGTCAAAAGGCTGGCGCTGGCCACACGTCCATCCGAACAGAAAACAAATGCGAATCCCCGCAATTGAATATATGCGTATGTGAACATTACCTCGGTAACCGTAAGCCTATTTCTGCTTTGTTTAATTTACAGTTCAAATTGGGCTATCTTGACTGTTCCAAAGTCGTAATCAAGGCGAAATAAAGGTTTCGGCCATAAAATCTTAGCCTGCAACGAAGTGCTATAAACAATTAAGGGCAGTAAATTGGCATGACAGCATACAACAATCAGCAGGACAAACTGGAAAATTTTCGATTATGTAGTCCACGGGAAAATTTATTTTCATTGTGGAGAATTGGGGGAATAGCGATGCGTCTTCTACAGCCTGTCCTATACTATTCATCCTCACCATCTCGTGGTGCTTCGTGTTTACAGAAGTGAGGCTCAGGCATTAGCTAGCATGTTGATGACATTCCCTCTGATTGCTGTTGCTGGTATTTAACTAGAAAATATCGTGCAATGAAACTTTGTTAAGCATAAGACAAAATAAACTGGGACAGCACAGACGGAGTGGGCAAGTTACGATCCGAAAGCGCACCAGCATCACGTTTTGTGTGCGTTTCCTATGTTGTGGTGTGATAAATGGTGTGGTCTTCTAGCGTTTGATACATATAACTAAATATTCATAACAGTAGTTGGTAGACATAATTACCTGAAGACAGATGTAAGCTGCATTGGAAATGTGACGCAAGGGACCAATTTTGTCCATATAGACGAGACCCTTTGGCGTCCTTCCCTGCGAGTCGGCCAGAGCACCGCAGTAGCTTATCGTCCTGTCCTTATAAATCGGTTTGCCTGTTAGTCTAGCCAGCAGAACCTGCAGACAGTACATTTAGGCTTAACAATTCCTGCAGTAAATTGAGCATCTCGACTAGTCTAACGTATTTCAAGTTTCAAACAAGACGGCGGGAGGGTGAGTGTCGAGCCGTGCAAGACAAAATTCCAAAATAGCACGGTTTTAAGATTTTTCGACATAGACTTGCTTCACCAGACGCGTTTAAATCTGGCAGCACTGTACATTCGCCAGCTATTCTCCGATAGTCGCTTCAAACACCATAGTCTGTATTTATCTTAGTAATTAACATGATCCAAATTTTGTTTTACAATAAGTTTATTTCATGCCTGGTATCATCACACCTATAGGTGTGATGATACCAGAGGCTGTATAATACAATTTTTACCTCCTGATGATGAGCACATGGTGCTCGAAACATGTAGAGGCGTGAAATAAATTCATTGTAAAACAAAATTTTGTTCATCGAGTTGGTTAATTACTAATTTAAATATACTGAGATGCACGGTCAGCAAAACATAAAAAAACATAGTTTCTAGTCTGAGTAAAATTTTATTGTAAAATTGCTTTAAAAAAACTAGCAATAAAGCCTTTGAAAGAATGCGATAGTTTATAGCAACACAGAAGTTGACTAACGGTGATTTGCTTAACTCGTAACAGGTAAATACAGCATTCCTACCTTGCGACTAACTACTATCTGTCTTCCATCTTTAATTACATGCCTTACTGGAGCCTCTATAACACCATTAAATTTGAGTGTTGGCCGAACTTCAACACGACCGATGGACTTTCAAAACATACCTCAAAATGATTTTCATGTGAAAAGATCAAACGTGGCATTCACTTCGCTAATTAGGACTACATAAGGATGTACTGAACGATGCTGTTAGAGCGATTTGTTCGTGGGTGACCCGTCGCCACTGACCTCTACTCCCGAGACCTTCGCATCCCAGGTGAAGCCGGTGACCATATACAGGATGTCAAGGTCCTTGTAAAGCTGTTCAGCAGTGTTGAGGTAGGTCTTGTTGCCGGTTGCTCTGTACAGCCATACGGCCCCCCAGACCAGCTCATCTTTGTAACTGTAGGATCTGCCGCAGTGGGGGAAAACTGTTACTGCACGATGTTTGAATTGATACAACCACAATTGCTGCAGTGAAAGTAAAACATCTGTCAGAAAGTAATTCAGGAGTGTCGTTCGTCTATAGAGCATTTCAAATGAAACTAAGTAATGGATGTTGTTGAAAAAGTAGATCAAAGTTGTTTTCCTCTTGACTTGCAGGTACGTTACTTCACAGCCTTTGTTGCCTTTGAGCTCCCCATGAATAAATTAACCACCATCTTGTATATATTTCTGTGGCACAACAGCCCAAATCGGGCCTAGATCGCCGTGTTGTGAGGTTAATATCACACACACCCATTACGAATCCTTTGAACTAGGGATCAGCTCGCCTCAGAGGCCGCTACCTACGCTACAAAAAACAAGCGACTAACGTCCAAGCTTTCGGCGGGATTCAAACCTGTAGTCCCAGCAATCAAATGGCCGCAGTCCTGCGCCTTAGACCGCACGGCCACCGGGGTGTAATTTTCGTAGTTAACAATAGATAACGCGAAGTTGCAATTCGATACGGTAGGCTGTGGCCGGACTGCCCACAATGTAAATACACCTTGAAATTGGCTTCTTCTGCGTTGAGACTACACTTAAGAGTGAACCTCTTCTTAAGTTAATCCTATAATAATTGTGAAGTGCTGAAGTGTTTCCATTATTCTGTACAATGTTAGTGGAGACTCTGAATTTGTAACACTTACTTGTAGGAGGTAAATGCTTCACGATTGGAATCACTGTATTTGCCGCGATAATTGTTGGCGAAGTCGAAAAGCTGTCTGGCGTGTGTGAGCAGGGTGTTGGAATAAGAGGGGTCGACATTCCTGAACACGATGGAAGCTGCAGCGAGGGCGGCC
>Ga0123352_10020951_pt1 | contig 10415 bp, 9 predicted proteins | sample TergutLab28metaG_FD_89700 | JGI IMG/M metagenome (GOLD analysis project Ga0123352, IMG submission 89700) | Labiotermes labralis P1 segment gut microbial communities from Petit-Saut dam, French Guiana - Lab288 P1 | ecosystem: Host-associated > Arthropoda: Insects > Digestive system > Gut ... | reverse complement strand
TCTGGTATCATCACACCTATAGGTGCAATTTTGACCTCCTGATGATGAGCACATGTGCTCGAAACATGTAGAGGCATGAAATAAAATTTATTGTGAAACAAATTTTGTGCATCAATTTGGTTAAATACTGAGTCGTTAAAATAGTTGATATAAAACCAGGTATTAGTATTTCCAAATTGGAAAGCAGATTTAGGTCACTGAATTCCGACCTCGCATGTTGCTTAAAAATAAAAATATTCTCAACCAGGACTCTGCTCCAATGAAATCGCTTATGTATTCTTACGATTGCAACCTATTTCGCGGTTCATTTCAACCCAGTTCTGAATTACTGTGGTTTTCTTGAGGCCAAGTATTATTATTATCCGAATTTCTCACTTCTCAGTTTTGGCTGGGAAATAATCACCTATCCTGGAATGCTGTAATCAACAGGATTAGGCTCGGTGGTCTTATATATACTTTAGAAAGTTTCTTACAATTGAACATGTGCCAAGAATTACAGATTTTTTACATTTGTGAATGCGTATTCGGGTGCAAGTTAAGTCTTGTTAGACTTTGTGATAGTGACTTTGGTTTTACTCCCTTAGATAATATTACTATCGCGATCACTTTTGCTGCTTTTTGCTTCCACATAGCACAAAGTTTATTCGCCAGTTCTTGGTACTTGTTTTGTTTGTCGGTTATTGTTTTGGGCGAGATTGTGTGTATTCGGGACAGCTATGTCTATCAAAAAATGTTCTTTGTTTTCTTATTCATAAAAATTATGTTAGGTTCGGTTAAAAAGTATTGTTTGTCCGTATGTGTGCAGCAATTCCAGTACAGTTTGAAATTTTTATTCTGCAGTACATTGGCTATTATTATTATTATTATTATTATTATTATTATTATTAGGCTTGTGCCTCATCTTTTGATTAACATTATAAGAAAGTTTTTAAATAAGAGACTGGAAATGAGGGACAATTTGCCTTGCAATATACAGGAAGATTGGAGTTATAACAATTTCTCTTTGTGTGTGTGTGGTTTTGAATTTCAGTTTTGGTGTTCAAATTGTACCTCTTGCTAATAAAATAACATGTGTGTGTAGAACCACAAATTGGAGAATGAAAAACGAACACACCTGCAATATTCAAATTTGCAGGAAATGTCAGGGTTTTTGGTGTCAGCTGGACACTAGCCGCCGACATGACGTCACAACCACAATTCATATCATAAATGACACTGTAGAGTTGCCGCACGAAATAAAATAAAAACATATAACTAAATTTCATTTTGGGCCCTGGTCACGTCTCCAACATGCCAGCACGATACTCGAAGCCATCGTCGTGTCGTCCTCAGACTAACAACGACCCCTCAGCTGACCACCACAATCGATAAATGAAGGTCGATCAGGCATTTTTGGCACATCTGTCTTGTTTTGTCTTATTCTAAACGCCGTTTGAATTCGCTATCAAGAAGCATGTCCCGTCTCTTCTTCATTCGGTTCCTTTGTGAGGAGGAATGAAATTTCCAATTAAGTTTAAGTTACAATAGAAACCGAAGTATCTTTCAAAGAGCTATTCCTTTGGAAAGAATTTGAGTTAGAGGTTGAGTGAATGAAGAGGGACAGACGATTTCCAGAGATGACATCGGTATCATTCACGATGTCGTGCGAGAAAAACTACAACTACAGCAGCAGTTTTCTCATTGTATTACAACTAAGCTCTCAGAATTCAACGCCCTTGTTTATGCGATCATCTAGCTCTTTTGTTTGTAATGTCACAATGCAAACACTGGTTTCAGGATTTTGATTCAGTAGGCTCCCCCTCTGGGCCTTTGTGGCCTGTTCTAAGGTGACCTTCACCTTTACCTTGTACAGGGAATATTTACCAGGTTTATTAGTCCAATTACCTACGTAGCGTGCAGATTCTCTCTCCTGGGAACTGGACGCGGGCTAACCCCAAGTAAAGAAACTAGAAATGTCTTGAACTTCATGCTTCCTTTGTGATTAGGAAAACACAAATACAGGGTTATTCAAAATGATTGTCGGGGTTTTAACAACTTGTCATACACAATACACCTGAGATGGGAGTATATGTATTTTTTGTTTAATAGAACAACACTCCAGGTTTATTCGAAATTGTATATAGTTAAACACAACTGTGTAACATAGATGCATTTAATGGCTAAATGGACAACTACATGTTTCGGACCGTACTGGCCATCTTCAGGTCGACTTAAGAGAACAGGCTTATGATCTTACTATATGCATTGCTCGCGCGCACATGGTGTAGAGATCTCTATATACGGGCTAAATACACCTATGTGACACAGTTGTGTTTGACTATATACAATTTCCAAATTTCACACACACACAACGGGGATGACACACTTCCTAGACTCCAGGTTTTTGTTACATATCTTACAGGTGCTCTGTATGTGCACCCGTTGTGATTCTACAAACATCAGCACGATAATCGATAATTGCCGCTGACATGTTGCAGACAGTTTGGAACGAACTCGATTATCGTGTTGATGTTTGTAGAATCACAAAGGATGCACATATAGAGCACCTGTAATGTATGTAACAAAAATTAAATAAAAAAATACATATACTCCTATCTCAAGTGTATTGTGTATGACAAGTTGTTAAAACACCGACAATCATTTTGAATAACCCTGTATATGGCAGGCATTTAGCGTATGTGTAAAGCACATTTTTAGGCCTATAAAGGAAGTGGAAACTGGGCAAGTAAGTTTAAAGATATGTTCTGGGAGTATACGGTTCGAATGCAGACTAAACACCGGAAGCTGAAGTGTCTAGATGTATTCCTCAGCGACTTTAGGCAGATTTTGTTATAGCCTATCAATTACGCTGCGACTGGTTTCTTCAACATCCTTTCCAATTCACAGTTTACTAATCACCCTTCCCTTCGATCCTGTATATAGCTTTTGGTGCTGACAGCGTCGAGCAGTAAAAAGGTAAAGACGTAGCGAACTGAAGCACAAGCGGTTTTCAAAAGTGTCCCGTTTTATTTATTCAAACATAATTGACACCATCTTTGTTTTGCTGATGTATATTCACCTTTACAGATGTTGTGTTACTGTTACACAGAAAAATTATAAACTGATGTTTCTCGTAGCGTTACGTCACTAAACACGTCTTTATTTCTTAATATGACTTCTTCTACCTACTCATTGTAAGTGCAGAGGGTTATTGTTGCAACTGATCACACTCAAGAACACACACACACACACACGAACACACACACAATAAGATTCCTCTGGACGAACGATCGTCCCGTAGCAGAGACCTCAACTTGACAACACACAACACTCACAAGCGACAAATGTCCATGCCCAGGCGAGATTCGAACCCGCAGTCCCAGCACTCGAACGGCCGCAACCATACGCCCTACGTCCGGGGATCGAATCCCATGGGGGGCGAGATTTTCCGTACCCGTCCAGACCGGCCCTGGGGCCCACCCAGCCTCTTACACAATGGACACCGAGTTACAACAGGAGTATCAACGGTCTGCATGGCTTACGCAAACGCTCATTCTTAGCCCTAGCACCAAGTGGAGGCGAGTGGCGAACTTCATGCTACAGCCGCTTTAGCCCCAAGGAAAGAAACCATCTACCAATTTAATAGGACGGTGTGGGCCCCAATATCTACCAGGAACTTTGGAGGAAAGACTTACTACGCTGTCTAGACTTCCCATATGTACATAGTTTGTTGATTAATTAATCGTAGGAGTACCTTTGCTCTTTACATTTTTTTTATTCTGCATGAGATGCAGTTGTAAGTTTGTTTCTTAGTGAACTTGAAGAAGGACAGTTATTTCGACGCCTACCGTGTCAGCAGACGTGTCTTAATTTCAAATTAAACGGTACAAAATGTAGAAAGAAATGGTGTAATGTAAAAAAAATGTGTGTGCTACAACGTGCCTGCCTTATTTGCTTATATAACTTTGTTCCCCGGAGATAAAGCTCTAAAAAGGGGGCGAGGAAAAGGAGAGGAAGAAGAAACGACGTCGTAATCGACAAAACAAATGAAAAACTGATAGCACATTTTTCTTTTTCAAAGGGAGACATCTCTATGTAACACGTATCTATGAGAATCGAAGTATTTCTCCTTTATTTTGTGAAAAAAATGTTTACTGTCACAAATTTCTCAGTAAAGTATAGGCTACATAAAATCGTGCACTAATTATCTGGAGTTTTCACTTAGTAACTCTTTAACAAATTGACCGATAGACGTAAAATTTGGTTTGAACATCCTTCTAACATAGACGAATTCATATTTCTAATTTTGGATTCCAGACCAGCCTCGTGGTCTAGTGATCAGAGTATCTGACTACTAATCATGAGGTCCCGGGTTCGATTCCCAGCACTACCGTGGGAATTTTCTCTGAAGAGAAGGATTCCCGCGGTGACCATGGTCTGGGTAGGTTGGTAGAATTTAGGTTTAAGGGCCCTCCTGGCACTGCATCCTCCTATATCACCACTCACATCATCGGGACAACGTAACTGCGCCAAATGGGCGTCCCAACATCAGAAGTCGGTTACACTCCTGCCATGCCCAGGAGGGAGGACCACGAAGTCCACAAGGACATGTGGTGGCATGGGGGATGAAAAAAAACTTTCGGATTCCATAGTAACAATATGTTGTTGGTAAAGAGTGACTAAGTAAAATAAACAATTGATTGTACAGTACCAAAATGGCGACTATATGAAAACGTAAGGCGGTAATCCCGATTTCACCTTTAAATGCAGTGAACTTAAATTACACTGCATATGTATTACACTTTATCAGAATAGAAATCTTCAATTTGGCGGCTGCTCAGAATGTAGATGGAACTTTGCGTTTGACGTTGGTGACTGATGGACCAGTAAGTATTGTAATACAAAGTTTTAGTGTGTTGATATATCTGAAACACAGATATAAATTTTACGTGGAATATATATATGTTGACGATTACAGATATGGGTTAGGCGTCATAAATTCTTCAAAGATCTATTAGGCCAGGGCGTTTAAGGTTTACACGTCCATATTTAATGTAGCATCTGTACAGCATTTTCGTGTATGGCGCACATTAGCAGAGATGCACATTTCTTACTCAATTTTGTCCAGTTTTTATCCTTAATTTTTCTCCAAGCTCCGAGTTAAATTTTTTTGGTGCTATTATTCGCTCACACATCAATATTTTATCTGTCTACCATAATTGGTATAACAACTCAATATACGCCTTAAGATCGGGGAATCAAATCCTGATGGGCTCGAAATTTTCCGTGTCCCTCCAGACCGGACCCGAGACCAAACCCAGCCCCCTGTACTGTAGGTGCTGGTGGTTTTCTGGGGATAAAGCGGCCGGGGCATGGTGCTAACCACCCTTTCCCTTCTAGCGTCGAGGTTGCTAATGAGTTGGATCTAGAATTCTGTGCACCCCCCTCCCGCGTGTTTAGTGATGTCATGGGTTGACATTTTCCTTTTGCCTTTATATGCAGCTAATTTTTGTGTTACGAAACTGTTACAGGTTTACGGGAGGAAGTAGGGTGTGGGGTGTTTCATCATTGTAGGGTCTAATAGCTGGCTGTTGGGAAAGCGGTGATAGATTTGAGTGATTCAGAGAATTAAGGTATTTCTTGATCAGATGAACCAGGTTTAGTTTTTTAACGGGAGCCTCCTTCCGTGGAATTCCTGAAAGTACTTACTTGTGGTTAATGTTATTCTACTTAGGAAATATTGCAGATATTGCAAGAACACTATAAAAAATGCGTGTTTGATATAGACTCCAAACATAATTCGACAAAATAAATTCTGTTTAAGAATACCTATTATCGATTTCTTAACATTGATGGCTTCTTTTTTTTTTTACTTTTAATTGTTTTCAGTAACGTCTATTGCATAAATGATAATTTAAGCTACCTGCTCTTTCTAATGCGATTGCTAACTGAATTTGACGTCATTAGAGGTAAATAAAAAATTATGTTATGTATGTAGTAATTCGTTAAGTGTCCATATTTTTAAAAGTGTATGGAAACCTTGAAATGTATGTAAGAATATCAGGAATTTTATTAGAATCTACTTTATGCAATATTATTTACAGGAAAAAAAAATTGTTTTTCGGTATTCATCAAACGTAGACGCAACTTATAAAATATATGACAGTGAGCTATCCTGTTCGTGACTGTTATTTGTCAATGAGATTCGCCCACCATTTTTGCACGTGTCTGTGTGCCTTGAAATAATACGTAGCGCTGCTAGTGGTAGAACCGTTTGTATCTAATTAACTCCTCATGTCTTGTCCTCTCCCATCCGTCTGAAGATACAGCAGAATCAGCTACTGAATTGGTGAGAATGTTCGTGATTTTTAGGCGCTTTCGTAATATTGCGAAAAGCGACTATTAGCTTTGTCATGACTGTCTCTGTTTGCACGCCCGTCCGTCTGCATGGAACAACTCGGCTATACTGGGAGAATTTTCATGAACTTTGATATCTGAGTAATTTTCGCAAATCTGTCGAGGAAAGTTTCATTATTAAAATCTGACAAGAATAACCGGTACTTTCCATGAATACCTACACTTACTTACTCCATGGTGCGGAGTCCTTCTTGAGAAGCTAACTGGTTTGCAGCTAGTCAAGAAATTCCCCGCATTTCACGGAATCCGAAGATTCATTACCGCACTCACAAGCGTCCGCCACCTATCTCTATCCTGGGCCCGCCCAATCCAGTCCATATAACCACATCCCACCTCCTGGAGATACATCCTAATATTATCCACCCATCTACGCCAAGGCCTCCCCAGTTGCCTCTTTCCCTCCGGCTTCCCCACCAAGACCCTATACTCCCCCTCTCCTCACCCATACGCGCCACATGACCAGCCCATCTCATTCTTCTAGATTTTATCACCCGCACAATATTGGGTGAGGAGTACAAATCATTTAGCTCCTCGTTATGCATTCTCCTCCATTCCTCCGTTACCTCGTCCCTTCTAGGTCCCCTCAACACCATGTTCTCAAACACACTCAGCATCCTTTCCTCCCTCAATGTAAGCGACCAAGTTTCACACCCACAGTCCGAAATGTAAGTACCTTTATTTCGAGCAACATACTGTGTCCATGTTCTAATATGCCCTGAGGCACGAGGTAATATATTTCTCCAAAACTCTAATTTTTACCTACCAGAATACAGAGTTTTATAAGGCAGAACACCACTATATGAATTTGCACCACCTGAAAAATTTCAGATTTTCCACATTGCGGCTAAATGCTGGATACTTATCAGGTCACACTACGTAATATCTGAAGCAAAACAAATAGTTTTTTAGAAGTTTGATCAATATGCCTTTTAGCGTAAACTATATGTGTGTGCGGACGCTATGCCACTGCACATTTCCACTCTAGTTCTTGCTAAATACTAATCACTTTTTCAAATGTCAAGTTCCTCTACTTTACACCGATTCATTATCTTCGTGTAGTTGCAACATTTTTCTTTTTTTTTTGGGAACGTCCTTCTGATAAAAGAAGGCGAGACGGTGAAAAACGTGATGCATTCTTCACTTCCTCACCTTTCTTTTGACTTTTTTTTTGTTACAAAAATTGATCATACTCGCAGCAAGCATTCCCCTGTCTTGTCTATACAAATGCGAACCAGGCTGTATGATTAACTGTCACGAGGAAAAGTAATTTGAAATATACCGCCAATATTTCAATGAATTTTATGACCAAGAAATTCTGACGTTAATTTCCGTTACTCATTTTTATCTAAATTTTGAATTTGTGGTGAAGTTAGTAACAGCTGTTTATTAATTATTACTCTCTTATGAAGTTATTCATTTCCACATATAAAATACCTTATTATTGATTTATATTGCGTTACATATGTCACAAATAACCGCACAACTTCGTACCGACGCCATGTTTATAAATTACCATTATTCACGTCTTGTTTTACACAGAATTTTTATATACGTTAATGGTCTCTTATTGTGCCAAATTTTGCTATCTTACCTCCACCATTCCACTAGTTCCCGCCAAGCTAGGTGTGTATTCTTGCAGCCGCCCTTCTGTTGATTTCCATTCCGCAAAAATTATCTCGAAAAATCTGAGTATTTCTCCAACATTTATTTGTACGCAGAGTATCGGAACTTCATGGTGTCCCGAAAAGCCTCCTATTTTCGAAAGAGGGCAGTTTTGGTATTTCTGCTGCGAGGAATTCAAAAGTACGAAAGAAAGAGTATGATAATCATACCAACTTTCGCTGACGTGATAAGCTTATCATTAAAAAAAAAGAGATCGAGGGCTGAGGAATATACAAACTGAAACAAAATTCGTTAATAAAATTTATTTAAATTCTCCTCGCTGGCAAGAAAATCGGCTGATTTCGGGCGAAGATATGACAGCAGTTTTAAAATTCTGAAGTGTGCTGTGATGGTTACTGCCAAGGCGACAATGTTGATCATAATAAAGAGTAGGTGGAAATTATTCAGATGATGATAAAGGAGGCGATGATGGTGGTGATGTCGGTATGATGGGGAGGAAGAATAAAAACTTTCTGAATCCATTCTTCTTCTGCACGAATAAAAAAAAAACTTATTTGGAACCCCAAAATTATGACTAGATTCTTGTGCCTAGTAGCACTTTTAGCTATTTCTCCTAAATGTTGTGCGAATGTTAAAAACACACATCCGAATTTTCAGTAATGAAATTGCCTCTGCCCAGACAATAGAGCTGCGGGTTCCGTCTAAAGGAGGCGTGGAGGAATATTTTAACTTTGTGAAGCAATGGAATGTACAAAATCAGTTGAACGTATTTGTACAGGCTTCTCCCACCCAAGCGGCAATTTGCCTTTTATTTCGAGTGAGTGAGCAGGAATTAACGCTTGTCGCTTCTCCTCTTCAGCTCTTTTTCCTTTCTACTTACAAGAGCACGGAGTATGATGAAGACAAGACACGTAGAAGAAAGGAAGAAACAATAAAATCAGATGAGATGGAAGTAGAAATAAGGTGCAAAGAACGATAAATGCCAGTGCATAAAGCAAGCGGGGGAACTTACTGATATGGACAATGGCGAGACGGAGGTGGAAATTGAGTTCAAAGAGAACAGAACAGGAGGACAATACAAATACTCTATCGTAGAATTCTTTACCGTTGAGGGTAAAATCTTTCATGGGAAATCGGCTGTCTTCAGGTCTTTTGTAGTTTATCCAGTACCTTCAGCTAAATGCCTGATGGGTTTTTGAAGTACACCACAAAGGCTTTCCCAAACTCCCTCTCCAGTAATCCATCATCTGTGGTTGTTCTTGTACGTTCTTTGGCGCTTTCGCAAAATTGCGAAAAGCGACTATTAGCTTCGTCATGTCTCTCCGTCTGCATGTCCGTTCGTTGGTCCGCATGGAAAAACTCGGGTCCCACGGGACAGATTTTTTTGAAGTTAGATGCTGAGTATTATTCGAAAACCTGTCGAGAATATTCAAGTTGCATTAAAATCTGCCAAGAATCACACCTAATTCACATGAAAACTAATGTACATTTTTTAACATATCTCGCTGAGTTCTTCTTAGAATGAGAAACGTTGGAGACAGAAGTTGTAGAGAAAATCAGAACACACGTTTTATATAAACATTACTTTTTTTTTTTGAAAATCATGCTGTTTATGTTTATGAGACAATGCGGAAAAATATGTGATAATTATTGCTTTTCCACTGCAAACCTGCAGCTGCACGGAAACGCCTCAGTGTTACGTTACATGTATATTGCCTGTCTTGTTACATTACGCGCAAGTAACAATTCTTCTATAACTGACGCAGTACAGTTACATAGTTTGTTAAATACGATACAAGCTCTAAAGTACAAGGAAACATAGGGCTTAAGGTACAAGCAGTATTTGCCATGAATGCGACGTGTCACGTGATAGCACTGTTTAGATTTTTGGCTGTATTACCGACATTTCGAGATCCACGACAGGGATAAAGATGAGTTCTTTCTTCTGGTATATGATATTTGTATATGAAGTTACCGGCGTTTCGGAAGCAGCAACCTCACACCCAACATTTTTACCTATGTACCGGTACCGGTCCACATGGCGATATATACCATAAGACGGAAGTCTGAATAAAATTGCTTTCGTTCATGCCATGAAGACATATGTAGGAATGGAGGTATAGTTCCACTTATTCTTAACCTTAACAGTATATGGGGAAAGTGACTATTTTAACGTCCGTCTCTTTTTACCCCCGTGGAAAGAGCTGCAGGTAGACTGCGTTTGAAATGTGATGACACCGCGCAGAAACCAGATTTCGTCTTTCGGCGAAACTGACGAGTCCATTTCAATCGGCGGGGGCGTCAGTTCAGTCGACTACTGGCAGCCGAGGTGTGCGCATCAGCGGTAGTAATGCTGGATACACCATGTTCCGAGGTAGTGTGAAGGGTACTGGCTA
>Ga0123352_10020950_pt1 | contig 10415 bp, 1 predicted proteins | sample TergutLab28metaG_FD_89700 | JGI IMG/M metagenome (GOLD analysis project Ga0123352, IMG submission 89700) | Labiotermes labralis P1 segment gut microbial communities from Petit-Saut dam, French Guiana - Lab288 P1 | ecosystem: Host-associated > Arthropoda: Insects > Digestive system > Gut ... | reverse complement strand
TGGTAATTCAACAGAATAGTCGCAAGCTCCTGATGATGGATATATTAATGTCCGAAACATGTTGAGCACATAAGAAGTGAAATAAAATAACAAGTGACATCAAGTTGGTCTTTTATTCTTCAAATATTCTTGTACAATATTTGTAATGTTTAGTAGTAACTGATAGAAGAAAGTATAAAGTAGAAAAAAGAAAGAAATGCGAAGAAAATATTAAGAGTAATAATCGTATGGATTAAGACTTAACCTACATTTAGGGTCTTGTGACAGCAGTAACAATTTCTGGTTGCAATAGAGCCGGTCATATTACTGACCAGCTGAATAAGATAACTGTCATATACTGTTTTTGAAAGACCCTTAATGCTGGTTCCGGTTTGTTACGTAGATTGAAAATTTTACAATTAAGCATAAATTTTATTATAACTTACAGCATGTACAAAAACAAAACGTAGCAGCCCAAAACCCCTAATTCCATATTCTACGATTTTCGTATCAAATTGATAGATAGGTCTTACAAATATAACATACATTTTCCGATATTTTTTACCAGCAGGCCTTTGGAGCAAATCAGAATTCCTTTGGGATTAAATATTATGAACTAATGTAGCAACTTTGTTATGTGTCTTTTGTTTACCTTATCTGCTGTAATAGTAAATACAGCTAGAATTCTCATAAATCTTGCCTCTCTTACTATCATTCACTAATCCTAAATTTTTAAAAGCTAAGAGCTTTTGTCGTATGACCACCGTGTTTTCTCAACAATAATTCATATTTTTCGAAGGTTTCAAAATATTTTAGAATATATTTCAGAGTTGTTACTTCCCATTTAGTTTCAGATATTTACAAGCCCCCCCCCCCTCTTCCCCGTAAGGGCAAAAAATGAAATAAATAGAAGAGATGATGGCATCTTTCGATGAAAGGACTAAATAAGAAGATTCATCACAATCCATTGATTTTTTTCAATACAACATATGAATACATAGGCAGATATGAAAGGGCGGTGAAGTGCTTACATAAATGAAGTAAAGCAAACTAAAACAGCGGCAGGTCTCTCATATCATGTAAGAACTTAACTTACAGCCGTGCTATGAGAAATGTTATACACTAGTTCGATCATTTCCGTTCCCATTCACACGATTTCCTTACCTGGTAAAAGTGGGAGAACTCGATTTTTGTTTCCTTCGTTTCGTTCTCTTTCAGGAAAAATATTTCATTTCTATCTGCATACCTTGTAGAGCAAACAAGATTGTAAGTTCAAATTCAAATACACACAGTGCTATAATATGAGGTGTGGTTAATGAATAATGAGGCTGCTCCCGTAGTTTGTAACTTTTAAAATTGTTCACCTTAGCAAATACACAGCAATTACTGCTGAAATTTCCTCAGCTCGAATTCCAAATATACCTTCCCTTACTTTCAAGTAGTGTCGAGTAGTAAACTTTTGGTTATAAGTGTTTTTAACTTGCTCTGCTCATGCTTAATAAAAACATTTTAAAAATTTGTGAAAAACAAATGTCTTCTTAACAAGAAAACTACCACACAAATATCTTATTTATTATGTGATAGGTATGAAGAATACAACATACAAAGAGCTGTGTTTTTTATGCTAAGCATCCAGTTGTGTTACAAAGAACCATTAAAGAAGAGATACCACAAAACCAAATTCTTATTTGAGTTGTTTCCAGTAAATTATTGCCAGGCAACATGTTTCAACGGGTTCTGCCACCATCAGGCCCTTTATCGTCATAAAAAGTAAAATACACAATTGCATTATTTAACACATCGCATGGAATTATATTTTGATGCGTATGATGGCTGTGAGTCTGAAGGCGGCCAAACATCGGCCGAAACATTTTGCCTGAATAACAGTTTTCTGAATATACGTTCCAAAAAAATTGTGTTCACGAAATATGTTCCTTTACAGCTGTGCTTTGACTGGAACAAGAGTTTCTCAGGAGGAAGGCCGCATGTGGAATAAGACAAAGGACTTGGACCCTCGGCAACGATGAAAACTGACAAAGGCGTGGAAGAAGTGTCATTCATGAAAGAAAATACAACGGTCCAGACAACGAAATTGAAGTTTTAACAAAATTACAAGAAATAATTTGAAAACGTACAAGATATTTGGAGTTGCTATTGATTTTTTATCAAGACAAGTTACCACGTTACTAAGAGATTTCGGTTTGTCTGTTTTTAGCTATCAGGCAAATACGAAATTTCTAAAATTCTCCGCAATCACCAGACTTTTCAGAGTGTGACCTTTGTTAATTTGCTAATTTAGCTCAAAGGAAATAATTTTCAATCAAATCAAGACAACCATGTGGAAAGGACACTTTTACTTAAAGCTCTCTGACAAAAGACTTAGGTGGTACTTCTAGATTTGGAGGGCTCGCATGTAGCGGGTTGTTGCTTCCAAAGGAAAGTAACGTCGATGGACGTAAGCTGCAGAAAGGAATGCTTTATTAATTACCTAAGTTTTTGGAACGAGTCTAGTTACTTAATAACCACACCTCATAGATCTTGACCGAATTACTAGAGTCTTTTGAATTGCTAATAGATCAGAGTAAGGAATAAATAAGATATCTGACCCGAATGTGTATTAGTTATGTTAAAACAAACTAATGAGCGGTCAATACGGAGTACATTTCTGTGGAATTACAATGTAATTTTTAATCTGATTTCTGTGATCATTATTTCTGATTGACTGATTTTTTGTAAACTTAAGAATTTCTTGGAATTGTAAATATTATAGGCACATAGAAAAAATCAAACAGGGAATTTGTTATTAGTAATCGGGAAGTAATGATATGGAAGTAATGATATGGAAGTAATGATATGGAAGGGAATATACTGGCCTATTTGAAGGTACAGCTACAGCATTCAGCCAGGCCTGGAAAAATACAACAAATGACAGCATTCTAATTAGTCATTAACCCAATCTAAGTTCATACCAGGTATATTATTGTTGAAACAGTGTCGCTAATTATCCTAACAATCAGTAAGCCGGACAATATTTATGGTTTCTTCTTGTTTCATATTTTCTACGTCACTCACATATGAACTGTGTTAAAACACTGGACAAAAGACATCACTTACCCTGACAAACCGATGTCCGTTTGGGTTAAGAAAGATAAGGTCACATTGTAGCTGTTGTCTTGAGGGGTTAGTTCTGTTCCGGCACTAGATGTACTCATACTGAAGACGAGTTCCTCAGTTCCGCTAGCTACATCTTTCACGATAAATTCCAGCTGCTGGGTCCCCTGAATGCAAGTGAATCACAAGTCTCTTTGTTTCACAATTGTCAGCACAAAGCAGTTATGACTTGAAAAGCGAACAAGGAAGACAGTAAGACACCGTTTTTCAGAACTTAACCTGGGGACAATCTTCTTAAAAACTGACGAAACGAAATCCAAATAAACATATATGAGGCGAATAGATAGAGGAATGCACGGTACAAAAAACCTAAAGGAATTTTTCTCTTGCCCTCTTCAACCACATATATATTTTCCATGTTGATTCTTTCAGACAAGTTGCTGTCCTCTTCGCCTTGTTTCCTTGATTCAGTGCCTTTACGAATTTATTTCAAGCACTTGCTTATTGAGCAGGTTTGAGAACTTCAAATTGTTGTAAGAAAAATTATATTTCCGCTAACTGACGCCCGGTTAGGTTGAGTCTTGTTTCATAGAATAATACCTACCGAATTTCCTTCGTTACGCAGCATCGAGTGGCAGTAAGTGGGGGGTATGTTTTGTGAAAGACAAATTATAAAGCATTTGAAAGGAAGTTTACTTTGCTTCTGTTCGGTTTTAATCTCCTCAATTGTCTAGCATAACTAAGCTTAAAAATAAAAATCCGCATTTACACTGTGTAGTATAAGTGACTTCCGGGTCGAAGTATGAACCCTGGACTCTGAGAAACAAGGCAATAACTACTAGACCACGACATTCGGTTGGACACCGAAAGCAGATTGGTAACCTGCAGTTTATCAAACATTGTTCTTGTTCTGCAATTTGAAGTACTGTGCCTGCCATTGAATGTTTGACAGTTAGCGTTCATGCCCAAGGTCACTCAAGATCAACAGGTCGGTGACATCGCCATTTTCCAGCACCACTAACATCTGCCATACTGCACCGTAATATTATTAATCGTGGCTGAAAAGAAAGCAGTAGGAGCCGCTTACTTTCTTTCCTTTAGACAGAGGATTGCCGACGAGGCATTTCAGTTCCTTCTTTGTTTCAGGACGTCGGTCGCCAAGGTTGTCGACAAAAGCGCATGACGGCGGAATACGCACCAAAGAGCAGGACTCTGGCAGAAGAATCGCAGCATAAGCGAGGAAGGCTGGCTCCTCCGAGTTCTGCACTGTCACGTTCATCCTTACAGTTTGCTGGGATCCGATTATCAGCGGAGGCCTAAGTCAAGGGGAAAAAATACAGAGAACCCATTCTTCTTCCAAAACTAGTCTTAACTCCCCAGTTTACTCTTTTAAATATTTGGGTTTTACCTCCTAAGTTTGTAAATGCATAACTAGTTTTAGGATACATGCAATATTTTATCATTTTAATTTCCCAATTTTAATTGATTGAAGTCCTTGATAATGATTCAGGAGGGGCCGAAATATGCAAGAAGTGAATTATAGTCAATTAGGGAATGTTCGGTAAATAACCTAAATTAGTCCCTTTAATTACTAAAACTGTATAAAGCAAACACATTGTTATGCAGCACTACAACAGATATCATACAAATAATTTATATTCAATGCATTTTATTTTCTATCACACTGGTAATGATAACATAATTTTAAGTTTCCCTTATATATATATATATATATATATATATATATATATATATATATTGCGGTTTGGTGTTAATTCGAGAATTTTGGTTGAATGAGACGAAAATCTCTTCGGATCGTTGGTCAACAACTATAAAATATGGGGTTAAGAAAAATAATGTCTGTTATTTTGTACTAAAACAGAAAAAAGGTACTAATAAAAAATACATAAGAAGGAGCTTTAAGATTGCATTTATCAAGAATTTTGTTAGGATGGTCCATAAAGGGGGACGAGGGGGTGGCATAACCAGATTATGCGGCAAGCATAATTATAGGAATGACGAGATGTCCAGAAAAAATTTGGTTAGAAGCCCTGAACTGTGGAGGCCACGTGGGAAAATTCGGAGTTGATGGGACGTGACTTATAAATTTTATCTTAATACAATTGTGTTGTAGATAATGAATTGGATGTATCTGGCTCAGGATAAGTAGAGCTGGCAGACACTAACTCACCGTAATGACATTTCATTCTCCAGGAAACGTCTGAATCATTGAGCAGCTCTTAGCTAATTAAGATGGACCCAGTATGTTGGAACAAGGCAAATTTTATAGGTCATTTTCTTCCTTCTTCTAATCAAAAGGTGATTTTTAATAAACGAACCGAATTTAGTCTATAAATGGATTCTCTGATTAAACACAGGATGTACGGAAGAGTGAAAACTTTTATATACAAAGCATCTGAATTAAGGTATAGGTCTATCTAATCTATACTTTCAATGTAACTCACACAACGTCGATGAATTCGGCTGTAATTTTAAGGCTGGGCTTGCAATTGTCGTCCTTACGGCACCCTGTGACGTATGGTACATCTGACGTAACGAAAGATGGCTTCTTGGGATCTACCACTGGACAGGACTTGCAAAATTTGTCATCTGCGTAAAGACAAGTCATATTTTTAGAAAAATTTGTACAAATTGCTGTACAATGAACCGACAGTGTATCGTGAGGTCAGTCCCTACCTAGAGTTTAAAGTAAATATACGGCTATATTGTGGGCCGGGTAACGCAGTCGGTAGAGCGACTTACTATGGGCTGAACGGTCCGGAATCGAATCCCGGTGGGGAAGAAATTTTCCGTACCTCTAGACCGGCCCTGGGGCCCACCCAGCCTCCCTTAAAATGGGTACCGGGTCTTTTCCGGGGGTAAAGTGCGGCCGGGGTGTGCTGCTGACCACTCACCCCCTTCTAGTGCCGCGGTCATGGAAGAGTAGAGCTATACCTCTACCCACCCTCTGGGCCACACAGGGCCTGTAACGGGAACACTTTACCTTTTTTTAGATGGCTATATTACATGTTTCATAGCTGGGCATTAAAGAATATTATTATATTTATGTAAAAAATTAACAAATGCACATTGATAAAGTACGTTTATCGTATATTAATATTTACCAATATTTTTGAGTCACTTCTGCGACTATCATCAGGGTGTCATAGAGAATTCCCAAAATTTAAAAAGCAATGCAAAAAGTGCAATAAACACCAGATGTTACAATTAATATTCCAAGCGCTACCTATAGTCATAAAATGTCAAATTATATAATCGTTAAAAACAGGTAAAACTGGTTACTTTTTTGTTATTTATTACCTGTCTTAAGCGATATTCGCTATGGCAACTTTACATCGTTAAAAAGTTGTGAATCAACTACATACACTTAAGAAATATTATACATTATATGTTAATTATATATAATAATATATATACTATATTAATTCAAGAAATATGAATTTAAACACAAAACACAAATCTCTCTTTTATGAGACAGGTGTTAACGTTCCACAACTTTGTAAAGTGACCTTACTGAATGTGTGTATATTTATTTGTGTACCTAAATAAGGCATTTTTATGTAGGTAGTAAAACGTTTATTAGGATTTGTATGTATACAGGGCAAACAATGCGAAAAGAGTGGCAGGAACTTTTCGATATGAACTTACCAATCCATAAACACACGAAGAAGATTATACAAACATGAAACGCACTTCAACACAGACTGGTTACGCGGGAATGCGTTTAAGAATATCATTGCCTGCGACGAAAATACGATATGTCGCTTTCCTTCGTACTAAGGGTTGAACTGTTAACATTGGTTTGGGGGTAAAAGCAAGGCTTTTTTCTTCGCCACCACGTCTGTTCCAATTCTCGGGCTTAATAACTGTCGCATACGAAAATTATCTCCTTTAGAACAAAGCACTGGGAGCAGGAAGCGTAATTCCCAAATTCAACTGTTGTCGACGTCCGCCAAGGGTGTGCGTTTATTTATGTTCACCCAATGCGCACACGGACACTAACTAACCTTCGATTATTTTTTCCATGGCGCAACAGCCCTTAGTGCGCAAGGGCGTCCTTTATTGAGGCTTCACGATCACACTCAGACACATCACATTCGTGAGGACTCCTCTGGACGAGTGATCAGCCCGACGCAAATATCTGTACCTGCAAATGCACAGTACTCACTACAGACAGACACCCATGACTCCGGCGGGATTCGAACTCTTTATCCCAGCAAGCATGTAGGCTCAGATCGACGCCTTAAACTTAACCTCCAATGCGCCTATGATTACGTCATTGTGTAAGACGTAAATAATCCACTGACGCAAGTCTCACTAATTTACTGATAGCTACCGTACGTGTCATACCTATATTACCAGTGTTACCAGTTCTATAAAACGTGAACATATCCAATACCAGTTTTTACACCAACTGCATATTTAACACTCACCATTGGATTCTTCTTTCGGCACGTATTCCATTCTCAGTTGGATAGGCTTGGAGTAGTCAAAAAGAAAGTTCTGTGAAAACATGAAATTTCGTTTCAGCAGGAATTCGACGGAACTACGATCTGCGGACATAATGTTACATAACACACCACCGAAGACACAGCATATACACACACACTTAGGAAGATAATCGCATACTTACATTACATGCAACAATATAAGTTATTTTCTCTCTTTAGTAACTTAGCTTTTTCATGTAATATTTTGCCAGAAAGACAAGTTACTTACACCACCTGTACATGCCACTGCTTTAATTCAATAATTTATACATTGTATAAATGTATGTACGTATATATATATATATGTGGGGGGGTGTTATCTACTGCCTCCAGAGAAAGTAATTACAATATATACAAATACCTGTCTTATTACTTCAGTAAATTAGAGACAGTTTTTATGTGTCCAGGGAAGGTTGGGAATTTATGTTTGGTTAAGGGTAACATCTATTGATGTTGGCAGTTGTGTGCGTTGTAAATAGGTGGAGCATACTGCAATGGAAAGAAGAGTTCTGAAAGCCTTTCCACTTCATCATGGATTAACACATTTCTTATCCGCGTTCTGCAGGCTGCCGCCTGTAGATTAACTTTCAACGGTACAGCTACAGCCCAATTCAAAGGCTACAATTACGCACAAAGACAAGAGTTCTCTTGTTACAGTTACTAACTGTGAATCGGAAAATTGGAAGATGACAATCGACATGTGATATTTGATCTTCAATTAGGATGAAATACTTAAATCCAGTACTCACCCCCCTCTAGTGCCGCGGTCATGGAAGAGTAGAGCTATAGCTCAACCCAACTCTGGACCAAACTGGGCCTGTAACGGGATCACTTTACCTTTTTACCTTTTACTGAAATCAAGTGTTACTAGAAGGAAGAAATTTTCTATCCAAATGTTGTGGAATATAAGACGGGGGAAAAGCTGTAATGCGTTCGTCCACTATAATTTATTTGAATTTTGTGTTATTTAAAGACACCTACAATTGCTAACATTATGTATCGTTGGTAATAAATGAACGAATAAACAAAGAACCTGTGGAATGATAGTGACAGGAGAAAACCGAAGTAGTCGTCGAAAAACCTGTGCAGTGCCGCTATGTTCAACACAAATCCCAAGCAGACAGGTCTGGTATCTAAAACCGGCCGTGAGGGCCCAGCGAAGAGCCGCAGTTTTTCAAAGAAAAACGCTGAAGGGCACAGAGGTGTGAAGGGAAGTTTTAAAAATATTAAGATGCTTGCGAGAATTTCAGACAGAATTTAAGAAACTCATGTGCTTGAAAACAAACATCGCCAAATCAGCACATTGCATCTTCTATTAACTAAATATTCTATGTTGCTATGTCCAGCCCCAGAACCTAAAAATTTCAAGTTTTATTTCTTCCCTGCGGTGTAGCTAAGTTTTCCCTTCTCCTGCGATATGCTGCCGCACCAGTGGGTAATCGTTTCCCGAAACTTCGAAAGAAAGTAGTAGTGTCGAAACGTCGGAGACCTATTAACCAAAACACGGTGTATACTGTCAGTACGGAAACCAAGCTGCACGTTATCAAAAAGTTTCTATGTATAAGAAAAGTGGTCTTTTGGTGTCAAATTTTTAAATTTGAGGTTCTATAGAACGAAATATTGAGGAAAATAATCCAAATTATAAGAAAGAGGAAGCAACAAGTCAATCTATGTAATGAGAATTTATTTCATGTAATGTTCTTGATGTTAATACCAGAGACGGATGAGAGGGAAGTGAAATTTAGTAGGCCTAATTAGAGGAAAGAGAATTACACACACATTTTTCGCCAAAGAACACTGTTGGGAAACTGAGGCATAGATGGGGGGACATATTCAACAACATTTTAAGGATACGGGCGATAAAGTATAAGCTACAATTAGCTGGCTCAGGATAAGGTCCGTAGGAGGCTTCCATTTACACGACAATAAAGGTCCGAGTTCTGGGATAACATTGAATTTCTTGACCGTCTGATTTTTAAAAAAAATTCAGGGAAGCCCTTGTAAGATGGGACAGGACGTGGCTGAAGTGCTGAAGAGAATTAAATTTGGGACCTGCAAGAAAACTCGTGCTTACCTTAATTTCCAAGGAATGTGTATTGCATATAAGCATATCCTTATGAACTGTAACCACGTAAGGGATAATCGGTGGACTGACTCTCCTGAAGATCCCGTCCAGTATTAAGGTCACTTCGGTAACTGTAAGGCGAAAGTGAAGTCAGTAATCTCAAACATGAGATTAAAAGCTTGTATTACTTTCACGAGGCAACAAAATCTATTACCATATGTGTCACATATAAAAAAATATCTCTTTCCATCAAGCAATTTGCAGTTTCAAACATCGCCCTAATATTAGGTTTTCACTGTTCATTCCATCTTCCGGACGCATTTAAATGTAATATGTATACTTGACGTCCAAAAAGGCAGAACATGCTTAGTCTATTAGCTAACCGACTGTACTATCTGCACCACTAAGACTGTTTATGGCGTCGTATAGGGGAATGGATACAGTTTCCGTAAGTAAAAATTAGGAAGTGTCTTATCACCACATTTCTGCATCTCTTTGCTTGTCTCTTTCTTTACATTAGTGGGTTCCTTTCAGCTTCACGTGGACTGTGCATGTCGTCACAGTTATCTTTCAGACCTATTCAGTTTCGAGCACTTTCACTTCCTTACTCTCTGAGGATGAATATTTACAAGTAGCGCCCAGTGACAAATCCTTAAACACACACACACACACACACACACACACACACACATATATATATATATATATATATATATACACGAACATGTGGTGAAATCGGATCCGGAGGT
>Ga0123352_10020946_pt1 | contig 10417 bp, 6 predicted proteins | sample TergutLab28metaG_FD_89700 | JGI IMG/M metagenome (GOLD analysis project Ga0123352, IMG submission 89700) | Labiotermes labralis P1 segment gut microbial communities from Petit-Saut dam, French Guiana - Lab288 P1 | ecosystem: Host-associated > Arthropoda: Insects > Digestive system > Gut ... | reverse complement strand
TGTTAGGTGGACTGTATGGTCTATGATAGGTGGACTATATGGTCTATGATAGTTAGGTGGTCTGTATGGTCTATGATAGTTAGGTGGACTGTATGGTCTATGATTGTTAGGTGGACTGTATGGTCTATGATAGGTGGACTATATGGTCTATGATAGTTAGGTGGACTGTATGGTCTATGATAGGTGGACTGTATGGTCTATGATAGGTGGACTGTATGGTCTATGATAGTTCGGTGGTCTGTACGGTCTACCATAGTTAGGTGGACGTAAGTGCTACTTGACCTTCCTGGATTTAGAGCATATTTATGTTTACTCTTTGTATGACGCAACACCGTCTCTTGAAAATACGGTCCCTTATAGATTTCTTGTCCATTCAGCAGTTGGTAGAGGAACATAAATAATCGATGGAATTAAAATTGGCACGGAAACCCGTAGTACTCGGAGAGAAACCTCTCTCAGTTCCACTTTATCCACCATACATCCCACATTGACTGTCCTGGGAGAAAACAATATTTCGTGCCACCCAAGGCAAGAAATATTGTCACAAAAAAACGGCGTTTACGAACTCCATTGAACAAAGTCCTTCGCGAGCAGATAGTAATGGCTGTGTTGTTGAAGAAATCTTCCGCCTTTAATTGAATCCGAAAGCAGAACTTAGCAACTGTAATCCCTCTCATTCAATACAATAGAATCTTGTCAATATTCTTACACCCTGGTAATGTAACAGCACATCGGCGCATAGTTCTCACTCATTATTTAGTCTCTCCCGATTTTCCCACTAAGAAGTTCTCCGTATTTTTTATCCAACTCCCGCGTTCTGCGATTTCCACCCATCTCATCATCCTTCCTTTTACTAGTTTAATATTTGACGAAAAAGGCAGTCTACAAATTATAATTTCTCACTGCAGAATTTTCTTCCCTCTCTCATGTCACCTTCTTCCTAGATCCTAATATTTTGTCCCAACATTTTTTTCTACAATAAACTCCGTTTCCTTCCCTTAAGCTCAGAGACCAGAGAATGAAATTAGTTGGATACATTTCGAAAGAGTTTATACGACAAGAATAATATTCGTTTTCTTAGTTAAGTTGTATGAATACTCTTTCTCGTATTTTAATTTTTTTATTTATTTCATTAAGATTTTTTTTTTGAGAACGCAGAAACAACCAAGTAGCTGTGTGTCAATTATGATATGTGCCTATAGAGGCATTGCTCTATAACACTGAGCTTCATTGCTGTTTTATATTCTCTGCCTGCAGTGGTTGATTGCGCGGTGTCTGCATGGGGACCTTGGTCGGAATGTGATGTGGAGTGTGGGACTGGAATGATGACCCGTTCGAGGACTGTGGAAAAGCAGCCAGAGAATGGGGGCAAGCATTGTCCATCCCTGATCCAGAAGCGAGGCTGCCAGGGTTCTCGTTGCCCACACAACCCGCGCAGTGCCATCAAAGGTAAGTGTCTAGGGAGAGCTCTTGAAAACCATAGAAGTGTTGTAAGGCTTGCAAAAAAAAAAATCCAACCCGTGTTAGTAGAAATTTTATTTCTGACAAAGTACGTAAACACAGAATTGAAAACGTGTCGCTTTTAAAGTAGTCCCCGTTGGTTGGAACACATTTCTATATACTTTTATACTACATTTTGAAAGTTAGTGCAAATTCGAAATTGGAAAGGGCATGTAGTCAAACACAACTATGTCAATTAAGGCGTATTTAATGGTTATACCAGACAACTATATATTTCAGCCTTTACTGTTCATCTTCAGGTTGTCTTCAAGAGAACTTAAGGTTAGGACCTTGAGCGCGCACGTGGTGCAGCGATCTCTACACACGGGCCTTACTGCGTAATGTAATTTCTATATGTGGTAGTATGCTGTGACTAGGGGCACGATAGGGTCTGGTGACTAGTGTCAATTTTGAAGTTTCTTGGTGCGCTGGTATTATGAAGAGGCGTGTTCTTCTTCCTTCCTCTTAACTGGGGTCGGGTTGCGGGGAGGCCCGAATGACCTTGGATGTACGGTCCCTTGGTTACGCTCCGGGTGTTGGTGTGTTCCCAGCTCGCTCCAGTTTTACCCCTGGGTGGGTGTGTGTCCATGTGTGTGGTGGCACACACTGCTGTTGCTGTGTACTGTCTCTCACTGTGTGCAGCTGTTTTCTTCACTGCACTGCTACTGTTCACCGTGAGGCGCTTTGTCACACCATTAATCGAATCTCTTGTTCATTTTGTCACTCCTATTCGATAAGCGTACTTTAATATTTACACTTCATAATACCAGCGCACCAAGAACCTTCAAACTTGACACTAGCCACCAGACCCTATCGTGCCTCTAGTCATAGCATACTAACACATAGAAATTACATTACACAATAGGACCAGCCTCGTGGTCTAGTGGTCGGAGTCTCTGACTACTAATAATGAGGTCCCGGGTTCGATTCCCGGCCCTACCATTGGAATTTTTCCTGAAGGGGAGGATAGAATTTAGGTTTAAAGACCCTCCTGGCACTAATCTTCCTCTATCACTATTCACATCATCGGGACAACGTAACTGCGCCTCATGGGCGTCCCAACCTCAGAAGTCGGTTACACTCCTGCCATGTCCAGGAGGGAGGACCATGAAGTGCACAAGGACATGTGGTGGTGGCATTGGATCAAAAAAAAACATTACGCAATAAGGCCCGTATGTAGAGATCTCTGCACCACGTGCGCGCTCAAGGTCTCTTGAAGACAACCTGAAGATGGCCAGTAAAGGCCGAAATATTAAATACACCTTAATTGACATAATTGTGTTTGACTACATACCCTTTCTAATTTCACACACACAACGGAGATGACACATGACAAATTCATTTCTGGGGTGTAATTCAAGTGTTCCATAATACATAACTATATGTACTTCGCGATGTCAAAATTCGTGTCTTTCATGAAAATGTTCAGTTTTGGTAAAATATCTTACCAAAAGATATGTCATGAATGTGGCGGTGGGTGTTGCAAAGTTTGTCTTTCTTCTGGATCAGAAATTACAATATTGATAATGCTGAGGGTGAAGAAATTTCGTCACGATAAAGAATCATTTTATAGGATTGTGTTTCCTGTCGTTTATAAAGCACGTTTTCTCATAAACGATCCAGAACGGCTTTGTAGAAGTTCTCTTTGACCTCTTCGTTTGAGAGATGTTAATTGCGCTAAAAACATTCTTTGCCTTGGAAAGTGACATTCTTGTCTTCTTCAGGCAGGGAGAAGAGTTTCTTATCTATCGGAGGTTCTCTGGTAGGTTCGGGGTCGTATTGGCTTAACCATGTCTCGTCACCAAAGATAACATTGTTTTAGAAAGTACGGTTATTTTCCAGTTCTTTCAAGAAAGTCAGCGTAGATTTTGGTTATTTCCATTCCTCATTCTTGCCTCTGAAATTTGGTCACCCTCTCCGCCCACATATTTCTTATGTCCAAATCTTTGATCAAAGTCTAGTAAGTTTATGTTACACCTAGAAACCAAATTTTTAAGTTCTTCAATGTTTTAATCGGTTTTTGGTGTTTCTGGGCCGAAAGGATTTCGGATAATCTTACACATCTCCTCGACGTTCAAAAAAACTCATATGCCAGAAATATATGCGAGCACGAAACAAAACCTACCGTAAGTATCGGTTGCGTTTTTATTATTTTGGTCTGAAAACGACTGTACGATAATGCGCTGCTGTAAATTTCTATCATTCATTTTCCACCAGTGTTGATTCAACGCTTCTCACGCAGTCGGACTCAGCACACACACACACACACATAATGCGCATGATTCGAGCAGGCATGCGCTTCTTAGGACCAGACAGACCAGACTAAACAATTTTTTGTTCTATAATATTTAATAAGACACCGTGTATGTACACTGTGAAGTTTTATGCAACCTTCTGTTGTTTGAATGATTTGAATGAAGTCATCCCGTTGTGTATCTATATATTCACTTTATTACTATATATTGCCGTCAACACAACTATAATAGAATATAATATTAATGCAACATGTTTCGACTTACAATAGTCATCTTCAGGCTAAGCTAAGAACCGTTATTGCTTTACAGGGTGTTTGTGTGCGTTTGGGTTCCCATATGGCTTACAGTGTTTTTGTTGCGGTTTGTTTATACGCAATGTGACTTATATTTACTATGTGTAGTGTGCAAAACTACTTGTGTCCGTTGTTGTTCTGCTTTTGGAGCTCTCCGTTGGAGTGGGGTAGGGGCGGGGGGGTTTTTTTTTGTCCACTTGTACTTCTGTATGTTTCTGCTTTCTGTTTGTGGGGCGGTTTTGCCTCGTTTTTAGTTTTGTGAGGTATTTGCCGGTTTCCTTGGTGTAGTGGTGGGTTGGGTTGGGCTTCTGTCCCTCTGTAACTTACCCTTCTTGCGGGGGTGACTGGCTTCTGTTATTTGCTTAATATGATATGTTTAATATAATCCACTAGCTAACAGAGACAAAATTTTGTTAATTATTTATGTATGATTTCACAGAACAAATGTCAATAATTTAATACTGTTTAGTCTGTCTGTGGTGTTGCTGGCTTATATTCATACAATATGAAACTTTCGTTAATAGAACAACAATTGAACGATAAACAACAAAGCAGCCAACGCGCGAAATTTAATGTTTTGAAGCCTGCCGTTAATTACAATTAGTGCTATATTTAACACAAAATCTGCATTTTGCTGACACATTTTATTGTTGTGTTCCGCATGAATCCTCTGGCAGTTTCTGTATACGGATTCGCCGTCTAATATTTCTAATGACACCGCAGCATATTCTCTGTGATGTACGTACTAATTCTTTACATATAATACAATACATTTTATATTTAATTTAATAACTGTCCAACAAGATGCGACTGTATTCAGTTTATTACATTTCTGTAGACAGCTCTACATGTTTCGGGTGTTGTCACCCATCATCAGGAGCTCGACAAAACAGTAATTACAGCTTCTGGTATTGATTAACTGCAGCGAGTAATGAATACTAGAAGCTGTAATTACAGTTGTACGAGCTCCTGATGAAGGATGTCAACACCAGAAACATGTAGAGCTGCCTGCAGAAATGTAATAAACTGAATAAGTCGCATCTTGTTGCGCAGTTATTAAATTCGATTCACGATGCACGGACCCCTGTATATAAAATACAATATATTTTAGATTCAACTATGTAAGGTTCATTTATTGTTGCTTGTGCTGGAGATGATTAGGTACCACGCATTGCAACGTCGGATACGGAGCAGAGACGTTTTAAGTATTGCGACATTCATACCTCTGCGCCAAAATAGGATATGGCGTGAAGGCAAAGGTCCTATGATGCTTTCACCTCGGCACTTGATGGAGGTGCGTGATCAGCTTCATGCTTCAACCGACTTCTCTTCGGAAATGCATTCCTCAGTGACAGCTAGGTACAATGCTGGGTGGTTCAGTAGACTTCATCAGTTCGTTTTACGAACAGAAAATCCATAAATTTTATTCCGCGCGTACCGTGTGACCTTCAGTAACTGAAGTTTATTGGGCTTTTTAACGGTTTCTGCCATTTAGACATTAGGAAGGCTGTTGGAGAATCTCATAGACGCTTAGAAATTTCATGTTTACCAAGTGATAACTCCGCACTTCTAGGGTCAATGTAGTCTGTAGCCAGTAAGTTTTGGACTATCACAGGTTACGTTCCGATTGTTTACGTATGGATTGAAAGGAGTGACTAAGACGGAATCATCGCGTGGCGATTTGACAGCCCGCGTGGTGGTTACCTGTTTTACTGTAACGACATTTTTGTTGCACCAAGCCAGTGAAACAGCTGTGTGGGAATGCTGATTGTTTGGTTTCGAAGGTGCCACGTCGCTTCTGAGGGAGGAGTTTGTTTACGCACTTAAATTGAGATACGCCGTTGTAAAGGAGAGAATATGATGAAATTTACACACGTGCTTTGCAGTTTTGAATGGTTGACAGTTATGTCATTTGTACAGAGAAATAACTTCTGTGTGTTACGTCACTGAGTGCGTTTGTCTACCAAGAGCGGAAATTTCGTAATGTAAAGGTAAAGTTGTTATGCCCACGCCGTGATTGTAGGCATAGCTTCACTCATTCTTAATACTGACACTAGCACAAGGTGAGCGGTCACTTTCACGCCCCGGCTGCTTTAACCCCGAGAAAGAACCTCGGTACCTATTGAATAAATGAGCTCCAGAGCGGGTCTGGTCGGTTCTGAAGAATAGAAAACCTCACGTCTCTGTCAGTATTCGAAACCCAAGTCGTCCAGTCCTTGTCGAGTCTCCATACCGTCTACGCTACTCCATCTTCGCATATTCTTTAACATGTGAAACGTTAAATTCTTTAAGCTGTAACAGGTGGCTCACACTTATTCTATTATTGCACAGCCATTACTGCACACATCATGTTTTATGCATTTCACATTTTATTTTACCTCCGACATGTTATGGCTCCCTTCGCCCATAATAATGTCGCTCTGACAGCAGAAATCGATTCACCATTATGACCATAAGGACGGGTTTGAGCGTCTATGTATGGAAGCCGGGTACGTTTTCACGTGAAAGTAAATAATAAGCAAAATTATCACTCTTCTCACTCTCTGGTTCTCTGCACAAAAGGCTGTGATTTTTAATATTCGTACTGTAACGGGAAGACATAAAAAATTATGATTCAAACTGATTAATGAATAAGGCTGGACCCATACACGTGGTGTAATGGAAAGCGAGAACTTGAAAGACACGCCATTTCATTTTGTCGAACTTAAATTTTTAGTGAACTTTAATTAGAATTACCAATATAAGAACATTTTTAACCTTTTATACCGTACCGGTTGCTTGATGCAAAGTGGGATTAAAGTTCAAGAACTGTACTTCCAGCCCACACTGTATTTAAATGTTTCGTATTTATCTAAGAGCAAACAGTGAACTTTGCCGTATATAGCTTAAGCTGATTGGAATTTAAAACTGTGATGAATATTGTTTGCTGCGCGGTACGACATGGGTCTTTGAATAAAACATTGGACGATTCGTCTTTTTACGGACATCGTTGCGTAATTTAAGCAAATACTTATTACTAATTGATGAATAATTAAATGTGTATTTACTGTGGTTAGTCACTGTGTATATTCTAAATGTGACAACGATGCGTATTTTTATGTGTATTTTAAATATTTATGAGAAAGTGGCCAGTCGCGCGAGTGACACGTCAGAGATAGCAAATAAACAAGCGCTATGTATAACTTAATATGTAATATGATGATTATTTAACCCTTTAAACACCAGGTTAAATCCCATCTGCCATTTGCTGGCGTTATTAGGAGCTCACCTTATTTTCCACGTTAGCAGGATAAGGGTTAATGGAGTAAATTGAATGTTTTTATAGTAGTCTATTATAGTACAGTTACACCACACAATTTTGGTGCGTGATTTACGCACATGATAGGGAATTCAGGTATGTTAGAAGGTTTAATGCCCGTTATAACTAACTATCCAATTGCATGGACCAGGTTTCTTCTGAACACTGCTATACTTTGAGCCACTCTCCCAGTAAGCGAATCTGGGACGCCGCCATGAGATTTAGAATAAAATACGCCTGAACTATGGCATGGTCTTCCGTTGCTCCTTCAGTTCTGCTTTTTCATTATTCCAGACTTTGCTGCAGACAATCAACTATGGAATCTGGAAACCTGTTGCTTGGATTTTGTTCTTCTTTTTCCCTTCCAGTTCAACTGCCTGCTCAGACCGCAAAAGTGTAGGCCACAATATATCTGATCGAACTGCATGTTACTGCGGGCACAATTCTTCTTTCGAATATATTTTGTACTGGTCCCTTTTACGACTCGAAGTCGTGGAAATGGATAGGCTGGAGGCATGGATATTTATCCAAAGTCTGTTCCTGTAAGTCACATGCCGTGCGGCAGTTTGATCATCCCACCCTAAGAATTAGACCGACAATATATATGAAGGTTGTGGGTACAGAATAAATGTTTTGGTGCAAACTGGACTAATCCGTGAACAAAATGTCAGCAACAAATGACTTAACTTCTGCATGGAAAATTACGAAATCAACATTCGTACACTAAACATCGTACAAAAACAGCCATTAAGCGAAGGGCAAAACAAAAGATAAAACAATACAAAACAGTTAGGTTGAGTAACAAAACAAAATCAATTAATAAAACTTACATTGGTAGGTGGCTTGCAAGTTTGCCCCTGATAAAGAAGTATAATAGATAAATTAAAACAAAAATACTGCTGCAAATATGAAATTTGATTGTGTGATGATTAGTTTTCTAAATATTCCAACTTTTCTGGAAACCAAATTGGAAGTTTGTGGGCAACTAGCAGAAGCGTATTTTGTGCAGTATGAGCTAATGTGAAACACAGCGAAGCCCATTGTATTTCTAACATAAAATCTGAAACAAGAACTGTAGTGTCCAAAACTGAAGGACAAAATTTATACCAAGGCAAATTATTATTATTATTTTTACTGAGGTGCTGAGTCAACAACCAAGTAACCAATAACAGAAACACCACAACAATAAACACAAAACATGAAAATGGGACACAGACCACACACGATACGTAAATAATAAGGTTTCCGAAGAGATTATGTTGGAACAATTCTCGTACATCTAAAATATCGATATATAAGGTGATTGAGCGTAAAGGTTTGTTTTCCGAAAATATATCGAAGTTCATACAAACTAAATACGTCCCATTAGCACACCTGAACGCAGGAGGATTTTTACAGGATGGACTGTCAAGAAACGAAGAGAAATCGCGCGAATACCGAGTAGGAACTCGAAAAATGTGGTGTCCGTAGTAGAAGATGGAGAGGATTGGAACCCCAGAAGTTACTAATAACAAAACCTCTGTCAAGCTGCAACATTCTCTGTTGCATAGTAAAAAAAAAAAAGATTTTTAAGTACATTAGCCTTTGCTGTCGTTGGTGAAAAACGATTACAGCAGAGCTACAAATATCCGCTGAATGCTTTCGGATTTTTTTTAGCGTCAGTAGGTAATTGAATTCCACGCAACTGGGGCGTGCCCTAATTAAGTATAAACCGAACATACAATCACCAAACTATCGATAGACGAACAAAAAGAATAATGTAATAAAAAAGATCGAAAAATTTCATGCGCTGAGAAAAAGATGTGACCAACATGATTTATGATGCATGTGATATAAAAATTACCATTAGAAACAAAACAAATGAATACAGAATCGACGACATAAGAAGAGAACTTTTAACGGGCGAGGAATGCCAGTTACATAGTTGCAACACCAGATGTCGTAGCCATTTGCAAGGACGTGAGAACTAATTTACTGAAGAGCAAGGCATGCGACACAACGTCGAAAGCACTATGAAGATCAAAGTAGGCTCGTGTGGCATGAACTTATCCTCAGGAATAATAATAATAATAATCTTACCAGAGTAGCTCTTAGACTCGGAGTCCCATGAAGAAGAGAAACGAAAACGCAACGATAAATATGAAGAGAATGGGGCAGGTGGATGAAGATGACAGAGCAACACAGGATAGTATCGGTCACATATGTTTTACCCCTTAGCTCTCGAGTCCGGTTGACAAAACCTGAAGTAAAATTAATAATAGAAACTTGAACACAAAAATATCTGTTTCTTCGTGTATTTCATCTGATAAGGGAGCTTTTAAACAACATTTGAACTCTGCGAGTGCAATTTATAGCCAAATTTCGCATAAAGAAAATATGTGAAATAAAATAAAATAAAAGGAATATAGTAATAATATTACCATTTTTTTAATAACCTCCTGCTCTGAAGACTGATGTTTTGGGCTTCAAACTTGAGTCGGTACCGACCTACAAGAATACACGAATTCGTAACCCAGAACATCACATTGTGTTAAACAAGTTCAAGGGCTTAAGCGACATCTATTGAAGGCATTTAGGGAGTTGAAGTGCTTCGCAAAAGATGGGAAAGTATAGTATTAAACCTTACACTCTAATCGTCTTGCCTCCAGGTAGAACGTCTCCCGTACCAGGTTGCACTATGGCGATTGGGTCCTGGAGAAGATTTTCTGAACGAAAACGAGAAGAATTATTGACCCATTGAATGACAACGATGACGGTGATAATACGAGGAATATGAACCTCAATAATAATAATAATAATAAGTCAAGAAGACAAACTAGACATTATAATCTGTGATAATAAAAAGGGAACATGTATGTTAATAAACATTGCAATCTCAGGAGACAGAAATATGATTAAAAAAGAAGCCCAAAATATTCTAAAATATAAAGACCTCACAATAGAAATACATCGCATGTGGAATGTAAAAACAAAGGTGATACCAGTAACAATAGGGGCGACTGGGACTATTTCAAAGTCATTCAGAAAATACGTGAGCAACATACCAGGAAAACATGAAGTCAAAGAACTAC
>Ga0123352_10020940_pt1 | contig 10418 bp, 5 predicted proteins | sample TergutLab28metaG_FD_89700 | JGI IMG/M metagenome (GOLD analysis project Ga0123352, IMG submission 89700) | Labiotermes labralis P1 segment gut microbial communities from Petit-Saut dam, French Guiana - Lab288 P1 | ecosystem: Host-associated > Arthropoda: Insects > Digestive system > Gut ... | reverse complement strand
CCCCCCCCCCCCCCCCACCAAAAAAACTCAAACGTGTCACTACAACGTGCAGAGAGACACTTGACCATTCGCCTTATTTTCCTACATAGTATTTTATGAGATCTCGCTGCACGATACCGTGTAAATTCCAATAATTGCACAATTCAAACCATTCCCCGTATCCAAGAATTTCATACGAGTACAAACGAGTACAATTTTAACTGGACGCTATGTTGAAAATTAATCTCGCAGCATGACAGCAAATTATTAATTATTACATCTGTCTAATCATACAGGATGCCTATTAGAAAGACAAAGATGGAAAACTCTGAGAACCAAAACCAACATCCAATAGTCATGTATTTGAGAAATATCGTATCAAGATTAGTGTAGTGTGTTTTTGTAACTAAACCCTAGTTGCTGCTTCAGTGAAAAAAAAAAAATCGCATTTCAACTGTTATTGTGTGCTCTTCCTATAGGTCTAATGTGTGAGTTTTTACACTCATTAGCATCGTGTAGTGTGTAGACTATGTTCTACTGTCACCGAAGGTAAACCTTGTATATTGCAGTATATAAACATAATTATTCTGAGTTTAGTTTGCTTTCCTGTAGAATCCTCAACATTGGCAGGGCTGCAGTGTGAGAAACAAAACTTTGGTTCTTGGTGTTTATTATTTAGTGTAAATGACGGAAGTGTAATTGTGTAGCAGCGAGTGGCCTAGAATTGGGGCCAGGGATAAAGTAGTTGAAAACGTGACGAGGTAAATAAGTTCACAACACAAGAATTTATCCATAATTATGAACCATGTGTTACCTATCAATGGTAATATTAAAGATGGCAAGCATCACAATAACTTGTATTAACAGCGTACTAAAATGTTCCTAAGAAATGCACAAGCACAAAGGAAGACTGAAAACAATATTTTAACACGACAAGTTTTTAGACCTTTCTTTCTAGTGGGATTAATGCTTTGTCTTAATTGCCCTTATAGAAAAGGCAATAGAACTAGCTTCACAAACACTGGTAGGAGTCACATATCAATATATCCTATTTATAATATATAACAGGATTAATATCTTATTAATATATTTAAGGGTAAAGTGGGATTTCCGGTCATTAGTAATACCGATCGCTGCTCTTCTTGGAGCTGGGAAGAGTCGAAGAAGCTGGATTTATGAAGGTCTCTGGAGGTTAAGTTCATAAAGACATATGCATTGGCACACTGGTAGTATTCGTTCAAAGTTTTCCAGTTTTCTGTTTGCTGCTAAGGAAACACGAGCCAGTTTTCCTACAGTAAGTAAGGTACTTTATCTTAAGTATATGGAATTTTACAGGAGGTAAATCCATATGATATCATAAAGAGACCAAACAAGTTTCAAACTTAATAACCTACTATGAAGCGTGTCGCACTTCTTACCAACACCGAATGAAATTAAAGAAGCCCCGGTTCAGGCCGCGGACCACACAGAAATCAGGGTGGAATCCTACGTCACTGGCTCCTGTATTTGAGGCAATAGGCCTAAAGCATACATATAGGAAGAAACAATTCACCCGGCTCTGAGGCTCACCAAATCTCCAAATTAATTGGTGTCCGGGTATCCATGGAGGTAAGTAGCCAGGGCGTGAAGCTGACCACCTAACTCCATTCAGTGCCAAGGTTCATAATGGGTGAAGTGCACCTCCGCTCACGCCTAAGTCTTCTTGCTCTGCAAGATGAAGACTTACTTTACCTGTGTGGTTGTGTGGAGGTAGCAGTGTACAGACACTCCCCAACTTGCGCAGTGTGTGTGTGTGTGTGTGTGTGTGTGTGTATATATATATATATATATATATATATATAACTGAGATTAGTTGCAATCCAAACTCCAACACATTGGATTCTGACTGGTCGCAGCATGACCACCCAGCAGCATTCTTCTGCCACCGTCGTCTCGTGTCACTGCCCTTTCACTTCAGCAAATAAAATTTGATCGCGCGTTTTAAAAATAAAATTATTTCTTTGTTTACTTTTTTAATCGTTTAAGTTGGATAATGCGTAAGGCTGAAAGTGTCTGTAAAGGTCGCACAATGTGTACGTGTATGTAGCATCTGGACAGGCCGGTTTTGGCTTATGAATGGGCGCTGAATAAGTTATGCTGTGCCTTGTGCCTCGTACCGCAGAGCATGTTAAAACGGTATCTCCTGCGGTTGTATGACCAGCATCTCATTGGCATTATTCCACCAGTGTAGTAATGACCTTGAGCTATAACAGGACTTAAGAGAAAGTGAAAAAGACGACGCAAATTGGGATCATAAACCTGTATATCAGATATATACGGATAGATTTTTCAACTAAAATTTCAGGTTCTGATGGCGAACACTATGAAGAATGCCGGCTTCTAGGAAGTAATGCCTTGTAGTACTAACGTGTCGAAGAAAGCTGTTGGTTACATCGTCAGAGAAGAAGAAAGTTTTTTTTTTAATCCTAAACATGGAGATTATAAGTTTCTATCAGTCTGCATGACTTCACGTCTTAGGAAAATTTCCTTTTCACACTCGAAGTACTGGACAACGATTTTAATATGATAATTTATATTTTAACATGCACATTTGACTTTTATCAATTTCGGCTTACATAACGCCTATTTTCTGTAAAGTTCAGATATCAGCTCTGTGAAAAAGTACAATTCTGATGAGTTGCAAATAAATAACCATTCTTTAAGTATTTTGTGCGCATTGCCTGCCACAGAAGGCGAAACACGTAGAAATAAAATAATATAAACATAGTTGTGACTGACGGTTTTCATACAGTCGTTGCAGACTACCGAACGTTTCCCAACCCGCTCAAGACGATGTAACCAAACCAGAAGTTCGTCCTATCTATGACTGCTGTACAAATGGCAGTACTGCATTTGTGGTTGTTACAAGATAATTTGACCGAAGGCCAACCTGAATCAACAAACCTCGCCATTCTCTTCGTCCACATAAACAACCAGCAATTTTAACAAGGCTAAGACAGTGTTTGCCCTGTGTGTCTCTTTTCATTTTAAGGCTTCCACTATCATCACAACATGGCTTTCGGGGCAGACGACCTCCAGGCACAAAGGACAATTGCTAACAGGCCTAAACCATGATACCACTCTAACAGTCCTCCCTACCTGCCGACCTGACGAAACTGTACACTTTCATTGACTGTACGAAGACCACACAAATATACTAATAATTCTGCAAGGCAAGCAACTTTTTCCCCAGTTTTTACAAACCTAGGGTTTGTAAAACCTCCAAAGGCTGTGCTTCGATTCAAAGGACACTATCAAGTTTTTGTACTTTTTTAATTCACGGTTTTCCTTTATTTTCTTATTATTCCTTTCTTAAACACTCCAGAGTTTCACTGTATGTGAGAGGGTCTCCAGACATTGCCCTGTGGACTTACTTTCAATCACAAAATCACACATTTTACTGAATCTTTCTTATAATTCTGCAGAATTTCATATCTCTTTTATTCTCCTTCCTTATCGTTTCACAATTGAATTGTTTATTTAGAATGTCCGCGTTTTGCATCCCCATTTCAAATCTAGCTAATTCAGTTAGACAGACGAAGGTGCTCCGAATGGCCAAAATAAACCAGTACATCCTTCACTCACTTTTTCCTCCGACAAAGGAAGACCTTTATTTACAATCACACAACTTTCTGAGAGCCTTATAAACTACAAACGAAAAATTCTAAGGGATTCCATTATTCTCAGTGCCATACATAAAACCGGTTTCATTAAACTCCTTAACATAATATTGGTGATGAACAAACACAACACACTATTCAACGCTATCCATGCAACTAGGCACTGCACAAAGTCGCAATGGAAAATACATTTAATGCAGTATGTTACAAAGACTACAAACAGAAAAGTTTTGTAATCATCTTCAAACAGAAACCCGCTTCATGTCAATAGTACGGACTTTTAATTACAGACACTACATGATGATTGTGGTAACGTTTACACAAAGGTCACTGAAAGGTTCTCCTATTGCGAAGTTGTTTTTAACAAAATGGGTCACACATAAAAGTAGCAGATAAAAGTGACTTTTGGCCATGTAAGTTAGTCGAGAGTTTCTTATCATACTTTACCTATTGCAGATAATGTTTGATTAATGTCCGAAGGTACATAACCTGCCCGCTAACCCCGCACTTCTCTCCTTCCTTTTTAAAATAACAAGACATAACAGTACAGCTTTTCCATAGAGATAGAAAAACATGTACAGAGTCTACCATTTGTTTGTTTGGCTTCTATAAATATTAAACAGAGCCTAATTGTAATTAATACATTAATTAGTATTTCAAGAGATAAGCATTTGGTTTATAACTTATGTAAACGTTTCTGCGACACAATTTGTAAGAATTGTGAATGGAGCAGCAATCTGTGTTGGGGATAAGTTAACTTGCTTCTTGAAAATAGAGACCTCTATTCGTTCACCTGCTGCATTTGTAATAAAGGTTATATTCTTTCGTTTGCTAGTGTTTCTGTTTATTTCATTCATCGACTTTACTCATGGGTGAAATATCCCTACCATCAAACGGAAATGCATATTATTCTTATTCGTGAATAACGAACTGGAAGGGGGTAAGTGGCCATTATAAAATACTGCCCTGAGACATTCCTCGGATGACAAGAGTTGCACGACAAAAATCCGTTGCGATAACGGACGGGAATCAACTCTGATACGTCTAAGATATAAATTATTATGCTGAATATTCTGTCAACCAACTCTTGACAAAATTTGACCTACGCATCCTTACAAACTTTCGGTGACACACAAGTTATACATCATCACAGCATCATATTCAAGTTGAGTACACTCCCTGGGTTAGTAAGGAAGCTGCTGAAATCCCGACACTCTGCCAAATTTAGCCTTTAGCTTCCAGTGGTTTGCTGGAAAAACGTTGTTTAAAATTAAGAGATTAATGGACCCTACCAAGCAAGTATAATACACTTTTCTTTTCAGAATTTTCCGAAAATGCGCACACAATTACAAGAATGAATTAAGGCAAGAGTTTATTGTTGTATTCCTACAAAATCTCCACACTTTCGGAAAAATTTGAGGTCAGAAACACAAAAATGCTTCGGACGCCAGTGCATATGTTTGGCAGTGAAATGCAGGTGCTTAGATTTCAAGACAAGGAACAGGACAGCAGCATCTGACGTGATGTTTCTAAGGTCCGTGTTACCGAGACAGGCTGAGGGGCAAAAGGAGAAGTGAGCATCTACGAGAACGCCTTGAAACAGATACTGTGACGTAAGAAGACAGACAGTACCAAATAAATTGGAATGTGCAGAAGTCATTTACGGCTAGCATATCATAGCTGTCTTATTGGCCAGGCTAAGGAAGAAATAGGAAACTTCTATTGACCGCGAGAAGGAATTGTGGTAGAGTCCTGCTTATGATAAGAGGAAAGAAAACTATTGTCCCACTTCCGCCACCGTAACTCACAATTATTATTATTATTATTATCATCATCATCATTATTTTTATGTTTTGTGAGCTGTGCAGAGCACTGCACACAACACACATGCCGCTCTACAGTCTCACTCTGCACTGCACACAACACACATGCCGCTCTACAGTCTCACTCTGCACTGCACACAACACACATGCCGCTCCACGACATGCTGCCACATCACCTAACATAAATAACAACGTAATTTTACCGAGTGTTTTAACTTAAATATAACTTTAGTCAGGTACAGATAAAGCTCCCTGATGATGGTCATTAGAGACCGCAACATGTAGGAGCGATATTATTGTGTATTTTAATGTAAATTTAAAACTTTTAATCAAGTTAATAAATAGTGCATTCGTTTGTGTGTGAACTGCGTAGATTTCAAAATGCACATTGCAACGATTAAAATGTTACAAATTTAGAATTTTGTTTTGGCGCTGCCAGCCTTCAATCTAGAATTATTTTTATTCTGCTTCATGCACGGGTGTTTTCAAAAACGGCAACCTTTGATTAATAACGATTTGATGTCGTAGAACTCCTTCTTGCACGCATCTGTTGAATCTGTTGAAACACGTAATATTACATCATTAGACAGGTTTCCGAAGTCCAAGCACGTATTAAATAACGTATGATTAACATGTCCTTCCTTAAGGCCATGGACCTTTGGTGGCCTGTAAAGTTGTATAGCTAGATTCAGGTTATGTGGCTCCAAAATACGTAGTACAGCCTGGCATACAGACTGAAGTATGTTAAAGGATTCGAGCGAAATCACGTTGCTCACGTCTGTCAGCACAGTACACCTTAACTCAAATTTATGTCTGAAACTATATATGACAGTGCTACATGTGAACTGCTGAAGGCTGTATCAAGACTGCAGTATTCTGGGCTGTGACGCCGTACGATTTGATAAGTTGGTTCCTTCACATACGATAAAGTGGTTGTATTGCCAAGGTTGGGTCGACGACGTCCTCAATAATGGGCATTACGTGATCTCGGACAGGTCGTTAATGCATTAAATATGTGTTTTACACATTTTGAATTGTTTCGTACCTGTCCTAGTTCCATGAATACCATGCAACACCATCAATAACTCTGCACATATATTTTCACGCCACTATGTCTTCGGTCCCGCTATTTACCAGCCACTGCTGCATTATACTGTAACTGACGCAGGACCGCTACACAGAAATGACAGGTTTCTCGAACAGATGCTCAAGAATCAGATTTATGCAGGACGAAGACATATATGAGTCATTTCGATTATAATTTTAAAATAAAAGATTCTGTTCTGAGGTACATTATTTATCGCCATCAAAACAAATGTTAGATTTAAAATCCATACGACTTCCACGTTTGCTTTTATGTTCTACAAAAAGATTTAGGTTCCGTAGTTCTATCAGCAAGCATCATTTTTGGACCCTATATAAGTGACGCAAATACCACTTGCACTCCACAAGTTGTGAACGTGCCATATTGTTAATATTAACTATTGGAAATTAAAATTATGGTATTAAGACAGCCTTTAATTAGTCTTAACCTAAATTTCATGAAATATAGAAAGATACACAACTAGAAAAGGACAACAGGCTTAAAAAGGAAGGGGGAAAACCGGCCGTGATTATTAAGTTAGCAAATATTTCATCATTTACTGGAAGAAATAAAAAACAATTTCCCAGGAAACCTGGAAAAACGAAAATAATCTTTGTTTACTCTGCGAACACAACACTCTTTAGAAGTCTTTAACACATACTTCAGCAACTATGACTCGCAGGTCCGTCGACAGTAGCAAGAACTGTCAGTGGCGCACGCCGGTCACTTTCTGTCCATGGCCATGGTGCAGGTGTCAATACGGTATATAACTGAACTCGGGGTCTGGGCTCCGTTGCATAGGTCTCAAGACATGGCGGCCCGACAGTTAGTTGTGATGATGCTCGTGACAGTGGGCACCTTCAGCATCCTGGTGTCAGTGGCGCAGACTTCGGAGCAGGCGATAGTAAAAGTGCAACAAGGTTTACTCAAAGGAAAGCTATTAACCTCTGTTAGAAGTAAAAATAAGTTCGTGGGGTTTCTACGAATTCCATACGCGAAGCCACCTGTTGGTGAACTCAAGTTCAAGGTAACAAGTGAAACTGTAATTTTAGCAATCTGCGTGTTTGCTAATTAGCACATACAGCCTGCCTCACATGTCAATTTAGAGCTAAGGTTAATGGCAGAACTACAGTTAGACGTTTAAATTGACATTTTCATGACGAAAGGAAAAGTAATCATAGTCTCTCTCTCTCTCCCTCTGTGTTTACGTTTCTTGTCTTTACATTCTGAAGAAAGAGGTTTTCGTTAATCTTGGTACAGAAGGATACCCTCACTATCCATCCTTTAATGTCCGCTAAAAATGACATTACAGGAGGCACACGTGGGAAGGTTACTTAGCGCTACTTAGTGTAGATTTCCAAGACCTTGTCGGATAGAACGTCCTAAACAAATTGTTTGAGAAACCAACAGTTTGTGAGCTAGTTAATGAATTTCTCTCATTCTATGGAACCCAAGCTTAGTACCTTTTGCACAATGGCCTCACGCCCTTTCCTGAGTCATGATAATACAGTCAACATCCTGTTCCTTTATTATCTGTTTTAACATTATCCTTCCAACTACACCTGCTTATTCCAAGCGGATTCCTTCCTTCAGATTTCCCAACCAAAACTCTGAACACATTTTTCTTCTCCTCCATACGTGCAACATGTCCTGCTGATCTTAGTAATTCACCAACTTAATACACAAATTCTTGTTTTATAATAAATTTATTATATGCCTCTACATGTTTCGAGCACTATGTGCTCATCATCAGGAAGTCAAAATTGTATTATACAGCATCTGGTGTCATCACACCTATAGGTGGCCGTCCCGTGCACGGGTTGAGAACCTGTGCACCTATAGGTGTGATGATACCAGATACTGCATAATACAATTTTTACCTCCTGATGATAAGCACACGTTGCTCGAAACATATAGAGGCATATAATAAACTTATTATAAAACAAGAATTTGTACATTTAAGTTGGTTAATTACTAAGATTGTACTGAGATGCACGGTCAGCAAAACACAAAAAAAAAGTCCTGCTGAGTTTATCCTTCCCTCATTTCATCCTCTGAACAATATCTGGTAACGAGGACAAACAGCAAAACTCTGCATTATGCAGTTTTGTCAGACCAAATGTTAGTTCCTCCCTCTTAGGCCCAAAGGTCTTCCTCAGCATCCTGTGGTCGAAAATCCTCAGTCTTTGTTTTTTCCCTTAATTTGCGAGACCTAAGTTTACGTGTATATTGAAACAGGCAAATTAAAGAAAATTGGCAAAGTTATACTTCTGTATATTTTAAACTCAATGTTCTATAAATTCTACAAATAATATATATTTATAATGAAATTTTATGTACTTATGTTCCACGTGAATTACATAAAGTGATCATGAAGTTAAGCAATGGCCTCATAAACCGCATTCAGAATACCTTGCATAACCTAATATACTAGATAAGCGCCCCTTTCTGTTTACCTCTCATCTGAAAAAGAGTGTATTCAGGGGCAGATTGACCGAGAAGGAAATGAAGCTTAAGCTTCATGGCCCCCACACTTGCACGGACCCCTTCCAAGGCCCTGAGAGTGGCCCTAGTAACGTGTTCACATCGTTCTGTGTTTTTGAAAAAAATTTGCAAAAGTAAGATATTTTAACCAAAATCGGTTAAGTATTGTAGAGGTGTGACAGGCAGTCAATTAATAGAAATATTATGTAATTTTTCTGGACTTTGTGATATTTGTGGTATTTGTTAGCCTGTTTACATTTGCAGTTTGTTGTAATTTCTTTTCTCATTCTAAAAAAATATTCACTTTCCTGCCTTACTTTTTATTCGTAATTTCGTATTCTTTTTCTTAAATATGGCTCCCAAAATTGTATAAGTTTCAGGACCCAAAAAACGCGGATCCTCCCCTGAGTGTACTCCTCGTTGTTAACAGATTCGAATTCAATGTCTGCTTTGTACAGGCACCGGAAGCCCCTGAACCATGGACAAAAATACGTCATGCAACCACAGAGGGTTCCATTTGCGCTCAACGGAACGACTTCACAAGGTTATTGTTGGGGGAGGATGACTGTCTCTTTCTCAACGTCTACACACCGAAGGTGAGACACATGTCAGAACTTTGCACTATCTTCTTTAACTGCAAGGGTTCCAGAACACAGAGACGGCATTTGACTAACATAAGTTATTTTATGTATATTGGACCGTGCATCATTGTGATAGTTGAAGAATAAGAGACCAACTTGATGTCAATAGTTATTAAGTTTTATTTCACTTCTTCTATGCTCAACATGTTTCGGACATTAATACATCCATCATCAGGAGCCTGCGACTTTTCTGTTGTATCACCACATTGGTCATGTGTTCTTGTTTCGATGTGTGATGGAGTTTCGGTGTGGCTGTGTTGGGGTGGTATCCGTGTGGCAGGCTGAAGCACAACCGGTCTGTTCATGTGGAGTGTTAAGGAAGAAGCTTTTCGTACAATAAAAAATGTAAAACAATCCTATTAAAGGTCTGGACAGGCCCTGAGGGTTCCAGGAGTTTGAGGCTCCCAGATTTCAAGACAACCGGCACATGAAGGTGGTAAGGCTGTCAGCCCTACACATCGGCTGCCTTTACCCCCAGGAAATATTCCTGGTACTCATTTCTGTTAGAGACTGGGTCACCCCAGGACCCATTGTGCGGCTGGAAGGATTATGCCAATGAAAAATTCCAATGACACCATCGGGAATCGAACCCACGACCTTCCGACTTGTAGCGTAGTGCCTAAACCAACTGCGTTACCGCGTGCCCCTTTTCGTACAGTATAATCTTAGCGGTAGCACAGTGGTTAAGGTGCTGTGCTACAATTCGGAAGGTCGCTGGTTCGATCCCAGCTGGTGTCAGTGGATTTTT
>Ga0123352_10020939_pt1 | contig 10418 bp, 9 predicted proteins | sample TergutLab28metaG_FD_89700 | JGI IMG/M metagenome (GOLD analysis project Ga0123352, IMG submission 89700) | Labiotermes labralis P1 segment gut microbial communities from Petit-Saut dam, French Guiana - Lab288 P1 | ecosystem: Host-associated > Arthropoda: Insects > Digestive system > Gut ... | reverse complement strand
ATTTCTTAACGGTTCGCCTTTTTGTGCTTTATCCCATTCTTCCAGCAACTCATCTTTGTGTAAATCAAGCCATTCAAAAACCAATTTCAATGCTCGTTTTGGCATTTTTCCGGTTACTATTCCTCATTTATGGTAACAGTAATTTTGTAGTCGCCGTACCAAACGTGAAAATGCGACGGAGCGTAGATATTGCGACTACGAAATATCCAAAAACCCTGCCGAAAACTCTTTCATTTTTCGGCAGGGTTTTAAATATTCCACGCGAAAATTCGCGCGGTAGCAGCGAATTATTTTCAGCATTTTCTATTGTCCTGCAACTTCGGTATTACAAGTTGCTGTTTTACTCGCATTTTTCGCCTCTTCCTCTATACTCGTTTTCAAGTTAGATACAAGTACTTTTGGAATAGACAAAAATGTTAAATATACAAGAAGCAAAATAGACATTAGTAGTGCCGGAAGTTCAATTGTTGTTGCAAATTCAACCGCCAAAACAAGAACAAAATTTATGGCTAAACATCCCATAGCCGCATAAAAAGCACCTGTATATGCAGGTTCAAGAAAAGACAACAAGGCTTTTTTATCCTTTATTCTTTTGTCTAAAAACGACCAATACACTTGAGCCGTAAAAAGAGGTACGGCGAACAGCATAAATAGTGTTATTATTGTTATTACAGATATTGTAGACATAAATTTTTCTATTTTTATTGGTTACAAAAAAACACAATTTTTTTTAACAGTTTCTTATACATCTGCTGTGATTGCTACTAGCTCGCCCTACACCGACCATCCACATCGCTGTAACAAACGCAGCACAACCCTTAACCTGTGGTCCTATGCAGAAAGCCATTCCGCCTACAAAACCTCCTCCTGCCAAGTTTACATCAAAGATAAAATCATCGTCACAATTCCTCCTGCAACCCACCAGCATAGTTGAAGCGATAGTGCTTTCAAGTTGATAAGTAATCGCAAGATGAATTAAAGCAAGCTCCGGCAAGTCATTATCTACGAGCATTTTTTGAATCTCATTATCGTTGAACATTTCTTGCATTTCTTGTCCTTTTAATCCGATAGCAAGCAAATATTCTTTTGCTTCCGATACCAGAGAAATTAACCCCATTTCGAGACCTCCGGTATAAACTTCGAGTTGAAATTGAACATTGGCTTCAGTTGGTTCAAACTCTATGGTTGCACCCGTTCTTTCTGTAAAATCTAAAACATGTTCCATTGTTCTAATGTTCTCAAATTCAGAAAGAATGCTTGGAGTTAGTTCGGAATAAACGTTTAAGTAGAATGTTTCAAAATTATCTGTCTCGTTTATTCCTCTTGCTCTTCGCATTTCGGCATTATCCGTGCTGTGACTTACCGGTGTCGCAAAGAAATTATCGGAAAACAAATTTAATGCAGAAAGAAAATCCCCTTCTGTGTCAATAACATTTTCCGGCTCAACATTTGTACAAGATGTAAATGCAGTTATCGCCATTACTACGGCGACAAAGATACTATTTTTTTTAAAAGTATTCATATTTATTTGTTTTTAAATTTTTAAATCTTAAATTTTTTATTTTAAAAATGTACCAAATTGAATTTTGTTCACAATACACACATAAAAAAAGCGCGGTACCAATTAGATATCCCGCTCGCAAAGGTATTTGGCGTGACCCACAAAGGAAGAATAAATAAAAAGTCCACGCCTCGCGTGAACATTTTAACCCATCTTTTCCCTTGTTTCAAATCGCCAAATTTGTTGCGAGATAGAATAAACTAAAATGCTTTTTCCAATTTTAAAATGTGCGTATCAACACATTTGTTTTATATCATAGGCTGTAAATTTCATTTATCGTTTGGGTGCAAATATACACAATGTTTTTAAAAAACAAAAATTATGTTGAAAAATCATTGTTTTTTACTTCGTTAGTACTCAATAATATTTCCGATATAAACTCCAATACTCCGCGCTTCCAACAAAATCAGACAAAAATTCGTTCAATTTTTCGAGCAATTCCTCCGACTTTTTATTCACTATCCAAGCGTAAGATTGCGAAAAACTTACAGGAAGCGATGCATCAAGATTGGAATATTCTCTTGTGATTTTCCGCGCTAATTGTTCGTGGCAAATGGCATGTCTGATTTTACCTTTGGCAACAAGCGTAATCAGTTGTTCGGCAGTTTTATTTGCCATTTCTACAATATGAATTGTGTCGGCAGTTTCGTACGACAGATGCTTCAATCGCATTTTGTGCGGTGAATTGAGCGGAATAAAAATCGTATCGCCAGCTAACTGATTTTGTTGTGTAATCAGCCGAATTTTTCCATTTTCCGAAACTCGCTGTACCAACATTTGGCGTGAAGTGAACAAAGGCGTCGAAAACAATATCGTATCTTTCCACTCGATTGTTATCGGTACATATTTTGCAATTATGTCAAATTTTCCTCGATGTAGTTGGCTGATAGATTCTTTCAAGTCGTTACTCGTATAAATTTGTAATTCAACGCCCAATTCATCGGCAAATATTTTTAAAATTTCGTATTGAAATCCCGAAATCGTACCATTTTCTATTTTAATTCCGCTGTTGCTGTTTTCGGAAACAACACGCAACTTACCTGCCGAAATAATCGCGTCGAAACTCCGAAATCCGTTGTTTCTCTCGAAATTTCTGATAAGTATCACCGTGCCGAGAAGTACCGCAAAAAATATCACGGCGAAAATGGCTAATTTGAATGAAGTTTTTTTCATTTTTAATTTCAAGTTTTGCACCATCAAACTCTCCTCCCGCCCTCTCTCAAAGAGAGGGAGCCACGTTCGTGCTTTTTTTACCGTTTTTGCTAAATCGCACTTCCTCAAAGTCCCTCTCTTTGAGAGAGGGATTTAGGGAGAGTTCTAATTATAAAAATTCCACGAAAGCCCAATTCTTACCACTGCCGGATTTATCGGAAAATGAGGCATCGTAAAAAAATCAGTTTCCATAAAAAGATTATTGAAATGGTAATATTTCGCGAAAAAACGAACTGTTCTCAAATGAAAATTCGCATATGCGTTCATCACAGGAAAATTTCCTATTCGGGTGCGATTATTTACATCTTGCACGAAAAACTGTCCTGTTGCCGGACTGAAGTTCGGCGCGTAATAAGCCGTGAAATAACGAACATCTACGCCGATTTGCACGCCGAGAACACCGTTTGCCCAGCGGTCGAGGTAATACAAATTGTGATGCACCGCAAGTGTCGGAAGTGGCAATACATTTTGATTGGAACTTAATTGATAAAACATGTTATTTTCGAGGCGAAATCGCCCGAAATGAAAATCCTGCCTCAAATTGGCTGAAATGAGCTGAATATTTCCGTTGTCTTGCGCCGGCATGGCATTGTGGTCGAAATAAATGAAATTGCTGACATTTTCCATCGCCACATCCAACGAAAACCGCCGTGTGGGAATTGTAAACCTTCCGCCTACCTGCGTGCGATACGTGCGATTAAAATTGTTGTTCCAGCGAAAATGGTTTGAATTGTATCGCTGTTGAAAGAACGTGGGCGACTCGTTTCGCATAAATCCTCGCGCACTGAGCGTAACGCTGTCGTTCCGCAAACGGAAAAATCCGTCTAAATTTCCTGTCAGATTGAAATCGCCTATTTGTACGCCAAGAACATCAAGTTCGGCAAGCACATTGTATCGAAAATGCGTGCCGTGCTGTCTGGAAAGCACTCCGCCAATTCGCGTTCGATGCCAAATTTCGTGCATCAACGATGCGGAATCTGCCATCATCATGTAACGCTCCACATCATTTCTCAAAAAAGCCGTAAGTCCGAATTGCATCCAACGATTAAATTCCTCCTCGATAGTAACAAAAAATGTGTTTGAAACGATTTGTACAGCTGCTGTGTCGTTTGTTGCAAAGGACGAAAAAAAGGTGTTTTTATGAAACGCAGTATCAACTCGTTGTACATCTTGTCGTCCTCCTATTCCCGGTCCTTCCCGATAACGCTTTCGCGCTTCCGACAATGTTAGATTGTGTCCGAAACGAGTAACAGGAACAAACTCGATGCGCGTAGAATCCTCCGAAACTTCTATTGTACGATTAAAACCAAAACTATAACTGTGGTTGTAAACAAAAGCATAGTATCGAAAACTCGAATATCCCGGACCGTGAAGCCGAGTGCGGATTGTTTGCGTATTCGGTAAATCCGAGTTGTGAATGTCAGCAGGATTGGCAATTCCGCCGCTTTCAAAATTGTCCATGCTATTTATCATAAATGCGCCCGATGCGCTGTAACGTTCGCCATCGAAACTTCCGAACAGTTGCGCCGAAGTTCGCCGTGTTTCTTGGTTGGCATATTCGCCGAAAGCGCGCGTGTAATCCCATTTTGTTCCGAAATTCAATCGCCTATTGGCATTCGCGGTAAAAAGAAACTGCACATTTTCCTCAGGGCGAAATCCGGTAAGCAAACCGCCCAAATATTGCACATTACTGAATGGAGTTTTGGTGTTGTAAAAAACAACATTATCGGGACGAACAGTGTAAGGAAAATACGCATCGGCAAAAATGAAACGCGAGTTCTGCGGGCGCAAAAAATATAATTTTGTCTGAATGGGCGAGCCTAAATTTCCATTGAACGAATTGGCAATGCTGAAACGGTCAATCGGGTTAGTATCTTGAAAATTAATATGCGCCGTATCAGCCGGAATGCTATCAACAACGGCAAGCGGTGAAACGACATGCCAAGTTCTCACATGTCTATCCTGTTGAGCAACCGCCAAAACGGAAACCAACATAAAAGAACAAATGAACCAACGAGCCGAAATTTTCACTTTTTTTGCTTGTTAAAAAACACGGCAACAAAGGTACGAAAAAATTATTAAGAAAACAGTAAGGGCGAATTGAATTCGCCCCTACACAAATCTGAACTGTGATTTTTATGATTAATATGATTCTTGAAAATCACGGTAATCATAAAAATCATTCTAAATCACAGTTTTGACATTCATTTCTTTTTGCCCTTTTTATCCTCTTTTTTCTGATAAAGGAAACGCTTTATCTTTTGCGAAGCCGTTTTCTCAAAAGGCTCGTCCATTACATCAATGCGCTTGATTTGCGAATTGCGATTGAGGCGTTTGTTCAGCTCTTTTTTGAAATTTTGCGACCAATCATCCATTTTCGACTTTCGCTCATCAATAACTGATTTTGCGTGGTCAATATTTTTTTCGAGGTCTTCAATATTCAGAATTATTTTCGCCACCAATCCGCCATCTTCCTCTACTACAAGCGATTCGACCACATATTGGCTGTTATTGATAACCGACTCAATATCTTCTGGATAAATATTTTCACCGCTTGCACCGATGATAGTCGTTTTCGAACGACCTTTCACATAAAGGCGACCGCGCTTGTCAAAAGTTCCCAAATCACCTGTTCTAAACCAACCGTCTTTGGTCAGTACTTCGACGGTTGCTTCGGGATTTTTGTAATAACCTTGCATCACGTTTGGTCCTTTTGCCCAAATCTCTCCTACTCCTTTTTTATTCGGCTCGTGAATTTTCAATTCAACGCCCGGAAGCGCAACACCTGTTGAGCCAAGTTTGGTTTTTCCGACTGCTGCTCCTGCTAATAATGGCGCAGTTTCGGTCAATCCGTAGCCGATTGCGTATGGGAATTTTGCTTCGCTCAAAAAGCGTTCTACGCGCGAATCGAGTTTTGCACCGCCAATTCCAAAGAATTTCAATCGTCCGCCGAAAGCTTTGAGCAGTTTTTTTCCTGCAATTCGATGAATCAGTTTTCGGAAAATAAAATTTTTGTAAATAATTCGGCTGAAACGTCTTTTCGAGAATTTTTCCAAAATCTGCGCTTTGTAAATTTTCTCCATAATCAGCGGAACGGAAAGCATCACGGTTGGGCGAACTTTTTCCATCGCAGGTTTCAATGCGGCAGCAGTCGGCGGTTTGTCCAAATAGTAAATCGAACATCCGTACATTATCGGAAAAAGCAAGCCCAAACTGTTTTCGTACGTGTGCGAAAGCGGTAAAAATGAGAGAAACACATCGTTTTCGTTAATAGCTTCGAAAAAATACGATTGCATCACCACAAACGCAATATTTTTGTGCGTAAGCACCACGCCTTTCGACCTGCCTGTTGTTCCCGAAGTATAAATCAACGCAGCAATATCTTCCTCATTTACTTCAACATCAGTGGATTCGACATCTTCTATTCTGCTCACATTTTCATCAAGAATTGCCAACGTATCTACCTTTATGGTCGCGACTAAATTAGGCAAATTCAAACCTTCCACTTTGGGATACAACCGCTCACTCACGAACAAAAGCTTCGATTCGGAATGCGTGAGTACATTTTCCACCTCATCGCGCGAAAAATCGGGCAAAATCGGAACAATGGTCAATCCTTTTGCAACTACCGAAAAATAGGCAATTACCCAATTCGGCATATTGTGGCTGAACAAAGCCACTTTATCACCTTTTTTCAAACCGAGCGAAAAAAGTTTTTTCGCCAATTCTTCTACCTGTCTGCCAAATTCCGCGTAAGTCATCGGTTCGCCATCAACAAACGAAACACACGGACGGTCGGCATATTTTTTTACCGAGCGGTCGTATATCGCTTTCAGTGTCAGCGGATTCAGCTCAATTTTTTTGTTGAAAATCATATTTTTAAATTATTAAAGTGTCCAAAATAAAACAACGCGACGGTTGCGATTGTTTTTCCCATAAACAAGAAAAGTTGTGCAAAGGTATTTTAAAAAATTGGATTTCTGCACATTTTAACCATTTTTGTGCAATTTGTTTTGTTCGAGAGGTAAAGATAAAACAAAAACTGCCTGATTTTAGACAGTTTTTATTTGTCGCCGTAATGTCCCCAAAGAGAAATCACAAACACGATAACCTTGTCGTTATCAATAACATATTCCATTCTGTGTCTGTCGTCAATCCTTCTCGACCAATAGTATTCATCTTTGTATTTCAGTCTTTCAGGTTTGCCTGTGCCTGTTTCGGGGTGTTCTATCAATTCCTCAAATAACCTGCGAATTTTTTTCAAAAGTATCTTGTTTCCTGCTTTTGCGTGTACAAGCATATCTTTTTTCGCTTTGGGTTGCACTATCAGTTTATAATTCATAATCCTAACAGTTTATCAATTTCCTCCAAAGTATACTCCGTGCCTTTTCCTTCTTTAATGCTTTGCAAACCTTCATCGAGCATTGCAAAATACGCTTCCCTACTCATCAGCGTATCGTCTTTTGTTACAGGAATTATTTTATACGTTCTGTTTTTGGCTCGTCGAATAAGGATTTCCGAGCCTTTATCTACTTCGTCGAGATAAGTTTTTTGCCTGTCTCTAAATTCCCTTGTGCTTATAACTAACATAGATTGTAATTTTTTGCGGTTTGTACCAATTCGGTACAAAGGTAAAGATATTTTTTCACTCGTGATTTTTTTTGTCGTGATTTCTGCGAAAAAATACCATTAATCAAAAAAATCTACATCGATTGCAGAAATTTAGCGACAAATTCGCAAAAAACAAATCACCGCAAATCAAAACTAATTTCATATCTTTGCGCCCAAACAATTTGTAATCAAATCAAAAATTAAAATTTAAAAATATGAAAAAAGAATTCATCATCATTATTTTTACCGCTTTGCTTTTTGTTGCTTGCGGTCGTTCTGTTAGTCCGGTCGGACCAAATGTTGCACCCGGATTAGCCTCGCCTATTCATCTTAATCCTATCGAAACCGTTGTATTTATCAACGATTATGTGCTTCCGCCTTTTGCAATTACATCAGCCGAAGCACGCGGACACAACATCAGAATTGATGCCGAAAATCGCTTAATGTACATCACAAGACTGCCCGAAACTACATCAAAATTAACCGAATTGAGATTAACGGTTGAGGGCGAAATTTTATCCATTCTGATGGTTGCGAGCGACAACGAATTTGTTACGTTCAACATTCCCGATGAAGGTTTTCGTTCCTTGAAAATTAAAGGCGAATTTAATGATTGGAATCAAAATGAGGCTGTGGCTGAATTAATTAACGGCGTTTGGACTGTAACTTTGGAAATTCCTGTTGGCGTATATCAGTATTGCCTTGTAATCAACGGCGTAGATATGCCAAATCCGCACAATCCCGAAATTATCAGCAACGGTATGGGCGGATTTAATTCTATTCTGACAGTAGGAAATTTAGACGGAATACCGCCGAGTTTATTCACTGTTTCGGGCGGAAATCGCGTTACTATTTATGTTGAAAATCCATACGAGGAGCTTTTCGTTTTTTGGCAAAATGTACGATTAGACGAAAATTTTATAAGAACTCGCAACGATGGCAAAATCGACATCACAATTCCTCGAAATGCGAGAGATATGGAACGCTCGTTTATCCGTGTTTTTTCGTACAACGATGCCGGAATGTCGAACGATTTGCTAATTCCGTTACAGCGCGGAAGAGTTATCACAAATTCGGACGATTTAGTACGTTCGGATTGGCACAGAATGATTATGTATATGTTGATGGTTGACCGCTTTAAGGATGGCGACCCAAGCAATAATCGCCCGCTGAATATTCCCGAAGTACATTATATGGCAGATTGGTTTGGCGGAGATTTTGTCGGAATTACCAAAAAAATCGAGGATGGATATTTTCAGCGATTGGGAATAAACACGCTTTGGATTTCGCCAATTACATTAAATCCCGAAGGTGCTTGGGGTTTGCACGAGGAATTGGACTATGGTTTAAGAACTAAATTTACAGGCTATCACGGCTATTGGCCTATTTATATGACGGTTGTTGACCCGCGTTTTGGAACGGAGGAGGAATTGCGAACGCTTTTGCGAACGGCTCACGCCAATAATATGAACGTGCTTTTGGATTATGCTGCCAATCACCTTCATCAAGAAAGTCCGTTTATCGAAGGTCGCGAAAGTTGGTTTACACCGCTTTATTTGCCCGATGGAAGGCGAAATATAGGATATTGGGACGAGCATCGACTCACAACTTGGTTTGATTATTTTTTGCCGAAATTTGATTTTGAGCAAGAAGTTGTATCCGAAGGACTTGCGGATTCGCTAATGTTTTGGGTTGAGCAATTCGATTTCGACGGATTCCGCCACGATGCAACCAAACACATTCACGAGCGTTTTTGGCGTGCCGTTACATTGAGAATGAAACAGCGTATGGAACGTCCTATTTTCCAAATGGGCGAAACTTACGGAAGTCCGCAACTGATTAGAAGTTACGTTGGTACAGGATTGATGGATGGTCAATTCGATTTTAATATTTTCGATGCCATTAAAAATGCTCTGCTTGACCCGAACGGCTCGTTTGTTAACGTTAACAGAACGATGATGCAAAGTTTGAGAACGCACGGTTTTCACAATCTTATGGGAAATGTTACGGGAAATCACGATAAAGGACGTTTCATTTCTTACGCAGGCGGTTGTTTGCGTCGAGGCGAGGATTCAAAACAAGCCGGTTGGACGCGCGAAATTACCGTTGGAGATGCCGAAATTGCATTCCCGAAATTGCGGCTTTTGCAAGCCTTTATTCTCACTACTCCCGGAATTCCGGTTATTTATCAAGGCGATGAATTCGGACAACCCGGCGGAGATGACCCGGACAGCCGTCGTTGGATGCAATTCGATGGTTTGAACGAAAAAGAACTCGAAACACGCAGAAATGTTGAAAAATTGGCGCATTTACGCACCAATTCGATGCCGTTGATTTTCGGAAAATATGTTCCGCTCGTTGTTGAGGACGATGTGCTTGTATTCGGCAGATTTTATTTTGGCGAAGGCGTTATTGTAGGTCTAAATAAATCGGGAGAATCCCGAACGGTAGAATTTACACTTCCTTCGGCTTACGGCGGAACGAGACGAACATTGACGATTGGTGCGATGAATCATACGATAGAGAAGTTGTAGTGAGGAACGCAATCCCTTAGTACCAAAACTGCACAAAAAACTCCCTTATTTCCTTATTTTCAGAAAAATAAAGGAATAAGGGAATTTTTATGGGTAAATCTCAACGCTACTAAGGGAACTCAAAATAAAAATATACCTGTTTAACAAGACCTCATTTTTTTTGAAAGATGTTTAAATTCGTTTTCCAAATCTTCTGCCGAATAATCAATAACAGGCGTAGCAGACAACGTAAGCAACGAAGCAAATTCATATAAATTTACTCCGCAAAAATCGGCTGCTTGACTTAATGTCAATTTTCCTGTTTGATACAATTTTATTCCATAATCTCTGCGCATTGCCGACATCAGTTCGTCGGCTTTCATATTCATCGAAAGCCATATTTGTTCGGGCAGCGACATTGTTAATTGTGTCAATCTCATAATTCTTTCTTTTATAGATTTTCAACCGCAAAAATACAAAACATTTCCCAAAACGACAAAAAACCTTCGCCGAATTGTTTT
>Ga0123352_10020937_pt1 | contig 10419 bp, 12 predicted proteins | sample TergutLab28metaG_FD_89700 | JGI IMG/M metagenome (GOLD analysis project Ga0123352, IMG submission 89700) | Labiotermes labralis P1 segment gut microbial communities from Petit-Saut dam, French Guiana - Lab288 P1 | ecosystem: Host-associated > Arthropoda: Insects > Digestive system > Gut ... | reverse complement strand
TAACCGTTCAACTTTGGATATAGGTGTTTTGGGTTATATCGGTATACTTTAACATAAGGAACACTCTCCCGAAGTCTGGCACATTCCTCCTGGGACACCCTGTATATATATATATATATACACACACACACACATGCCACACATACTTTCTATGTACATCACGCCACAGAAACATACTCTACACAACCATTTTAACTCGTAATATTTTATGTTTATCGCTGTGTTATTATGTAACAGTAATTTTAACCAATAATATGATTTTAAGTGTGTAGTGGTCCCGACGTATTATAAATACAATGGTATTCTTGGGCCGAAACGTGTGGATGGCCACTATATAATAAAATTACATTCATAAAACCAAAGTGCATCTTTGGTCTTTTTTAAATTTTATGTAATGTTCTGGTTATTAATGGGGTTGTAGTGTGTATTTTATTAAAGCGAAAACTTACGTAATCCGAAGCAAACTGTCTTCACGGTGCCCAAACGTTATAGAAAACAGACATATTCGCAATAATACAAACATTTTAGTCCGTCAAGAACGCAACAATAATATACGATATTGGTATCTTACAATGGCAACATGTTTCAGTCTCTTTTAGAACTTATTCAGGTGAACGTACATAGGTAAAGGTACAGTTAGTGCGTACGTTGTCCTGAAGATGGTCTAAAAAAGACCGAAACATGTTGCCATAGTAAGGTACAAATATCATATACTATTGTTGTGTTCTTGACGGAATAAATTGTTTGTTTTAATGTGAGTATTGGAACACAACGGGATGTCTTTGATTAAAATAAATATATGTGTGCTCTGTTTGTTATCTCGCGGATTGTTTAACTACTGCATCAAAGGAAGATTTTACGTACGGTACCGCACATGGCTTAGTAATACTTCTGTTGGCGGCTAGAAACGTGACAAAAATTGTTTGAAGCAATTTACAGGTAAATAATGTTTGGACATTTGTGTGAAAGGGCTGGGAAAGGATGTAAGTCTTTAACGGAATTTGAATTTTTCTCGATACTGAAGGTCAAGTGTACAGTCTCTATTGTTGTGAATTCATGTGTGGTAGGTACACTGTATACCAGGCTCTCGTATCTACCGCATAAAGTTGATGGCAGTATGATCTTATGAAGTAACTGTACCCTGTACATCCGAATTGCACATGATCTGTACAACACTTCAATTTATGTACTTTTTAAAATGAGGTTATTTTCTGACATTCAGTGGTGCAGTTGCTGTTGGTCAAAATTTTTAACCTCTATTTTTTAATACTGACAAAATATTTAGCCTCTCCTGACATCCCTTTGGGAATTATGTTTCATGTTACAGAATGATTCTACGTACTGTCTGAAAAGCTGTTCTTGCCTGAGTGAGCTTCGCAACAGTCCAGGTAAACAGGAGATATGCATATAGGTGGAATTAGAACAATTATATTTGCCACCAAGTAAAACAATAAAATTACAAGAGCTCATTGTTAAATCAATACAGGCAAGTCAATGTACTTTCAAGGTTTATAAGGTAGTAAATATGGATACAATTCAGACACAATTCATGCAATACAGTGTAAGAATCCCTCCCCCCTACGTCGGGGAAAGCATTACAAACACTTTGAAATTAACTTCCTCCGGGATAGTTCCATTACCGGATCAGGGATATAACAGTTTAACTGGTACGTCCATGACATATTTTACATCAGGGTTTATTTATGACTTGAAGGATGTTTGACCGTGCATCTTCCTCATGAAATAAAGTGAATGCCAACTTGATGCATCTAGGTAATTTTATTGATGTATTCTTAGCTCGACATGTTTCGGGTACATACGCCCATCATCAAGAGCATTATATATCGAGTTGCAGCATAAGGTTTTCTGCACCGAGTTTTTGGATGGGTGGTGGTCTTGAGAGCCGCTGCGTAGGTCGTGTTTACGGTGCGGATGGTGCGGTGCGACGCACGACACTGCCCGAAACATGTCGAGTTAAGAATACGTCAATAAAATTACCTAGTTCAATCAAGTTGGCGTTCACTTTATTTTATTTATGACTCTCTAAATGTTGACAGCGCATAGGTTATCCACCCGACTAATGAACACACATTAGCCTCCAACGGCTTCTTCAGCCCTCTCCCACTTGCCTTAACAAGTATCATGCTCAACCCTCAGAAAACCACAAGACTCCATAACCACGATGTATGGGACTAATCTTTCTCGGTCATGTGATTAACTCTGGACTATCATTGCTCTTTCCTGTACCCCCCGTAAACCATAATAATGATGTGAATAGAAGGGTAATACTGGAATCAGGATGCAGGACAAGTTCCAGAGATAAGTCTAGTACAAATAATTTGCAAGAATCTATTCAAAACAAGGCAGCACCTAAGGGCAAGTGCTTTGCCTATCACGTTTTTCAACAGTCGTTGGTCACACTGGGTCTAAAGATGTTCCAGAGTGGAGTAGGTGAGAGTCGATTCTGAATGCAGTGCAGAAAACGCAAGTTAATACGACGAAGATAGTGGGTGTACCTTAACAGGTCAAGAGGCTCTTAAGTTCAACTGATACCTGTCGTGGGCCGGGTAGGTGGGTGATTGGCTTTGATACCAGTCGCTACAGTGACACGTGTGACTTCCGATTTACTTATAAGTTTTCAGTCTTTAAGTGTTTTATCGGTTTTGGAGACAGGATGTCCAGATGTGATGAGAATACGGACTGTCGCATGAGGCTATACACAGTGACACTTTTAAAAATACATGGTACAGATTCAAATCAAACCGTTGCAAATTAACACTAATGAGCGTGACCGCTAATAAACTGGTTGCAAGCAAGAATATAAATATTTTTATTGTGTATTTTTTCAGTTTTATTCATGTGTTTTGAATTTTACTGTAAAACGTACTTTTTTATAAGACAGGTCGCAGTGACCATAACAAACTCTACTGGAATTCACACAAAAAGTCGCCAATATTTTAAAGTATGTTCCCTTACAAGAGTTTAAGCAAGGTATATAACATGTGCTCTGTGAATATGTAGAAAGGTACTTGGAATTCGTGAGAAAGTCCGCAGGTCTGCAGTAGAAGGACCCGGCCCATCTGCACCGCGGCTTCACTGCAGAGAAGCCACAATGATCAACGTTGTGTGGGAGTGTTCAGGAGAGCCAGTTTTCGTCATCCTGGTGCACAGCGAAAAAGAGAGCGAGTGGAAACCATGGAAGAAGGTAGGTTTGGGGGAAGACGTGTAAACTGCCACAGCTGATGTAAATTTTTATTGTGTGTATTGCTTTCAAATTTGTAATAGGAGTTCTTATTGTAGCAAATGATTTTAATTATGTAAATTTGCAGCCGCTATGTTGCAATAGTTGTTGAAGATTTACTTTTCCCCCGAATTTGTATTATTATTATTATTATTATTACACGTTTGGTACCGTATATTATCCATGAATCCGGATCGTGACTTACATCATGGCGTCTAATATTTCTTGAGTAGAGTAATCCCTCTGTAAATGAGCAATCGTTTTACGAGTTCTTTGTTATACGGGATGCACAAATCAATAAATATTTCTTCAGTTTTAGAGAAAAGCTTGACATAAACGAGCTTCTTCTTGCTTCCTCTCGCAAAATTATTGTTGTATCCAACGCCTCTCGGCTATCGTCGGTTCTCCAAAACCCTTTAACACCAGCTGTGAAGTATTTTACATATTTAACATATTTACGTGTAATAAGTATTGTCGTGTTATAATAGTATTTATAAGAATGGAAAATAGTGTTAATGCATTTTATATAGAATTTTACTGATTTAAATCTCGTTTGTGTAGAAGTTAATGTCTAATAATGACACTTAAATATAACAACAGATCTTTAGTATTATTTTATTATACTTTCATTAAAGTGAGCTTTGTATATATGGGGAAAAATTTTGACCTCTGGAATCGATTAAAGTACATAACATGGGAGTAATGAAAACTTGTTTTCGTGACAGAAGTTTTCGCCTTACGAGCACCTCCATAGGAAAGAGTTAAGCTTGTAAACCGAGGCATTTCCCTGACATTTTTTGTAAAATACTTAAAATTCATGTATCACATTCTGCTTCAAAAAATTAATAAGTAAGTAGAGGAAATAGTGCTTGAAATTAATCCTAAAATGGACCGTTGAACGTACGCATGTTCTGTGCATTTGTTCTACGCATTAAAATACGGTTAGGTTTAGCGCACACATTAAAATATTCTAATTATAAATGCATTTTATCAAGTTTCGTTATATTTATCAAAGGACATTTTCACCCTGGTCCTTAATGAAATAATCCTAGATGATTAACCTTTTGGCGCCGGAATTTTTTTTAAATTTTAGCACAACCTGTATATAAAATGTGAATAATACAGGAACCAAATAAGTTAGAATTATGAAACAAACTGCATTTTGAAGAGGAAAAAAACGGAGAGTATACACCAGTTTTAAAATATTCGGTACCTATATTTGTTGAATAAATATATAAAATGCAACTTTAGAGGTTAGCGGTGCGATACGACCACTATAGTTGACATTAGGCGTCTAAAGGTTAAACAAAGTGAGTTGGATACAATATTCTTTCTGTTAAGGTAATAGTAGCTGCTGATGAAGCCACCGAAGCAACCAATAATTTATCGCGCGTGTACTGGATTCGTACTTGCACTTCTTCAATAAAAATGCTGCGACAAACTGAGTTTCGAACTGTCTTTTGAAGATCATACTGCTGTGCTCTGCGCCATAGCTGACTGCCATTTGTCACGCGTAGACTAGGGCTAAATCGCTACCCCTATCTGTACCCTCTGGCCAGCCGACTGCCTGTCAGCACATTCCTTATCTACTGGATTACACGCCCGGTGGCAGCGACGTCAGTCGCTTGCAAGCAATTTAGTTGGCAGCACATTCTCCATACACGATCTGCGTCTTCTGGAAAAAGAAACTGCGTCATACAGTAATCGGATTCAGACGTATCGAGACAGCGTATTTTCCTTACCTTCAAGAGCAGAGATATCTATTGAATCTGGAAGATGAGGGTAGTTCTGTGCCACGAATTTCCGGGGCGGATTTCTCAGTGACACGGCGTCATATCGCAGAAGAAGAATATCTTCAGCTACACCGCTGCGAAAACCTCAAAACTCACACATTCTACCTTACTCAGATAAGTGATAGCCAGCCTGCTGCCACTAACGATGTCTCTCCCTATTCTTAGGCGCTTTCGCAAAATTGCGAAAAGCGACTATTAGCTTCATGTCTGTCCGTCTGTTCGCATGGCAAAACTCGTCTCCTACTGGCCGGATTTTCGTGAAATTTGATATTTGAGGTTTTTTCGAAAATCTGACAGAAAACTCAAGTTTCATTAAAATCGGACGAGAATAAAGGGTACTTACACGAAGACCAATTCTTCTTAGAATGATAAATGTTTCAGACAAAAGTTGTAGAGAGAACCAAAACACACATTTTGTTTTCAGTAACATTTTTCGAAAATCGTACCTTTTATGAGATAATACGGAAAAATACTGTAGAGCGGGTCAGGCCAATCACAAATTGAGTGCTGGGTACCTAAGGCTACAAATACACACACGCACGCGCGCGCGCACACACACACGCGCACAAACACACACGAATGCACGCGCACGCACGCACGCGCACCCCCACCCACGCGCCCACACCCACACACCACCACACCCACACCCCCACCCAACCACCCACACACCCCCACCCACAAACACACACACACACACACCAGTGTAATACTCATTGCTTTTCCACTGGAACAGTGGTTGTACGAACACGCCTCAATGCCACGTTGCACATACATTGCCTGTCTTATTCACCCTCACTACAGTTATTCCAAGAACCTACTGATAGTGACGTAACTCCTTACGAAGCCTTTGCATGGGGTGTAACGTCTTCAAAACTGTGTTGCTGTATTTCTGCGAGTTGGCTGAGTCCCTGTGCTAGCGTCCCAAAGGCAGCATTAGATAACTAAACATCTGACACGGATTGCCCAGTATTTAAAACAAATATATACATGTCACGGTCAATTAACCTTTTGGCGCCGGAAATATTTTTTTAAATTTTAGCACACCCTGTATATAAAATGTGAATAATACAGGAACCAAATACGTTAGAATTATGAAACAAACTGCATTTTGAAGGAAAAAAAACGGAGAGTATATACCATGTCAGAAATATTCGGTACCTTTATTTGTTGAACAAATATATAAAATGCAACTTTAGGGGTTAGCGGTGCGGTACGACCACTATAGTTGACATTAGGCGTCAAAAGGTTAAGCAGCATTTTATCAACTACACATGACTACTGTCTTTCTCTAAGAATGGTTCAGGTAGCTGTACTGATCAGTACCATACTTGAGTGTGTCCTGGGGTAGGATCATCAGGCGATTCGCTCAGCGCAACTTGCCACCGGACAGAGTACCCAGGAAATCACTAGCTGAGACCATGCAATATATTCATGTTCTAAGCTGTTATTAAACTTAAGCTTTACTAAAACTGCAGGGAAGAATCCCCCCATGTTGATACCGTGCTTCCTGACGAGCGGTGGAGACTGACTGCTACTCGTACATCCCCCTTCTCAACCCCTCGCTCTTAGCACCGTACTAAAAAGCTGCCGCCTCTCTGGAATCTCTTCCGCCTTAGGGCAGTGACTACCATCTTAAATACGTGTCGTGTAGACCTCCGGGTCGACGAGATCGTTGTTTGATCTGGTCATATTGTGTTCCCTATTAACATAGAGGTCATGGATACGATGGTGTATTCCATAAAAGTAAGACCAAAAATCAAAAGGCTCATTGCAGTTTACGTAAGTGTAAGCGCAACGGGGACGTGGGTCTCAAATTGAATTAAAAAGAATAAAGCACAAAGGTCACAAGCTTGGTGTTAGTACGCGGAGTTTTCGGCTTTTACGTTTCCAAGAGAATTTAGACAAACCGCTTTGTACGATTAGTCATGCAGATTTCTCAATTTACATTAACAGGTGTTGAAGTAGATTAGATTTCACAAATTTGCGGTCCAATAAAGATGCCCTATTTTAATTTACCATCACTGAGTTTCGGAAATTTTTCTCTCGAATATTCCAAACCTTTACCACGTTTGTTCATAGTTTTAACGAAGTTTTTCGTTAACCCCAATGTAATGTGTAATGGCAACAACAAAATCTTAACTTTGTCACCTAGCGGTAGATTTCTGACACAATTTTCCCCTGAAACTGAGTTTTCTCGCATGGGCCAATCCTTAATTTTGTAATGTTTGTCTTTTGCTCGGGGGACCGCGGTGGCACAGTGGTTAAGGTGCTGTACTACAAATGGGAAGGTTGCTGGTTCGATACCAGGTGGTGTCATTGGAACTTTTCATGGACGTAAAATTCTTCCGATCGCACTATGGCCCTGGGGTCGATCAGCCTCTAACAAAATGAGTACCAGGAGCATTTCTTGAGGGTAAAGGGCGGCCGGTGCGTAAGGCTGACAACCTTACCACCAACCTGCGCCGTTGTCATGAAATATGGGAACCTTGACCTCCTCGAACACTCTGGGCCACTCCAGGCCTATAACGGGACTGCTTTACCTTGTCTTTTGCTCGGCTCTCCCACGCATAAAGGAAACAGCAAAACTTTGTGTAGCCAGACTGAATTCCTAATAACCTTGTGACTTTAAGGTCTCCACATATTCCCATCCAAATCTGAGTAACGTATAGCTTTCAAGAGCAAGTCCATATTCTCGTAGGTTTCCTTCATGTGGACAGTGGGCAATCGGTATTGGCAGGTGAATATTTCCGTTACGTAGCAGCACCGCCTTTGAACTAAATTTAGACGAATATAAGAAAATTGTCCATTCTTCAGGGTTGTGTACGTCCCAGCTCGTACAGAAGTCATTCTCCATTATTACAGTAGACTAATTCGCCGTGGTTAGAAAAAATCATGACAATGATTGCTGGCGCTTCCTGTGTGACACTTTAACACTTTGTTGTATCAAACTCCATCTCTGTAGACGAGAAGAGTTCCGCTTGAATTTTTGGAAAGACTGAGGTCTCTCACTAGATCATTAAGTTCATACTGCTATATAAGAAGAGGTACAATTAGTTCCAGGAAATCAGCATCCACATTGGAACATGAAGGTCCAGGATCGTCTTCGGGAGAGGTGCTGGTTGTTTCTTCTTCATGCAAGGTCAATTGTTGAGGTGGCTTAGGAATTGGTAGGGAATTGTCATGTTCAACAGGTCTTAGGGCTGAAGGAATATTGGGGTAAATTATGATACGTTTAGATTTGGAATTATGTCCATCTATTTTTGTTAAACAACAGTAGCAATCGATAAGATGATCCTTCTGTTCTCTCCACACTAAAGGGGCTGAGAAAGTCATTGACTGGCGAGTGCCAATGAGCCAGCCATGTCAATATCACGAACATCTACTGCAACCTGAGGGGTATGAGGTGACGCAGTTGGGTTGGGGCACTGCGCTACAAGCGGGAAAGTCGCAGGTTCGAATCCCAACAGTGTCATTGGAATTTTTCATTAACATAATCCTTCCGGCCGCACTACGGCCCTCGGGTTGACTCTGCCCCTAACAGAAATGAGTACCAGGGATATTTTATTGGGGGGGGGGGTAAATGTGGCCGGTGCGTAGGGCTGAGAACCTTACCACCTTCATGTGCCGATTGTCTTGAAATCTGAGGGCCTCAACTTCCTGGAACCCTCAGGACCTCTCCAGGCCTGTAATGGGATTGCTTTTTACTGCAGCCTGAACGTGGTGCCCAGCTTTTGTCCTGATCCCAAACTTTATAGCCAAAATATAATTCGTATGCCTTCTCCACTATAGGGGTAATGAGTTTTGTCTGCGACTTTGGGGTAAATTAATCACAGACGTAACAAAATAAGTTGGGCAAATTAACTCATTTACGAGACCTCGTGAACATAACAAATCAATAATGCACATCTATGTTATCTTTTTTTTTGTATTCCAATGAACTACTTGTATATTATATAGTTTAATAGACGTCGGTCCAAAAATGAAAGTTGTTACTAGTGGAAACTAGCGGCCAAAAATATTCTGCAAGAATACTGTGATTTTTTAGACTTCTAAGGCCTTGTCCATTGAAAAGATGGACTAGGCTTTGGATGCCTATAAAGAGCAGTAACAAATCAATCCTAATAGTCAAAACCCTTGCAAAGCAAACAACAGAGAGTTTTTCAAGTTATTTATCTAAAATCAATTAAAGACGATCAATCAGTACAGTCTAGCTTAACGATCTATAATTTAAATTCATGGGGGTATACTTTTGTATAGCAGCCCCTATACCCCACAGAATATGAGGCCAGCATAGGCTCAGTTACACAATATTAAATGGCCAGATTCATCTACCTATCCCACGACGCCTAAATATGACATAACCAGAAAGAAACATGAACATGCACGCCTAGTTACATTTAAGGTGATGTGGTGGATAAGTTTGTGATGTGTCTTAGCTAAATTTTAAAGTTTCCAAAAATATGTTGCAGTGTGAGTAACATATGGTTTCATTTCATATATTTAAGCTTCATGTATATTCGAGACAGTACTCAGAAAATCACTTTTATAGGTCAAATATAAAGACGAAAATGAGACTGTATAGACAATATGCATACTATGAGAGTTATCGTTTCTGAAAAATTATATATAGAAATGTGGTGGAATAAAGTGACAGAAGTAAAACATGAACATTTCACGGTCGGTCATTATACCCAGGCTGCATAGTTAGGCCGGTAATTGTTATCTTCTTAAACATATATTTTTCTGGCGGTCAAGGTACAGTTTCTTAGCAGTTAAGTCTTATAGTCTTATTAAAGAAGATCTTGCCATATTTAGGAGCGTTGTGTAGAGTAGAAAATTAATATTTGTTTTTAGAGACACTATATTCAATCAAAGTCCAAAACGATAGGGACTTGTATAGGGGCATCAGTGACTTTAAGAAGGGGTACCAGCTTAGCTATAATATAGTAAAGGATGAGAAAGGCGACTTGATTGCAGACCCCAACAGTATTGTGGCTAGGTGGAGGAACTATTTCTCCCAGCTATTCCACGTGCATGGGGTTAAGGATGTCGAACAGGCAGAAATACACACAGCAGAACCACTAGTACCTCAGCCAAGTGTCTCTGAGGTTGAGCTGGCTATCGACAAGATAAAAAGTCACAAACCGGCACAACTGATTAAAGCAAGGGGTAGAACAATTTACTTGGAAATTCATAAACTTATTACTTCTATTTGGAAGAAGGAGAAACTGCCTGAAGAGTGGAAGGAGTCGATCATAGTAACTATTCATAAGAAGGGGGATAAAACAGATTGTAATAATTATAGGGGCATATCACTTTGCCAACCACTTACAAAATTTTATCCAACATCCTGCTCTCAAGGTTAATTCCATATGCGAAGGAAAT
>Ga0123352_10020936_pt1 | contig 10419 bp, 4 predicted proteins | sample TergutLab28metaG_FD_89700 | JGI IMG/M metagenome (GOLD analysis project Ga0123352, IMG submission 89700) | Labiotermes labralis P1 segment gut microbial communities from Petit-Saut dam, French Guiana - Lab288 P1 | ecosystem: Host-associated > Arthropoda: Insects > Digestive system > Gut ... | reverse complement strand
CCAATCCAGTCCATATACCCACATCCCACCTCCTGGAGATCCGTCCTAATATTATACACCCATCTACGCCTAGGTCTCCCCAGTGATCTCCTTCCCTCCGGTTTCCCCACCAAGACCCTATACACCCTCCCTCTCCTCATCCACACGCGCCACATGCCCTGCCCATCTCATTCTTCTCGATTTTATCGCCCGCACAATATTGGGTGAAGAGTACAAATCAATTAGCTCCTTTTTATGCAATCTCCTCCATTTCCCCGTTACCTCGTCCCTCCTAGGTCCAAATATTCTCCTCAACACCATTTTCTCAAACACCCTCAGCTTCCTTTCCTCCCGCAATGTCAACGACCAAGTTTCACCTCAATACAAAACAACAGGCAAAATTATAGTTCTAAATATCTTGATCTTTAAATTTTTGGATGGAAACCTGGAAGACAAAAGATTCTGCACCGAATGGTAGCAAGCACTTCCTGACCTCATTCTGCTCTTAATTTCTTCCGCAACAGAATTTTGATTGCCGACACTGTATTTATGTGTATTGTATTTATCTGAGAAAAACCACGACTTGTGCCACTTGCATCATAAACTGATTGGCTTTTTATAACCGACATGAAAAGTTTTTACAGCGCGGTACGGACTGGACCTTTAAATAACGCAGTCTGCGATTCGTCTATAGAGGGTTTAGTGAATTTTATTCCGAAGATCGTCTTATTGCGCTTCCATGAAATGTTGGTAACCAGCTACCAAATGACGCGCCGTTAGGAAATGTATGTTTTTTTTCCTATGGAGCATCCTTTAATTTGTTTCAGGGAAACATTTTGCCTTATTGTAAGCCGAGGTCTTTTATGAGAGATTAAATATGGGGTTGTTGCTTGAATTAAAGACTCCCTCTTCTTCTTCCTTCGACGTTGACAAACGGAGGACTCTGTTAAGTAATATTTCTCCATTAAGTCACTAATTTTGCCGCGCCACTTCAGGGATATGCTCTCTACTTCCGTATCAGAGTTGAAGTAACTTTCGTTCCTCAGTCTATGCTTTCTGCAATCATTTTGCGTGGGACTGTGGAGGCATGTGTTATGAAGTACCTCATCTTTCAGTATCTGAATACCACGCCAACATAGCCGAATAGCTTCCAAAATAATCTGAGAAAATTTGAAATATTTTACTTCACACGAATTTCGAGTTGAAATTTTATTATCAAAAGTTATATTACAAAGTATTTCACAAGCAGACACTTTTCGACCTAGAAAGTTAATTTTGGGAACTCTTGCCCTGATCTGTGTTAAAATGGGTTCTGCATTTAATTAGCACATCAACTAACGCACAGACATAAAATTGTTTACATTAAAACATTTTAAATCGCTCCAACATGTTTCGATCATAAGATCATCTTCAAGGAGCTACACTGTTTCTGGTTAAAGTCACATTTTTAATACTTATGACCATGTTGTCGTTGTTTCTATGTATATAAGGAAATTAATCAGTGAGGGTTTTTAAAAATGTGACTTTAACAAGGAACAGTGTAGCTCCCTGAAGATGATCTTAGGATCCAAACATGTTGGTGCGATTTTAAATAGTTTAATGTAAAAAACTTTATGTATGTGTATAATTGGTGTGCTAATTAAACGAATCTACGAAATGCACGGTGCAACGATAAAGATGGGTTCTACATGTCTAAAATAGTACACAAAATACCACTGACGTCTGCGTAGGGAATATAACACGTGACTCTGAAAGATTTTAGTAATTAGGAATTTGTGGGACGGCTGACCGTGCTAATATAGGGAAGAAACACTAGGTACTCATTTAACCCCACAGAACCCCCTTACACATATAAACACTTTCATTAGGCTAGATCTTGGATACATAGCCAACAAGTTTCGGAGACACACCTTTGACGGAGGCTTCAGTAGACTTGCTGGAGTACAGATCATGGCAGCATCAAAGCTGTTCTTTATGCTGGATCAAACCTGGAGCACATTCTCTGTGGTTTTGAAGGCTTTCCTTTGTCTTCAACAAAATTCTGAGCTGGTTCGCAAGATTCAGGTTGGTACTACATACTTCTTGTGCCCTTCTGTGAATGAAATTTATCGAACTTATTCACCTAGCTGAAAACACAAGCAAATTATCTTTTCAAATTTTAAAAATTGAAATGCCGACATTTATTAAAGGATGCATCTTTTTCTAAGCCATTTTATAAACGCAACATTTCGGAATGAATTAACACATCTTGTTTCTTGACGCTCAGAACATTGGACACGGCTTAGTTCGTGGTTAAATATTTTGCCTAAAAACAACGTGACATTCAGCCCGTGCGATATGCCTGCATTTCTACAGGTATTGTCTAGAATTTCCATGTTAAGAAACAAGAAAAGAAAGATAAAAAATAATCTACGTACATGAGTTTTGGTAAAAGGCATGTTTCATTTCATGTATTCTGAGTGCTTTATTTGTAACTGCGCCAAGAATATTTCTCATTTAATCGTACCGCTGCCACTCTACTTCTCACAATAATGTCCGCCACAATTTAGGCTCTTGTCTTAATTTGGGACGTGAATATCTGTAACCGTTCATAGAATTTGTGTTCGCTGTTATTATTTGTTGTGTCCACACTTGTCCCACATTGCGATAATTTTTAACTCTGTAGCAGCCAGTATTTTGTTTCAGCAGCGGAAATAGATAAAAACTACGTGGCGACGAAGTGCACTACTACAATCAGTATTATTTTAGGTTATACACAGGGTGTAATCGAATAGGTTTTACAAAATATCAGGGGTTGTAGGAGGCTAAAGTATGAACAATTTGAGATACGGTACATGTGATCCGAAAGTCTTCTTTTCCCCGAAATTAACATGTACACTGTGGCTGGGAAAGTTGGTAAGCCACGCAGGTTTTTCTTTTTCCCGTACCGTGAGAAATCATGTGGGTGCAGTAATCTGTGGTCGTTTTGTTCGTAGTTGTCGGCCATGTTGTCTGGACACCACGATTCCCTGTCCTGTCCGCGACAGACTTCTTCCCTTGGGGTCATCTCAGTCTCTCCCTTTATGACACACGGTGGTGGCTAGAATGCTTGCAACATGTTCATATTTCTGTTTATCATAGGTGTGTACTGTAGATGGATCAAAATGATTTAGAGATTGTAGGTTATTTCATGACAGTGTATCGAGTGAACCAATTGTGTATCCTCTAGTGGTATAGACGTACGAGAACTTTCAGTGGCTTTAAAAGGGTTTAAGTTGCCTTTGTGGTTTGTCACACATTGTTTTCTCAAAACTTTTCGGACGAAGACGACGACATCCACTAATAATTTCAGTTCGGGTAGCTGAAATGACGGCCAAGTGCCAAATTGGATAATTCAAAATACAGATAAATTGCTTTGTGACTGTATTCTTTTGCTCAGGCTTTCATCAGAATAGCTGTCAAAGAAAAAGAGTGAAGAAATATATGAGGGATGTATAATATGTCCGGATATACCAGCAACAGTTTATGAGTTGTTTTGTCTGTTTCAGGTAAATGTAAGAGCAAAAATATGCACTGAAAAAAATACCAAGAAGTCATCTTAGTGGTGAGTCATAGAGAATTTTTAACATAGTAATGAAAGCTGACAAATGTTGCTTTCTTAATTTAAAAAATAAGCGGAAAGTTTTTTGTAATGTGTTTTAAATAAACAAGATGTGCTTCCTTAGATATTGATAATAGTAATATTTATTTGTTTATAAAAGAATTGTCATGATATTCCTTTAGTTTTAACCTCCTTTTTACGTTATTACATTTGATATTATTTATTCTATGGGTGAAAGGTTACTTATATTTAGAGTTCGTGTGGAAACAAATTTTTGTTGGTGAAGAGTGAAAATATATGGAGGTGAGTGCAACGTAAAAACGTAATGAATGTTGTTTGACAAACTAATTATTTACTGAAAACAATTTCATTTCACTGTATGGGTGTCCGTGGGTCAATCGAATTCCAATAGACAACCACCTATATTTGGAAAAGGATAAAGTTAATAAACGCGGAAGAAAATCCCGTTGCACTTGTAAAATATCGGAGAGTTTACATAATTTTGTGATAAATCAAGCATTCATGAACGTCAATACAACCAAATAAAATATTCTACAAACGTAAATATCAAACAGGATAAAATTGGTTGTAACTAACTGCGAAAAATCTTTTCCTTTCTGTGTATAGTCAGGGAACATACGTATTGGAAACAAAAATGGGAAATCAGAATATTCCACAATGTAGCAACAATGATTACCAGTGGCACTTCTTGAAAACTTTTAAGAGTTCTAAAAATGACAACAATGAAATTCAAATTACTGCAAGTCTGGCGTATTGAAATTGAATAATATAAGTAAAATTCTGTGATGTGTACTGAGAAGTTCCTCTATCAATTCATGTAAAATATATTTTGTGAAGGAAAGACTTATGTGTTCAAAAGCTCCTCTTAAACATTAGGTAAAAGCCTCCCACAATATTCAGTTACAAAATATATTAAACTATATTTAGGACATATGGAAAGGCCAAATCATAACGTCGAACTATGCTTTGTTGTTAGTTTCACGTGTCGAAAAATCGAGATTGCCAGACAGTTATTAGTGGAATTCTGCAGCGTCGAATAATCATGAAGTCTGAAAATTTTGGGCGCTGTTGTTAACTACCGGTAAACGAACAGGCAGCTGTTATCTGCGTGTAGGCTTTCTCTGCTTGGTAAACACAACTTTCTAAATTTTGACGTTTTGCTGACCGTGCATCGCAGTATATTTATCTCAGTATTTAACCAACTTGAATCCAAAATTTGTTTCACAATATGTTTTATTTCATGTCTCTATATGTTTCGAGCACATGTGCTTATCATCAGGAGGTCAAAATTGCATTACACAGCCTCTGGTATTATCATACCTATAGGTGTGATGATACCAGAGGCTGTATAATGCAATTTTGACCTCATGATGAGCACATGTGAAGGAAACATGTAAGGCATGAAATAAAAGATATTGTGAAACAAATTTTGTGCATCAAGTTGGTTAAATACTGAGATAAATAAACAGCTTTCTAGTTCGGATGATTCGTGGCACACGTAATATTCGCCAACCTTTATATCCCTTAGGATTTTGAAAAGTGAACTTAAAATTTATTTATGTATACGCCGTTCATGCTACTGGAACTTAGCCGCCAGCCTTCGTTACGTCGAACTGGTTCGATCCGAAGGCACTTCATGTAAGATTGGTGGCTGGACAGAGTGGCAACTGGACAAGTTTCTCTCCGAATTCTTCTGTCTTCAGCTGTCACTATTATTTCACCAAAGCTTCACAACAATTTTAGTTCATAGACGACAGTATTTATATAATTTTAGACTCTAGCAGTTTCGGTAAGTGAAATCCTTCTATATATTTTTATAAGAAATATCCTAATTAATTTATTAATCCATTATTACTAAAACTAAATGATTCATGTTGTGGCGAAAACACACGTAATTCCTATTTGTTTTAGAATCATTACGGAAATATAAACGCTTTATTTAGGCGAAAACATTTAGTCTTAATATATCCTAAATATAGGGCAAGAATTAATTTACAGACTTGTCTTCTCATCTCAGACATAGACTTCCCATAGATATTCTTCCATAAAAATTTTCTTTTCAATTCTTCTTTCATTATTCTATAATTATTCATTCTCAGTATATAACTTGAAATTAATATATTTTATGTTTTTATTGGACCGTGCATCATCTTGATAGTTGAATAAAGATAGACCAACTTGATGTCATTTGCTTTATTATTTAATGTTCAACATGTTTCGAATGTTACTCAACTCAACAAATAAGTCGCAAGCTCCTGAGGATGGATGTACTAACATTCGACACATGTTGAGCATTAAATAATGAAATAATAAAACAAGTGACATCAAGTTGGTGTATCTTTATTTAACTAATATATTTCACTTTACACGGCCCATCCAGCAATTCATAGATCTCTTCATCATGTCTTAGTCTCCATCTTTCATTTTAATAGACTGACCTTGTATATTGTTCTTGTAATAAAACAGTACCTTCGCCTTAGTTCAAACAAATTGCTTCAAGCTCGAAGATGGAGTCACCATGTTCTTCCGAACTGTCAGTGCCAACATGAAGACACAATTTTAAATAAATTCTGTGAATTCACGTATAGTGTGTCTACATACATTAATACACCGTATTAATGAAGTGATTGTATGTCCGTGTAAGTCGACCCTTTTCTTAATACACGTGGCTTATTCATTTCACATATATTTGGACGAAGCAAGAACTCCTTAGAGCAGTCTAAGGTATAGGTCTACGGCCTCGTGAATGCTGGAATTGCGAGTTTCAATCCCACTGACGGTATAAATGTTTGTCTCACGTGTTTGACGTGTGATGCGTAGGTAAGTGGCCTCTGCGACGGGCTGAATCCTCGGTCAGAGGAGTCCTACCGGGTGTGTTTGTGTGTGTCTGATTGTATGTGATCCAGAAATCTGAACTAATCGGCGGCAGGGACCGAATTGGATTGTTGTGCCACACAAAAATGTAACACTCTAGAACAAGAATCTTAACTTAAAATACACATTTCAATATACATACATGTTCCTGTCATATAATTCGAGCAATTTAGAAGTATGTGTTAGGAAATTGTATAACAAACTGAAGCTAAAGTTCTAAAATGTTCAGCACTTTTATCTGTAACCTATATTGAGTAATACGAGTATAATACGTGGTAAGCATGTTGTGTACTCGGTTGTAAGTTATATTTAAGTGGATTATACAAACTTGTACGTAATTCATATTTCGCTTTGTATATTCTATCTATACATAGTTTGTAATCCTGCGTCTGTATGGAATTTCCTTTAATATAAAGGCACCTTGACACTGACCATTAAACAACTCGAAATGACAGCCCTCTCTATAGCTAATGAAGACAGCAACAGTAAGATGCACTGTGTTAAACTCTAACGCAGAGCTACTCATATATGCTTATTCAAGTACCAGTTATATGTTTAGGTAGGTTTTCACCCTTTTATGGACCACGAAGGCCCTTAGGGTGACTAGAGGTATAGCTCTACTCTTTCTAGAACACTCTAGATGGGCGGGGGTTCAGCCCCACGCCCCGACCCTCTCTACCCAAGGGAAAGACACGGTAACCAATGTACAGGAGGGTGGGTGGGCCCCAGCGCCGATCTGGAAGGGCGGAATATCTCGTCCTCACCGGGATTCGATCCCAGACCGTCCAGCCCGTAGTCAGTCGCTATACCGAATGAGCTACTCGGCCCCTCCAGTTAGATATTTAAGTTTTCAAAATAATTCCAGGTGCAATATTTGCCAATTCCCTTTCTTATTCACACAAATTTAGTGACGATATTTTATATTGCCACATTTCAACATTTATAAATTTACAGCATATACACAGATATTCCAAAATCCAAATACAAAATTTACTAAATGTATATGCTTCCGTAATTATGTACATAACACGCGAAGCTTGTGGCTCGCTATGTACCTGACAATTCAATTCCGTTGCGATAAAAAAGTGGTAGGTTTCATGCATATGCACTGGTGTCAGCTCTGTATTGGATAGCAGTCAGGACGATTTATGTTTCCTTATTCATTCCTTTAACGAAAAGGCGGGATTGGAAGGAGATGAGAGTATAAGAATGGGAAAAGAAAGAAAGTGGGTAAAGTTTGAAATTAAGAAACAAAGTATTTACTCCAAAATTTCGCTACAATATTTCTCTAGTTATGACAATTAATAAGAGAAAACATACGTAGTTGAAGATTTAGGCTTTCGTGGTGGTTCAGGTGGCTCACATCTTCGTGACCAAGTTCTGTGCATACGTAAATTACGTAGTGGAAGATTTTGGGACAAATAAGTCTTCGTGTTCATAGTAGAGTAAAAACCACTCGAACTAGTCAGTATTCCTACTGAGCCACAGGAATTGCTCCATTTTATATGTGGCAAGACAACCAAAGAAAATTAAAAGAAAAAATTCTATTGAGGGTGTAGTTTGCATGTTAGGAGTTTGAACACACTACATTATTCAAGCTGGTACTATGCTTGCCAGTAAACCCAATCATACGCGTCTCACATAAATAATAGAACAGGGAAGTAGCAGTGTAGCGCCGTCTTATTTTCATCCGCTATTTCATTTCCTTCTTGCTGCAAACGGTTCTTCGCCATTCGTGTCTGATTTACCGCGTTGAGGCTAAAGCTGACGTCTTAATTTGCCTTTCTATTTTTGGTGGGAGTGAGTCTCAGATTAAAAAGTACATTTCTGCATCATTAAAGCACTTTTAAATTGGGCTTATTACAAGATCTCAGAATTACTTATTGTAAGAAGTTTTGTAATAAAATGAATATATACGACTCACAAATTCGTCATCAAAGAATCTACCATGATTATGGTGATATCAACGGAAAATGTCGCTGAGCTATTATCATATATTTCCTGGACTCAAGCAGACACTTAGAAACTATGTGAAATTTGAGGTTATCGCTAGGAGGAAAGAGGTTTGCAAGATGGTTAGCAGACAATACGGGACAAAGTCTTCCGTCAAGAGAAAATATGAAACTTGTCACCTGGTGTGATAAACGTCTGAGTTGTAGCTGGGAAATTTTGAAAGTATGATGGGATAGAAGTACAATTAAATCTAAACTGCTCTTATTACAGCTGGAATTTCGGAACCCGAAAATATAAACTTGTTTTCAGACCGATTTTTATAAAAAATTCTGTAAAATATTACATCCAATACACATTTCTGTGTCAGCGGACCATCACATCGTATATTGATTACACACACTGAAGACTAGTACCTCCTTCAATCGCGTTGTATGTGGGGGGAGTGGTTCATATTACACAGGAATCTGCACCATGGAGGGAAAATTCCGTGGTACAGGTAACATACAAAAATTACAGTTCAATGCTAAGGTCTACTTAGAGTGAAAATACTGTACCTAACAGTACATAATAATAATACACTCTTATTATAATAGTATCAATGGGAAATACTTGGCTGTAGTTGGCCCACGATTATCCAGATCAAGCGCAGGTCCACAGTACAGAGTTCTGTATTGTCGACGGACCAATGCATCAACAAAAAGTTAAATAATGACAATGAAGGTAATAGAGAAGTACATCTTAGCGTTCCTGATGAAGACGATGAGGCTTACCCATCTCAGTATTCTGTAGACGACGAGATGAAGGACGACATTTACAACGAAATTGAAGAAGTATACTGTAAAAGAGACGCATATTAATGTTTATTTCACCGTAGACTTTTGGGACCGATGTAGTGCCGCCGGCATATGTAAACGAATGAGAATTTATGACCGGTTTCCAGGCAGGGTACTGGGGGTTTACTTCTTTAAACCTCCAGAACGTCTATGGGGTACTTAGTACCCTTATTCAATGGGTAAGAGAGAGTCATTCCCTGGGGTAAAGCGACCGGAGTGTACAATTGACCAATCGGTTACAAATTAGTTACAATAGTTACAAATTTAAGGCGGTGTTGAGCTATATTTTCAAAATTCCACGTGCATTCATTATGTACACAATAACAGCATTATTTCCTTCACTTATTACCATATCAAGATGCGTAACGAAACCAGCCCCAGCTAGTTCTTCCTCAAGTTCTTAAGATTTTTTCTCTTCGTACTTTCTTTTACATTTTCCTCCTACAGTCTTCCAGACGATTATTTTGGTCTTTATGTGCGTCATCCCCGTTGTGTGATATACAATTAGTATGGCAATATATGTGCGTGGCACTTACCGTCAAACACAACTATTTTATTGGTTGATTATTGTAAGGTTTATAACAACATGTTTCGGCCTTATTCCTGGGCCATCATCAGGTTGTATCACGACCTACAGTAGGCTATACTATATGCTACTTATTGGTAATGGGTGTTTTGGAGAGCTCTCCAAAGTACTGTTAACATTCGAGAAGTACAAACATTTTGGGCTCATTAGAACCTATCAGAGAAGGATGCATGACAATGGAGCTGTACTGTGGTAACACCGCTAGGGTCTCATTCCTCCGTCTGGATCCCTGCGCTACGTTTCGTTAAGAATTCTGTCCACATGTTTAGTAGCAGGCAGATATTCATTTGTTCACTTGGCTTGGCCAGCTAACACATACTGACAGCTTAAAGACTAAAACCGTGACTTCAAAACCTTAACAGCTCTGGAACCCATGTAACTAAATCCGAATTTCCATAGAAATCATCAACAACTAACTCTGTTTCGGTTACATAAAAGAAAAACAATATTTTAAAACATGAAACTTTACTCGTAGAAATAAGATATTTACACACACACACACACACGCATATATATATATATATATATATATATATATATATATTTCTTTACTTTTTGTGTTGGTCACTAATACAAAGCTTTCCTATATATAT
>Ga0123352_10020935_pt1 | contig 10420 bp, 7 predicted proteins | sample TergutLab28metaG_FD_89700 | JGI IMG/M metagenome (GOLD analysis project Ga0123352, IMG submission 89700) | Labiotermes labralis P1 segment gut microbial communities from Petit-Saut dam, French Guiana - Lab288 P1 | ecosystem: Host-associated > Arthropoda: Insects > Digestive system > Gut ... | reverse complement strand
TTATAGTCATTATATTATAGTCATTATATTATAGTCATTATATTATAGTCATTATATTATAGTCATTATATTATAGTCATTATATTATAGTCATTATATTATAGTCATTATATTATAGTCATTTTTAGGAAGCTAGTTAGGAAAACAATTATAAGCAGGATGAAGTGAAAGGAGTAGAAGTGTGACGAAAATCGTCTAAAAGTGCAGTGAAGTGAAGTGAAGTGAAGTGAGGTGAAGTGTGGTGATGTGAGGTGTAGTGGAGCAATAGGAAATTAAAATGGGGTTAAGCCAAATGAGAGGGTAGTGAAGTGTAGTGAAGTGTAGTTGGGTGAAGTTTAAATGGGAAGAAGTGAAGTGTTGACAAGTGTAGTGAAGGTTTTAGTAACAGGGTGTCTATCATTATTAGAAGATATACAGACCACATGAAGTTTTACTGCTTCTTTCATATTCTTTTGGTTCCGTTTTGTATCATTATATATATGGTTGTATGTTTCGTATGCTTCCATTTAATTTTGCATATTATGTGTACATATTTTTATATTTATGTAATCTTATAGTTATGTATGTTCCGTTCAGTGTATTCTGTTTCATTGTGTTGTTCTGTGTACTGTTTGTGTGTAAATGTATACTGTACTGCTGCCACCGGGTGTCAACCCAATTGCAGTTAACAAATATATGATATCATTCTGCCGCTGAAATTTGAAATATAAAATCTCATGAAATGTGGTTATGGTTTTGTATGTTTGGTTTAAGTATAGTACATTATGTAGTGGGGACCGCGGTAGCACAGTGGTTAAGGTGCTGTGCTACAAATCAGAAGGTCGCTGGTTCGATTCCAGCTAGTGTCGGTGGATTTTTCATTGACATAAAACCCTTCCAATCACACTATGGCCCGGGGGTTGACTCAGCCTCTAACAGAAATAAGTACCAGGAGTATTTCCTGGTGGTAAAGGCGGCCGGTGCGTAAGGCTGACAACCTACCACCATCCTGTGCCATTGTCACAAAATCTGGGAACATTAACTTCCTGGAACCCTCTCGTCCCCTTCGGGCCCGTAATGGGACTGATTTTACATTATGTAGCACACATTTAATTACAGTGGTTTCTGCAGCTGATTTAAAAAGTAAGGTATTGTAAAATGTGGTTAAAATTTCTGTATATATGTGTCATGCTACATGTAGCACATGTTACACTTACAAGATATATGAAGGTTGCTCAGAAAGTAATGTCCCACATTTACTATTCAGAATGTACAAAATTCACGCACAGTATACACGGATGTTCCCTTTACACATGTTATTTTTCCACATAATCTCCATCTACATCTATGGCCTTACGCCAGCGAGAAACAAGATCATGCATGCCTTCCCTGTACCAACTGGTTTCCTGTTCATATAGCTATGTCCTCACTGCACGAATTACGTTTCTCCACTTCCTGAAGCCTTAACTCTCTGAACCCAGCATCCAACAGTGCTCCTGTCAACTGCACAACTTCCATACACAGCACACAACTGTTTGTGAATGTTCCCCACACTTTCTTTCTCCACCACTAAGAATTCAATTACAGCTTGTTATTTGTTATGTGTGTCAGACACAAACGCCTTTTTCACAGGCTACTACAACGGCGCTATCTGTCGGACGACCGTGTACTTACACATGTGTGCAATAAACATCAGTGTTGCCATTTCTCAATTTTCACATTGCCATCTTTATTATGGAATGAGAAAAAAAATGGTGGGGCATTACATTCTGAGCAACCCTCATATATTAGATCAAGAATAAGACTTGATATTTTTATACAAAAACGAAAATACAGCAGTGCACCAAAGCGTATAGAATTTTAATCACATTTTATGAGATCTTACTTTTCAGATTAGCTGCAGAAACCACTGCCATTAAATGTGTGTTATGTAATATATTCTGCTTAACACCAAACATGCGAGTTGTCACCACCACCTGTGAGGTTTTATAATTCCGAATTCAGCCGCGCAAATGACTGCAATATAATGTGCATTCTGCTGAAACACGTGGGAGTAAACAAAGAACTGCAGTGTTATGTGGGTCTGTATCAGTTGTGCATATGTTCTGCTTCTTCGTCAGTAGAGCCCGTGGCTAATGCCACAGATGTACTGCAGCCTAGTAGGCTTCTTGTACTCACCCTATCCCCTCCGCCTGTTTGGATGTTCCCATGTTTGCCGCCAGGTACCCCCATGTCCACAATGACGTTAGAGATCCTAGTAGCGAAAGGTGGAACTGTGTGGGTGAGAAATGGCCGGTAATTTTGCCTGAAATTGCGACTTCCACGTCAATTCAGGGATCTTTTACGTGCCGCAAATTGCGACACAGGACCCACGGTTTTACTTCCCCTCCGAAGGAAGGCGTGCTGAGGATCTTTTCGCCCTGAAAATTCCTGACGGCTTCGGCTGGGTTTGAGCCCGCGAACTTGGGTACTTAAAGGCAGCACGCTACCGCTAGACCGCCGAAGCTGCCCTGTGCTTATGTTGGCATTGTAAGTGAATAATTCTGTCACAGTGCGCAGTAGTAATAACGTTAAAATTGAACGCACCAATTTTTTTTTTAAGAAGTTAGCAAATTGTGCCAAAAATTGTTGTGTGCATCATATAGATCTGACAGTCTAGCTTATATTGACTGTCTTTTGAGAGGGTAATTAAAAAGTAATAAAGGTAAAGCAGTCCCATTACAGGCCTGCAGTGGCCCAGAGGGTTCCAGGAAGTTAAGGTTACCAGATTACATGACAACGGCACAGGATGGTGGTAAGGTTGTCAGCCTTACGCACCGGCCGCCTTTACCCCCAGGAAACATTCCTGGTACTTATTTCTATTAGAGGCGGAGTCGACCCCAGGGCCACAGTGTGATCGGAAGGATTTTATGTCAATGAAAAATTCCAAAGACACCACCTGGAAGCGAACCAGCGACCTTCCGATTTGTAGCACAGCACCTTAAGATAGGGTGATTACTAAATTTAATTAAAAGACATATAATTTTTGGCTATGGAAAGTATGACAGGAAGACCCCAGTTTTTATCATGAGAATCATTAATCATGTATAGAAGAGTTGGAATTTTATAGATATTTGTCATACTATGTGGATTGTGAACTGTAAAGACGGGCAAAAAATACCTAAGAAAATGGGCACAGAATGGCGTGTGGCTTGTCTGTTTGAATGTTTGACACTCGTACTCTTTTGCTTATGATTAACTGTTACTGCTTCAAGTTTAAAATATTAGCCGTAAACATCAGCTTTTACTGCACAGGGTTTGAAACCTTGGCTGTAGGAAACTACCTTTGACTCTTTGGGGGGTTTATAAGTGCAGGAACTGTGTTACGTGTTAGGTGCAAAAATGGGCCTTACTCAGATGACGGGGGCTGTATACAGGATCTGTTAAGAGCAGATCGGTTTCTGTGACTTGTAATCACAAGACTCTAGCAGTGACACAGCAGGTACTGAGCTTACCATGACAGTTTACAGACACCAGTTTGCCCTGTATAGTGTGGCCAGACCTGACCTAACAACTTCAATTGAACCAAGACAACTGATTCCATAACAAAAGTGAAGTTAGATCAGGGGCACATGCAGTGCTGCTATGTTTCGGGTTCATCTCTGAATTGGGAGTGGAAGGGTAAGTCATTTGCAAAGGACATGGTGACAGCAGATTTACACGTACTGTTTTGACGTTCAGGTGACCGTGCATCGCGATAAGTTCTTATAGTAAAACAAACTAGATGCACTAATTTCTCAAATTTATTTGCGGAATAAAACTCTACATGTTTCGGACAGTGCCTCTGTCCATCATCAGGATTTTTTCACTGTACACACAGCAATGGTATATGTCATACAGGTTTGCTGACCGCTTGCGAGCAGGGTCAGGACGGAACCAGTCAATTGCGCGGCTGAATTCGGCAGTATAAAACCTCACAGAAGGTGGTGACAACTCGCATATGTTTGGTGTTAAGTAGAATACATAATGTAACACACATTTAATTGTATTGGTTTCTGCAGCTTATCTGAAAAGTATGACATATACCATTGCTGTGTGTACAGTGAAAAACTCCTGATGATGGACAGAGGAGCTGTCCGAAACATGTAGAGTTTTATTCCAAAAATAAATTTGAGAAATTAGTGCATCTTGGTTTTATTATAAGAAATTACATGTACTTGTTTCTCCAGTGTTTCTGAGGATTGTGACATCGGATATTCAGCAGCTGCAATGACTGATTGACGCTTGACAGACTTTTGAATGAGGGTTGTGGCATCAGACACTCAGCAGCTGCCGTGACTGATTGACGATTGATAAACTTTTGAATGAGGGTTGTGGCATCAGACACTCAGCAGCTTCAGTGACTGATTGATGCTTGACAGACTTTTGAATGAGGGTTGTGACATCAGACACTCAGCAGCTGCAGTGACTGATTGACACTTGACAGACTTTAGAAATGAGGGCTGTGGCATCAGACACTCAGCAGTTGCAGTGACTGATTGATGCTTGACAGACTTTAGAAATGAGGACTGTGGCATCAGACACTCAGCAGCTGCAGTGACTGATTGACGCTTGACAGACTTTTGTAATTGACTTTGATAACTTCAGGCACCTGCATATTAGAAGGGGCAGGTTTCATTCCACACCTTCTTTAAAAATTCATACCACTACTAAGGAAAACGGACCACATGGCAAACGCAAAGCCTTGAACACATCTTTGAGTAAAGTCACCAGTGAGAAAGGTCAGCCTTTGTCATCCTGGAGAGTTTCTGTGGTCACTGGGTTCCAGAAGTTACAAGCAACTAATCAGAGTTATTCATATTTTTATGAAAATTACAGTAAAGTCACCAGTGAGAGAGGTCAGCCTTTGTCATCCCTGAGCATTTCTGTGGTCACTGGGTTCCAAAAGTTACAGGCAACTAATCAGAATTATTCATATTTTTGTGAAAATTACAGTGAGTTCACCAGATGAAAATCTGAGTTGACTCGCGCCGAAATTATCCAACGGTACGGTGTGGACAGTACATCGCTCTGTATCAAGTAACTTTCACAAATTTATGAACGGAATGACAATCAGTAGACTTCAATCAATCCTCCAGTTCTCGTATTTGTTATTTTTGTGTACTGTACTCACAGACAGGTGTGAGAAAAGTATATTGGGACCACTTAAGTTTCGTTTTATGTTATCCTGTCCAAATTTATTTTCATTTATCCAGTTTTTGTGTATTTTGGTACAGGCTGTCAATATAGAAGATTATGGTATTGAAAATTGTTAGCAGATTTTTGACAGTGTAAGTATTGATTCTTCATCATGAGGTTCTCCGGCTCTATAATCTCTTCAGAATAGGTCTGGCTGGCTCCCAAGTAACAAATAATTGCCCACCCCTGATTGAAAGGTGTCACTGTTGGGTTTTATGCTCGTTTTTCTGACTTTATTTTTATGTTAAGCCTCATTTGTCTGCTGCAAATTAATTATTAACAAAAGATGTAACAGTTTTGAAAAATGGAGGGTGGAAGGAAATATACTGTGAAATAATCTTGTGATGCAAAATTTTGTTTTGACTTCCAGATTCGTAGTGTGGCAGCACCGGAACTGTGTGTTGATACAGAAAAAAAAAACGTGGATGAACGCTTTGGACTGAAAGAATGTATCAAAGATAACAGAAAGTCGTTGAGAGAGCAGGTTTGTTTTCTAGTAGTCCGCTGATACGTCACTCTGAAAAGCTGTTACTAGCCTCTGTAGTGTTTTGTGTGTGTTTGTGATTTTACGATGCAATTAAGCGTGTTTATATCATTGATGTGTCATCTTTTGGGGGTAAACCAACCTGCTTTGTTTGCTGTCTCATATGGCTTTATGTATAATAGGCCGTATTTGAGTGAGTAAGGGTTAGTGGATTGTAAACTTTGTCCTAGACATCCCATTGCGATACGACATGTAAAAAAGGGAAGGAAACCGTAAACCACGGTTCAACATGACAACTATTTTACGTCCAACTGTACTACATGTTTTGGTCTTACATGGTCATCATAAGCTATTAGCATTTATAAAAATATTGAGCAGGTGATGTATACTAGTGTGTCCTGGTGGCTACATTTGGCCAGAACATGCTGTACATTTTGACATTGAATAATTTTCAAGTTGAGTTGTGACTGACAGTTTTCTTTTCGTGAACTGGATTTTAATTTAAGCAGTTCAGGTCGTGGTGGTCTGTGTTATGATGCCGCATTGTAGGTGAGGACCAGTGTTTGGAGGAACATACTGTGTTTGAATGTATGGTTGTAGTGATAGGGCTGGTCCCTGAATTGGGGGGTTGCATGTTCCTTGTACTTGCCCATCCGACTGCAGGACAGTCATAACCCAAGGAACAGTGATACAGGTCTTTCTTGCAGTGAAAACCTTGGAACCTTTTTGCTAAACTGAAATGATTCTTTTGTTTTTGGTTGCTTGGTTGGTTGGTTGGTTGGTTGGTTGGTTGGTTGGTTGGTTGGTTGGTTGGTTGGTTTCTTGATTGATTAGTTTGCCATAGAGAATGGATTGCACTTCAAAACACCTTGATGGGTTTTATGATTGGGAAGTTAGTTCAGGTAATCAGTACTGCCAACTCCAACTTTAAAAATAAAAAAAAAATGATTTCTGAACAGCACACATATAAAAATAGTTGTAGTGGTGGTGGTGGTGGTGGTGGCGGTGGCGGCGGCGGCGGCGGCGGCGGCGGCGGGGGGCGGAAGAAAAAGAGCGAATCGCTCCTCCTGTTTTCTAGATCCTTTGGCTTCTAGAACATAAGACCCAAGGTTCTGTGTCTGTTGCATTCCAGTGTCGGACAGTGACATACAAAACGTACACTATGTTCTTTGTTGGCACCACTCGGCATTCCTGCTGCTGTGTGAGTCCAAGTTTGAACATGTGGGCCTGAGGGTTGTGTGGCCTAGTAACTGCCCCACAACCACTGTAAGCTTCTGTGTAATCATTGCTTGAAGCTGTTTTGTTCTTCTTGACGGAGGTTCGCTTGTTAGGGCCTTGGACTGGAGACAAGCTTTACGGTCTTCCACCTGTTCTGTTGCTCCTGCCTCAAAATGACTCCTGATTACTTTCTTATAATAAAACCAACTAGATGCACTAATTTCTGAACTTATTTTTGGAATAAAACTACACGTTTCGGACACTTCCTCTGTCCATCATCAGGAGATCTTCACTGTACACACAGCAATGGTATATGTCATACAGGTTTGCTGTGTGTACAGCAAAAAACTCCTGATGATGGGCAGAGGAGCTGTCTGAAACACGTAGAGTTTTATTCCAAAAATGGTTTTATTGTAAGAATTTATCATGATGCACAGTCACATGAACATCAAATTCCTGATTATTTCTTTGCCCACGACAAAGGGGGTGCCACACACAGAAGTGACTGGCATGTCAATAATTTGAGTCTTACACCTGCCTTATATTATTTTAAGAGAAGACATCCAATTGTGTTTTTAATACTCAAAGTAAAATGGTTTTATTCCATTGAAACACAAGAATAGCGTCCAGTCATCAGCACCCTAGTATGGCTTTCGTTTAGACAGATTGTTTGTTCCTTTGAGTAATTTTTGTGGCAGGAGAATTGTATGGGATCTTTATTTTGGCATAATTTGGTGTTACTGTCTTAATAAGACATTGTCATCTTAGTTGTCATCGTCATAATCATCATCATCATCTTGTGTCATGGAGTGACCCGTTCCGGTCTCACGTATCCAGAAGTCTCTTCAAAAGTCCACCATGATTCCTTCTGCCAGTTGGACAGTAGTGATTCATTACCCTGGGTAATCTATTTCGGGGCATTCTATTTACATGTTGTATCCAGCTTCTCTTGTGTCTGGCTTCTTTCCGTGAGACTTGCCGGTGGTTGAAATTTCCCCTGAATGGGTTTTGGGCCCAGAGCAGGGTAAGTCCAGTGGTAGGATTGCTACCTTTAGCCTCTGGACCGGCATGTTTACGGATGGCATTTCCTCCATTCCTGGTGAAACAGTTATACCGATGTGACTTGGTCGTCATTTCCTTGTTTGTGAGAACAGGGTATACCACCAGAATGTGAGGATGGCTGTTGGGTAGGATGGGCTATAGTATTATGCATCACTACCCTCACATTGTAGGTTAAAGTAAATATTTGCACAGCACTTCATGGCTTTAATTCTTAAGTTCGTATTTAATTTGATGGATGTAGCTTGACTAGCTAATGTTATTTTAATAGAAGACATCCTGCTATATTTTTAATGCTCAAACTAAAATAGTTTTATTCTGTCGAAACACAACAATACCATACAATCATCAGCACCACAGTATGCTAACTGTTGCTCATTGTATTTTCCTGCAGAATTTTATTCTCACTTGGCACAAAGACATTCGTCCAAAGGGCCGCAACATGTGTTGGGATGTGTCGGATCTTCAGAACAAGGCAGCAGTTAACTTGTTTCCATGCCACGGTATGCAGGGCAACCAACTGTGGCGCTACAACGCAGTAAGTTTCAGTGAAATGTAGACTGATCATAAGACAGAGTCAGTCACCACACGGACCGTAAAATATAACGTATTCTCAGACTGTATTTATTTTGTTTGTACAGCGTATTATGTGCGTAATAATTTATTTGTTGTAGAATTATGATCTTGAACAAGTTGTTACAAATTTCTGGTTGGTTATTCAGGTCATTTGAGATTTTTGTTTAACATATACTTCTGTGACAACAGAAATTCCCCTCTTTAAATCCGTAATTGTACAGGATTTCAGCGCCGTACGTTGCATGACGTTGGTGTTGTTCTTGCCATCAGTTACAGGAGCTCTCAGTTTGTTAGTTGTATATAGGAAGTGAGAAGGACTGTGGTTGTGCAGTAAGCAGTATTGGTATGCCTCATGGAAATTGGCTGTGTGGTTCAGAAGTCACTGATGACAGACAGACAGACCCACACAGACAGTTTGCCACATGTCGCAGTATATGGCACATGTGCCTACAGCAGCACTCAAAATAAATTTCCTTGCCACATAAGCATGTTTGATACACTGCCTTGTTCTCATATGAAAATGTAAATTTCTGCAAGTCTGTTACAGTGAAGAAATATTCATTATTCCCCTCCTCATTGTATGTTGAACCATCTGATCACGGTTCATTTTTTATGTTTATAAATGAAATTGATTGAACTCTTATTGCAGTACATAACTTTTGTCGACTTGTTATGTAATACAGACTGTATAACTGTTTTCTAGATTGGTTTAATTGAATAAAATTAAGAAACGGTATTAATTAGGGCATAAAACAGTACCCATAATACATCCAGACAGTCCCTCATGTTGTCCAGTTGGTCTGTGATCGTGTGAACAGGCGTGGCTTATAAATTTATAACACTGGTGGCACACGATCTCAGAAGGGTGTGTCATCCCTGTTGTAGAGGTTGTTGGTTATCTGAAGAATGGAGGTGATATGAAGAACAATGCATTTGTTTTTAGTGTAGAATTGTGCTGTTTGCCGGCTTGTAATGTGATGTGATGTGATGTGATGTGATGTGACAAGCAACACACAGTGTAGAGATAGCAAATTGAAGTGGATTAAAAGTAGTGAAGTGTCGTGACATGAAAAATAATATTAAAGTAAGTGCTTTTAAAACGTGTAACCGTTTTGATGTGACTAGAAGTGAATAATGCCATGGCCATTGGAAGTGAATAATGTCATGGCCATCGGAAGTGAATAATGTCATTGCTGTCGGAAGTGAATAATGCCATGGCTGTCAGAAGTGAATAATGTCATGGCCATCAGGAGTGATAATGTCATGGCTGTCTGAAGTGAATGATGTCACGGCCATCTGAAGTGAATGATGTCATGGTGTCTGATGTGAATGATGTCATGGCCATCTGAAGTGAATGATGTCATGGCCATCTGAAGTGAATGATGTCATGGCCGTTGGAAGTGAATGATGTCATGGACATGGGAAGTGAGTGATGTCATGGCCATCAGGAATGAATGATGTCATGGCCATAGGAAGTGAATGACATCATGGCCATCTGAAGTGAATGACGTCATGGCCATCTGAAGTGAATGATGTCATGGCCATCTGAACTGAATGACGTCATGGCCGTCTGAAGTGAATGACGTCATGGCCGTCGGAAGTGAATGACGTCATGGCCGTCGGAAGTGAATGACGTCATGGCCGTCAGAAGTGAATGATGTCATGGCCGTCGTAAGTGAATAATGTCCTGGCCTTCTGAGTGTGTATTCAGCTTTATGTTAGTTACGGTTTAAAAACTCCGTGGCCTTAGTCCGCACGCGAACAATACTGACAGAGCGGCCGCCGTCGGTCGGCGAAGTTAGTGCCAACTTTTGCGGATAGAGGGGTGTCACGTGGTCAGCGCAACGGGTCCCCACAGCCGTTAATCTCTGTTTTCTAGACCTGGAG
>Ga0123352_10020934_pt1 | contig 10420 bp, 4 predicted proteins | sample TergutLab28metaG_FD_89700 | JGI IMG/M metagenome (GOLD analysis project Ga0123352, IMG submission 89700) | Labiotermes labralis P1 segment gut microbial communities from Petit-Saut dam, French Guiana - Lab288 P1 | ecosystem: Host-associated > Arthropoda: Insects > Digestive system > Gut ... | reverse complement strand
TTCCAAATAGAAATAATAAGTTTATGAATCTCCAAGTAAATTGTTCTACCCCCTGCTTTAATCAGTTCTGCTGGTATTTGGTCAATACCTGGTGATTTGTGACTTTGTAGCTTGTTGATAGTCAGCTCAACCTCAGAGGCACTTGGCTCAGGGACTAGTGGTTCTGCTGTGTGTATTTCTGCCTGCCCAACATCCTTAACCCCATGCACGTTGAATAGCTGGGAGAAATAGTTCCTCAACCTAGCCACAATACCGTGGGAGTCTGCAACCTTTACTATATTACATCTAGGCTGGTACCCCTTCTTAAAGTCACTGATGCCCCTATACAAGTCCCTAATGTTTTGGATCTTATTGTTAGTTTCAAGTTCCTCAATTTAGCAATACTATATAGCATCAAATGATAAGATAGTGACTAGTGAATCAGAATGTGAAAGAAAGCTGTCATAGCCTAGTGTCAGTTTTGACCAGGCATTTTCGTGGAATGACTGAGGAAAACAAGACAAAAAGCTGCATCACTTTACATGGTCTTGAGATCAAGATTTGAACATGGGAGTGCTACCCACTTGACCACAATGTTCAGCCTTACAAGAAGTCCTCTTTGCTATTATGTTACTACTATTGTTCATGGATTTCTAAAAGAAATGTTTCTGATATGAACGAGTCTGATGTAAAGTCAGACACTGCACTGTTTCTGTACAATATGTTGTGAATGTCAACCTGTTCAGACAGTTGCGGTAAAACAGTGCAGCACATGCTATTGTAACACACCTAGGGGCCTCAACAGCTGTAACATGCTGAAATGTCATGCCAGAATCAAAGACTTGACCACTTGCATGTCAAGAGTTAGTGTAGAAATCTGAGAACCCCTACTGTGGCATAAATGAAATGCCAGTGCATACAATGGGCATAACATAATCAAATTTGTATCAATTCAATCCTAAAACAAGATTTTAACATACAAGCATATCACATTATTTAAACAAAATGAGAATTAAGTACAATGGAAATGAAGATTGTTTCATGAATTTAACAAGACAGGCATTGTACATACAAACGTACAATTGAGGCGCATTCGCGTAACAACTGTTGCCGTGGAAAGCAATAAGTATTACCATATTCTGAGGTGTGTCTGTAGCCTTAGTAATCCAACAAGCAATGCACACACGCCATATTATATTGTGAACATATTTTTCCACATTATCTCACAAACGTCCTGATTTTCTGGAACAAAGTTACTAAACATGAAATGTGTGTTTTAATTTTCCTTACATCTTTTTCTGAAACATTTCCCGTTTTAAGAAAAATCCAGCGAGATAGTAAATGTACTTAAGTTTTCAAGTAAACTACCTTATTCTTGTCAGATTTTAATGAAAGTCTGAATTTTCTCTACAGATTTTCGAAAAATACTCAAATAGTAAACTTTATAAAAGTTCGTCGAGTGGGAGCCGAATTGTTCAATGATGAAGGGCAGAAAGACAAGGCATGACGAATCTCAAAGTCGCTTTTCGCAATTTTGCGAACGCGCCTAAAAATGATGAATCAAGATGGTTAATGTGGAATAAGTGTACAGATTGGGTATAAAGAAGATAATTTAGGTGGGAATACCTTTTCCAAGGCTACACTAATATGGACGTTACGTAGATAAACTGAGGTGATGTACACTATCCTGAAATTGCTCAAATTAATTTTGTGGGGAGTTCTAATAACAAGAAATTCACTTGTTGATTAAAAATAATTTTTACATACTGTGTTTCACGTGACTGTGCTTCTAGAATATGCACAAAAAGAGAGGCAAATTTGATATCAGTATCAACATATTCGGAACAGTGTTATTTATGTAATGTGTAAATTCTCACAGTCACCACCGGTTACTTCCCTAAAAATATTAACCCTTTACCTGCTAACGCGGAGAATATGGTGAGCTCCAAATAATGCTAGCTAAGGGAAGATGGGATTTAACTTGGCGTTTAAAGGGTTAACTGACTGGTCTTTGCGGGTTAACACAGTTTTCTCCAGAAGGTAGGAACTTCAGACAAGTCATTAGATAAACTTCAGTCTTCACAGAATTCAGACAACCTTTGCTGAGATTTTGAAAATTTCATTCCCTTTCATATATACGAAACCACACTTCATCAAATTATTCTCCATACTGTACTTTTTACATTGCTTCGTGAATTCTGTTGAAACAACTAATCTGACTAGTCAGTACTGTTTCATTTTTGACGTCACAGTGAGGATGCAAAGAACAGAAGTATCTGGTCCATCTAAGCCTTACGTTCTAATTTTTTTGAGTCCGCCAATTTGAATTCGCAGAAGGCTGTCACCTTGGGATCAGGTAAGAAAGGATGCAATATCACCAGTCCCAGTTCTAACAAAACCCACATCCAGACGTCAGTAAGTCGCTGGAAGCCTAATAGACTGCTGCTTCAAAACGGAGAGAAGACAGTCCCTGAAAGCTTATGCTAACGTAGGGAATACCGTAAACGGACGTCCCGCGCCTGACGAGTGTTCGAAGTTTGAATTACGATAGGAATCCGGGGACTACAGCACAACTAGTGTAGGCAAGATACTCATATACCAGACATATTACCATTATTTGCGATGACATGGTGGTAACGAAAGAGCACACCAGGACCGATTAAGACTGGTGACCACAAATTTTCCAAAAACCTACAACCCACCTCAAAATTCGAGGCGCCAGAAGAGTGACACAAAGCAAGTTCCATACCGAGGACCCGTTAACTATTAAACGCTACGGTATAGGACGCCCGGGATTTCAGCCCATCTGGGTTAAGAACGCTCAAATGTAGCTACACCTATTCCACTCCCACTTATATGTGGGCGTAGGTGGACCAAATGGGTGAAATTAAGAAACCTTTCAGCCAAAATCGAAGTAATTGTGCAGATAAAATATACATCCACAGTACTTAATTATAAAAGAAAGCCCACCTAGTTACACGTAAGTGTAGACGTCGTCTATTTTATTCCGACACGTTCCGATCCGGCAGGATCATCAACACGGAATTCAGACTGACACACATCTTCCGAGTGAAATTAATAAGGTTTACATTAGCTCGCACAACAATGATTATTGCTTGCCGTTTTAAGATGTTTTCCATTTGCTGCTTCTTATATTTCTATTCTTTGCAACAGGTCTACAGTTGCAGTAATTACTCATATATACCTTCCTACAACAGTTACGAAGTTTTCATTTTATAGTGCTACGTTAAAAGGTCCTTTAACAATACAGTTTAATTACAATCTCATACAGTTGTCCTATGTAGCATTACATAAAAAAAAGTTCGTGCGGGTACAGCATGATTTATAATTAAACACACACTGCTTTGAATATTATACACACCCTGTTTGATAACAGTTCTCACATTTTTTTTTTTTTATTAAACTGGTTACTTTCATTTTAACCGTCTTATGTAACACAACAGTATCTGGTAAATTGGACGGCACGTGTTTGAGCAAAGGTCTAAGTCAGTTTGGCATACGTGTATGCCTGATGTATTTATCATAGCGTACACTTTGTATTCGTTCGGTAGATAAGGGTTTATGTGGCAATGTTCACAGCCTAACTTAGTACTGTTTGCTTTAAATTTTTTCCACTATTCCCAACATGTTTCGAACCTTCCTAGATAGCACTTGATGACGAACCAAAAGGTTCGAAACATGCAAGGCACAGCGCAAACAAACTGTACCAACAGCACTGTATTAAACGATGAACAAACAGTACCATATAATGAATACATCGATATATCAGTGAATATAAAATGGCGAGTTTTATCAGAAAAGAAACACAACAAGCACTATCAGAGAGGTGTTCTGAAACATTAACAATAACGAACAGCGTATGAGCTAATGTAGCCATTAGTAAGACCACATGGAAAAAGTACCTAAATTTAAATTTGCGCAAGATGTTTGTAGATATTACAAAATGCGTTTGTAGCGGTGTAGAACTGGTTCATGAGATGCGAAGGTTGTAGTTTTGTTAGTATTTACAATGGTTCTGGAATTGATATAATAGTAAAGAGTAAATACAATTACAATTAAGATTATGATAATAAAATTAAATACAATTACAAGTATATGATTAGTTATATGTAAGTAACACGACAGTTGTTTTTAAATAACCATATCAAGACATGAATAACTTTAGGTGGTGTTTATTTTACAATTACTGCAACTAAGGCACACGGTGATCATTAACCAGTTTAAAATATATTCGCAAATTACAATAATCCGCCAGAAAAATACCTATCATCTACAGCTAATTTATTTTACAGGAAATTGCTGGGACGCCACTTTCTTATTCATGTTTCCGCCCTGTCATTAGGCAACCCACGTGACACGCAAGATGGATGGGTGGCGGGCGGAACAGATATAACTGTAACAGGGCAATTTCAGAGTGAATGTTGTGCTGAAGCGCCGTTAATTATCAACACTCTACGTTTATATACACATCAACCTATCTCAGTGTTCAGTGCCCTTTATGGTCTCTGCGTTTATCTGCTTCCTCAAAAACAAAGTCACTAGACCTAAACATTAATACATATACATGCACTGTACTCCCTCTCAACGTGATGGGTATCGAGGAACGCAGGGTGAAAAGCTGTGCAGGTTAATTTAACAGTCACGATGCCTCTACCATTAATGGATATTCTTTTCACTTCCTCATTTTACGTCCACACGTGACGTGTTCCCCTTATCTGGCGTGAGGTACATCCTCTGAATTCGCAACACAACGGCATGTTAAATGAAACATTATAGTGCCAACTTATACTTTCGTTACGGCTTTCTACCTGACAGCGATTAGGAAGGCACAAAGCTTCACACGTAGCGAGCCTACAATTGAAATAACGTGGTATAAGGATATTCCATTGTTTGCAACACAGCACCCTGCAATGCAGACTTATCCCTGACCCATATAGCTTACGAGAATGACGTCTTCGCCCTACTGACTTGCTAGGCAGCGACCGTTGGCAGACGTTTAGGAACGTTTCGGGGCTGATGAAGATGAGACCTACAGGCTGCCCCCAAAACGTCGGTAAACAACAAATATAGGCCGCGTAACAACCCACAAGAGCAAAGACCTCACCTATAACGCAGGGGACGACCAAAATCTCAGAGTCATACGAATATTTAAGCTGTGCAGGTGAGGTCTGTCACTTCCACTGCACTCAACAGGAAAAATATATTTCACACAGATTACGGGAGAGCTGACTTATCTTCATAGCTAACGTGAGAATAGGTGACAAAAAGAAATCTTCAGCATCCCTCCTTGAGATCGAAATCCGATTTATAGTTAGTAGTCACATGAACATTACACGCCGTTGCCAGAGGGTATGACTCCATATCGTTCAAACATCCTGTTACAACACAGCACATCAGGTCTGACATAAGGGCACACGCACAAAAATTTACACACTGCAGAGATAAACATCTCCTAGAACAAGGTGTTATAATACGGCTTTGGGTGTTACCCGAACGATGAGTTATCTCAAGGAGGGTGTTACCACGTCCCAGCAAGAGATACAGTTTGAGTTTCCCCGTATCCTAGCAATGGCTACAGTTTTGGGGTTTCCCCCGAGAAACGGGTTTTCCTCGTTTCCTAAAAACGCACCAAGTTTCAGTTTTCTTCTAGCAAGTTTATGTTGTTTCCTAGCAAAGGCGCTTGTCTGGGTTCTGCCCCAGCGATGCTAAATAGTTGGATTTAATTCCATGGGACTTTGTGCCTGATTTTCTTAAAAAAAAAAAAAGAAAAAAAAAGTGACAATCATTTTTCAAGGTCTGTCTCTTCAACACGCACAACGTATGTATTTTAAACTTCTTGGTCACCCTTACGTTATCCGAGATAAGCAATACGACGGAAAGATTAACGAATGGATGGAATAACGCCGAATTCCCTCGAGCCATGATTGTCCTTGAATTCTAGCAACAGGCTTCGTTGGATTTTTTCCAGTTTTCTCCAGGCGACAGATTCCTACAGCACAAAAAATACACTCCGTCGGGCCTGTCTCATAAATATAGGAGTTTTAAGGCGACCTTTCCGTGGTGGCAGGAGGACCTTATACCTTACACCTTTCGTTTCGAAACAAAACACATTATTTTCATCACAGGATGCTGCATAAGCCCGGCGTAACAATGAACTACAGACAGTGACTGTGGAGTTTACAGTTGACCTTGGCATTGGTTTGCGCTGTGAAAGGCCAACCGTCCTCTGCCTGTGACCAGTAACGGACGTATTCCAGTGAACAATACATTAGATTGAAGTGCAGTCGCTTTTGGGCGTGTGCGATAAAATACAGTTACTTTGTGTAGTGTTCTGTGTGATTAGATCTGTGCATTAATATTACTTTGGGCTTGTTAAAAACGAAATACCTAACAAACGGCGACCAGTGAAAAGGTCATGCAATGAGATTCATGTTTTGACAGAATCTACATGTTTTCCTCCGACAGACATCGCAAATGTCAAGGGACTCTACCCACGCTGTGCAGGTCGACTGCGTTCTGTTGAGCAAAGGATATTATTCTAGGCCAGCTCGCTTTTTTAATCATGTTCGCAACGTCACAGTTTGAAACCCCAGACAACACACTACAGTAAATGCACATTCCGATGGCGTCCCTCTAAGGTACTGACTGAACTCAGCACGTTGCATGTTCTGATGAATGAAGTAACTGCTGGCCATGTCCTGTCTTTTGTCGAGTTACTAGGCGGTCTTCAGTATTTAACATTTGCTCTTCCCTTCAAACGGCGTCATTCTGTCAAGTTTTCCGGCGGGCCTGTGTATTCTTACATTACTGACTTCGTAAAGTCTTATTTTCACACTGTCGTCGCTGACGTTCACGTTCGTGGCGTTGTATGACACCTCCAGCGTTACTTCCTAGAGCCTAGAAGTGCGCTAGGGGCAATAAACCTTATGAAAGGTGCATAATACGTTCATGGCACGCCAAATTATTTTTTTTAAATCTTGCTTACCGCACGCAAAAACAAGTGACGTAAAAGTCTCAAGATATATGACAGACGGGGATTTCTAAACAGATAGTTCCATGTCGTTGGGAGATGTTAAATGACAATAGTTACAGGTGTTAAAAGGTAAAGTAATCCCATTACAGGCCTGGTCAGGCCCTGAGGGTTCAGAAGGTTGAGGCTCCCAGATTTCAAGACAATCGGCACATGAAGGTGGAAGGTCGTCAACCCTACGCACCGGCCGCTTTTACCCCCAGGAAATATTCCTCGTACTCATTTCTGTTACAGGCTGAGTCAACCCCAGGGACACAGTACGGTCGGAAGAATTGTGTCAATGAAAAATTCCAGTGATACCATCTGGAATCGAACCCGCGACCTTCCGGCTTGTAGCGCAGTGCCTCAACAAACTGCGCCACCAATTGACTCCCAGTTATAGGTGTTACAATGTTAAAATCACCCAGGGTGTGTTTTTCGGCTTTCCAACAGGACTGAGTGGAAGAGACCCTGCTTCTTGGCCTGTAAGGACTCTAATAGCGTCTCAATGGTCTTCGTGCGTCTGTAGAACCGGTTGTGCCCGGCAGGAACCGCTTCAGGGAAATTTCCCACCGGGCTTATTAATGCCAGAATCAAAAACACACTTTGTGCCTTTTTGGTCACTGCCAGATTACATACATCACCATCCGCACTAACAGTAAACAATGCCTAGTTTATGTAATTTCGTTGTTAAAATGCTTAAAACGCCTTTTCTTTGTGCCGCAACAGTCCAAGGCCGGCCTAGGCCGCCTCACTGTTGAGGTCTCTAGATCACACACACACCCGGTAGGACTCCTCTGAACGAATGATCGCCTCGTCACAAAGGCCGCTACCTACACAATACACAACAAACACAAGAGACGAACAGCACAAGAGACATCAGCTGGATGCGAACCCGCGATCCCAGCAAACGAACGGCGACATACCTACGCCTTAGACCGCAACGCCACCGGAATCGGCTCCAACACCAATCGATAACTTCAATCCAAAACCTTCTAGTTCACAAATCTGTACCACAATATCCTAACATACGCTGAAGTATCATCAAACACTTGCGCCACTGTGTAATTAAATTGTCGTCGTAAGACGTCTAAACTTTGGTCCAAGCTGCCATCCTCATTCGGCTCCCAGCAATCATCCCACGTACTTACTAATCTACATATGCTTCTCCCACCCCCACCCCCTTTCTCCCTTTATCGGGAAACTGTTTTTTTGACATATTTAACGATGCCCTTTTTACTGCATCCATGGATAAGAAAGATACAACAATTCAGTTTTGCAGACTGACAATGATATACGAATATCGGCATAATCTTCGAAGGCCACACAAAACACAATCGACCTTGCTGATGGTGTTGAGAAGTTCGCAGCATTGTTCAGTGTTGCTTGTCGCACAGAAACACAAGGTTTATCATATACGAACTAGTAGCTCTTTCATCACACGACCTTCACGCCTAGTTAAACGAAACTGGCCATCAGTTCAAAGTTAAGCACTGCGAACAGACACGACCGACACGATGAAACAGAAGTTCCTACTTCATTACAAAGTATGAAAAGAGGGGGGGGGGGGGAGGGAAAACAAAGAAAAAAAGAGGAAAGGAGAAGGACAATGCTGACGAAAAAAGGGAGGGGGGGGGGGGGGGGGGGGGGGGGGGTGAAAAGGATCACTCGAGTTAAAAATTGTAGTGACTGCGGTAACAGAATTGCACATTCACACTCTGCGAGTTGCTAGCGCCTACAGTGCTCTGAATGCATCGAATCACGAAGGAACAGAAATAGTAGGGACCAGGACTAACTCTACGTATTCAAATGGCCTCAAATATCCTGTCCCTAAACGTAATAACAAAACTTACAAGAAAACTGTAAATACAAAATCGTAACACCTTTCGGACATTCTGACTTCAAATAACAAGTCTACAAACAAACCTGTATAATAAAGAAAGAAGACGACATTTCTAGTCACATATAACGTTGTACAACAGGAACAGCAATAGGATAAATATTCTCATGTGCAGATCATACATCGAGAGTTTTATTCCGGCGCTTACCTCCTGCGACTCAAAGCAGCGGTACAGTAGACAATGCACTTTCGTTACTTTTGGCTCGATTTATTTAACACGTCACAGATGACATGAACTGTGTCAAAGCCATGCCATTCTACAAGCTGCTGCCAAAGCTTACATCGAAAGCAACATAACGTGATTCTACAATGAAATCCAGAACCAGACTACGACACGTCGCCGGCCATTCTCGCTGTCTCGTGAATTTCGTCTGTTACTTTATTTTTATTTATTATTTATTTGTTTGTTTATGCAAGAAAACGGTAAAATTTCTGTGATTTCCTTTGAGCCGTCCCGTGTACACATATAGAGTGGGGGTACAGCACCCCACATTCTTAACCTCGGCACTTCAGGTACGTGAGTGGTCAGCTTAACGCAGCTTTACCCCCAAAGGACAGCGCCGATACCCACAAGCTGGGTGGGCCCCAGGCCCGATCTGAAGAGTGACGTCTATACCCCTGCCCGGGACTGAACCCCGATTAGTCTATCACTACACTGACAGACATTTTATTTATTTACCTGTTCACATTTATTTATTTATTATCTGTTTATTTGACAACACCTTCAATACTAGTTAAACAGCTGCAACGAATCACAGTTATTACGAAATCATTAGCTGGGAAAAAAAATGCCGAAGACCTCATGTCAAAATTTGATAATATTCCAGCTCTTGTCTGGCTGCACTGAGGAAAATCACAAAACACTTCAGTAGGAATATCCCGACATCCGGGCCGATATTTGAACCCGGAACCTCCCGAATACTAAGAGTGCTACCCACTTGACCATGAAACTAGCTCAGTTCCTTTAAGAAACACGTGAAAGGCCGATAACAGCCAATCCCACGAACTGAAAAGTGCATTAACCACTAGCGCTCTCGGACAGTGTCCACTGCGCCTGTCGCGGAGTGTACTGCAGATGACGAAACCGATTACGTAAACGTCAAGGACGGAACAGGTAGGCCGAATAATAATATCAACATGTCACTTCAAGATACACGTATGCCAAGTTATTATACGGGTTCATGAATTTGAAAAGCTGATGTCCCTTTATTATACCTTCCACCTTACCTCAGACCTGTTTCTAAACGCCCTTTCTACACAAAGAGAAGTCTTACAGCAAAGCACGAGTTACAAATTCAGTCATTACTGCCTCAAACCAATTTGCTTTTCTACTGTTCTGGAATACCTACTTACATACAGGGTGTCCCAGGAAGAAAGGACCTAACTTCGGGGAGAGTGTTCCTTAGGTCAAACTATAACGATATAACCCAAAACACCTATATCCAAAGTTCAATGGTTACGGAGATATTGGCCAGAGAAGTTTGAAACTTTGACAGCTATTACTCACTTAT
>Ga0123352_10020932_pt1 | contig 10421 bp, 8 predicted proteins | sample TergutLab28metaG_FD_89700 | JGI IMG/M metagenome (GOLD analysis project Ga0123352, IMG submission 89700) | Labiotermes labralis P1 segment gut microbial communities from Petit-Saut dam, French Guiana - Lab288 P1 | ecosystem: Host-associated > Arthropoda: Insects > Digestive system > Gut ... | reverse complement strand
TGACAAAAGGCACAAATGTTTTGCGTTTTACAAGTCTTGGCGGCACTCCGTATTTGTGGTGGCAATGCAACACGGTTAGAATAACGGCGGATTCCTTGCCGACATTTTATGAAATTATTGTGGACGAGGTAGTATATCAGCCTTTAGAAGCTCCGTCAAATTTTGAGGTTAGAAATGGCTCGCTTATTTGGACTCAAGGAGAGTATGCGCGGCGGCACAGAGTATATATCAAACGCCATAATGCCAATGATTTTGAGCTTTTGCACCACCTTGAATTTATCGGTTATTCGGCTGACCATTTTCCGTTGGGTTCTATGGGTTTAAGTATCGGTCAAAATATTATAAAGGTTGTGGCAGTCGGCAGCCGAGATATTTGGGATTGGCATACACAACTTCGTAACGGCGTTGTAACAGTTTTTATAGATTCGGCGCCTGCGTTTTATACAATATCTATAGACGATATAGTAATCCGACCAATACCTATGCCGGCAAATATAAATATCGGCGAAAGTTCGATAGCTTGGACCAGAAGCAATCTTTCTTGGCGGTGCAGATTATATGTTAAGCGTCCCGGTGATAAGGATTTTGTTTTGATAACGCCTCATATTTGGGTAGCAAATCATCAACTGTCACCTTTAAATTTAGATGTAGGTGACAATATTGTAAGAATCATAACGGCTAGAGACTCTTTAGCAGGCACGCCGCTGTCACATCTAAACAACGGCATACTGATAAACTATACAGACTCTCTGCCCGCCGAATTTATAATTACAGTCAACGGTAAAGAATATAGACAACTTGACCCTCCCGCTAATTTCAGGACAATTCATTCCGGCACAAGGCTTAGCTGGGACAGGGATTCACGGGCTAACGGTGACCGCGTGTATATTTACCGCGAAGAACGCGGTTTTAGGCGGATTGGCAGATGGAGTATTATATCGTCCGAGTGGTTGGCGGTAGGCGAAACGCGTATAAGAGTGGTTTTGACAAGCACTACGGTTATGCTTATTGATGGAGTTTTGATAACTATGACTGATTCCGAGCCTGTATATCTTACTGTGATAAACAACGGAAACTGGTGGGGCGATGCCTTAAGTATAAAGCAGTAAGAAAAAGTAAAATCTTTTATAAATAGTATTAATTATATTTTTTAATGCATAAGGAGAGTAAAAAATGTTAATAAATCCCCCTATAGACAAATTAGTGGACAAGGCCGAGTGCAAATATGCGCTTGTATGCTTGATTACAAAAAGGGCAAGATTCCTTTTGGATAAAAAACCCGATTTATTGGCGGACGGCGAAAAGTCCGCTGTGTCGTATGCGTCCGAGGAATTTTTATCGGATGTGATAGGAATGACCTCCGAGTAGCAGGCTTGCAGGCGGGTTTGGTCAAGGAGCAGTTTATAATCAGCGGAATCTTAAAAGGAAAAACTATTGCCGTCGGAGTGACGGGCGGTATTGCGGCATATAAAGCGTGCGAGATTGTATCCGCCCTTAAAAAACTAGGGGCTGATGTGCATGTAGTTATGACAAAGGCGGCGTGCGAATTTGTAAAGCCGCTTACATTTGAAACCTTGTCAAAAAACAGGGTTGTTTGTGATATGTTTGACGGAAATAGGGAATGGAATGTTGAGCATATTAGCTTAGCTAAGGCGGCGGATTTATTTTTGATTGCGCCTGCAACGGCGAATATTATTGCTAAAGTGGCAAATGGTATAGCTGATGATTTTTTGTCGACTACGATTATGGCGACAGAATGTGATATTGTGCTTGCACCTGCGATGAATACAGCGATGTTAAATAATGAGGCATACAAAAATAACGAAAGGATATTAAGAGATAGGGGCTATCATTTTATTGAGAGTGAGAGTGGTGAGCTGGCATGTGGAGATAGGGGGAAAGGCAGGCTTGCGAGTGTGCCAACTATAGTTGGCACAGTATTTTCTTTATTGAAATCTGTGCAAGATTATGTTGGGAAGAGTGTGCTAGTGACGGCGGGGGCGACTAAAGAGGCGATTGATCCTGTTAGATTTTTGTCCAATAAGTCAAGTGGATTGATGGGAATTGAGATTGCAATAGATGCTTTTGATAGAGGGGCTGAAACTACACTAGTAATAGGGAATATTAAAGCAGAGCTAGAGAAAAAAATTCCTAACGGAATTAATTTAATAAAGACTACAACTACTGATGAAATGCACAAGGCGATAGTATCTGAAAAAAAACAGGACTACTACATTTTTGCAGCTGCTCCTTGTGATTATAAAATTGATTATTCAAAAAATAAAATTAAAGACAAAGAGCTATCTTTAAAATTAATTAAAAATATTGATATAGCATACGAGATAGGAAAAGCAAAAAACAAAGCAAAAACAATAATCTTTGCAGCTGAAAGTGAAAACTTAATCAAAAATGCTAAGGATAAGCTAATAATAAAAAATGCCGATATGGTAGTCGCAAATGATATCACCAAAGACGGTGCAGGTTTTGATGTGGATACTAATATAGCAACCATCATCACTAAAGATAAGCAAATCTCAACAAGCAAGATAGCCAAAAAAGAATTAGCAAAAATTATATTAACCCATGCGCAAACATTATGATTGCATAAGATTTAAATGAAAAAACGAATGACTATTAAGGTCGTTCGTTTTTATTGGTTTAGTATATCCCAGTATGTATCTTTATAATGATTAATAGTGGTAAGAAGTTAGAGAAATATTGACATTCTTATAGGATGACAAAAATTATAATCGGTCATTAACGCAATTCCTGTTTTGCTTTAATCTAAAATTATGTCATTCTGTAAGAATCTCATCCTTAGAAAAATCTTATTGCAAAAAATAATTGATGCAACAAATTGCTTGAAAAAATTACACTTATGTGTTAAAATTATATTATGATTGCACGAGTTATTGTTGATATTTCTAATAATGAGGTGGACAAGATATTTGATTATCTTTCCATTGACGGAGCAAAACCAGGGCATAGAGTCATGGTTCCTTTTGGACGCAGGCAAATTGAGGGTTATGTAATTTCTTTATCGGAAAAGAGTGATTATGATAATTCTAAATTAAAAAAAATTAATAGACTTCTTGATGAAAATCCTGTCATAACTAGTGAAATGCTTGAATTAATGGAATTTATGAAGTATCGTTATCATTTGAGGATAGTTGATATTTTGAGATTATTTATTCCTGCTCAAATGCGGGGCGGCAGAATAAAAGAATTAACTAGGCTTTTTGCCAGCATAACTGATGAGTTTAAAGCCAAAAATATAGAGGAATTTATAAAACCAAATAGTTTGGCACAAAGAGAATTGTTTGAGTTTTTATTAGAGAATAACGGGGCGTTTGTGTCTTTATTAAGAGAGAATTTTTCTTCAGCTGCTTATAATAATTTGTTAGAGCGAGGTGTGTTGATTCAAGAAAATAGAAAGGTCAATCGAACTCCTTACAAATCTATAGGTGAGATGGATAATGAATTTGTATTGACTGCAGCACAAGAAAATGCTGTGCAAACTATAGTAGGCGCTAATAAAAATAGAAAATTTTTGCTGCACGGTGTCACAGGCAGCGGGAAAACTGAAGTTTATCTTAGATGTATAGATAATATTTTAAAACAAAATAAAACTGCAATTTTGCTGGTTCCAGAAATTTCACTCACCCCGCAAGTTTTTTCAAAATTTAAATCCCGCTTTTGCGACAAGGTTGCAATTTTGCATTCAGGGCTATCAGCAGGTGAAAGATTTGATGAGTGGCAAAGATTATTAAATGGAGAAGCGGTTGTAGCCATCGGTGCAAGAAGTGCAATATTTGCTCCGCTAAGAAATCTAGGATTAATCATCATTGATGAAGAGCACGACGGAAGCTATTCATCAGAGTCTAACCCTCGATATAGAACTCAAGAAATTGCAGAATTCCGTGCCAAACATAATGATTGTGCACTAATTTTAGGCAGTGCTACTCCATCAGTTGAAACCTACTATCAAACTAAAGTAGGCGAGTATAATCTAATTGAGATGCCGCATCGCATAAATAATACCCTCCCTAAAGTGCAGATTGTCAATATGTGCACTGAGTTATATCAAGGCAACAATTCGCTTTTTTCTAAAGATTTACATAATGCATTAAAGGATTGTCTAGATAAAAACAACCAAGCTATGCTGTTTATCAATCGTCGCGGATATTCGTCATTTGTACGCTGTACTTCATGTGGTTATGTTGCTATGTGTGAACGTTGTGATGTTTCGCTGGTTCTTCACAAAGAAGAAGGAAATCAACTAAAATGTCATTATTGTCAAAATCGTTATAATGTTCCGGTCGCTTGTCCAATCTGTCAGCATTCAGACTTTCGCCGAGGATATCTAGGCACGCAGCAAGTTGAAGAAAAAATTCGCCAAATATTCCCAGCCGCCCGCACTCTGCGTATGGACAATGATACAACTCAAAATAAAGATGCTCACCTAAATATTCTATCTCAATTCAGAGAAAAAAAAGCAGATATCCTAATTGGCACGCAAATGATAGCTAAAGGTCATGATTTTCCAGAGGTTACGGTAGTAGGAATAATTGATGCTGATATATCGCTTCATTTTTCAGATTATAAAGCAAATGAGCGTACATTTCAACTTATCACGCAAGTATCAGGTAGGGCTGGCAGGGCAGATAAAGCAGGCAATGTATATTTGCAAACATATTCACCAAATCATTTTGTATATAAATTTGCTTGTGAGGTTGATTATCATGCATTCTATAAAAAAGAAATCAACATAAGAGAAGTAACCTCATTCCCGCCATTTGCCAATATTTTAAGAATCTTAGTATCAGGTGAGCATCCTGACAAAATTGCTCAAATCTTAAAAGCAATTTATGAAAAAATCTTAACAATCTCTAAAGAAAAAAAAGATTGCTTTTCATACCTAGGTTATATGCATTCTCCGGTCAAAAAAATTAAAGGTCAAATTAGAATGCAAATTTTAATGAGAGTCAAAAATTCCTTTGACGAAATCCTGCAATTAGTATATAATATAGTGGATGAACACAAAAAAAAGGATATTGCTATCTTTGTAGAAATTAATCCAAATAGTTTATCTTAAAAATGGAGGAATTATGGCAGGCAATGATATAAATGTTCCGTATTTAAAAGAAACGAAGACAGAGATTAAAAAAGAAATTAATGCAACAAAATGGCAATATTTTATATCTATCATTCCTGTCATTGGGTTTTTTATTGTTTTCTTTGCTGGTTTTTTTAGAATGGATAGATTGGGTGGGAAATCATTTATGTTATTGCATTGTCTAGTTTCGATAGGTACTATAGGTGTATTGCATTCCCTAGTATCATAGCTGCACACTTTCTTTTGATTGGCAGATGGATCACACAAACATATATAATTATTTTTATAATAGTTTCTTTTGTTGCGATTATTCTTTCTGCACTGATGTGTGTTTTCATACAAAATAAAATAATCATTAAGAAAAAGGAGGTTGCTGTACATGGCAATTAGAAATATAGTTAAGCATGACGATGCAATTTTAAGAGAAAAATCCCGCACAATCACTATGTTTGACCAGAATTTATCATTATTAATTGATGATATGGTTGATACTATGATACATGCAGAAGGCGCTGGCTTAGCGGCTGTTCAGGTAGGCAGTTTAAAAAGGGTTTTTATAGCATATGATGAGGACGGACAAATTCACGAGTTTATCAATCCTTTGGTGATAGAGTCTAAAGGCGAACAAATTTTTAATGAGGGGTGTTTGAGTATTCCTGGGCAAAAAGGTGATGTCAAAAGGGCAAAGATGATGAAAATAAAAGCACAAGATAGGCAAGGTAATGAGTTTATCATAAAAGCAAAGGATTTTTTTGCGGTGGTCGTCTCACATGAGTTAGACCATTTGGATGGAATTCTTTATACAGATAAGTTGGTATAATGCTAAGAATCTTATCTTTTAAAAAAACAAATATATCATAATGAAAATAGTATTTTTAGGAACACCAAGCTTTGCATTAAAGCCATTAATAGAGTTAAACAACTCCCGCCATAAAATAGTGGCGGTGGTTTCGCAACCAGATAGAGCCAAAGGCAGAAAAGGGAATTTGCTGCCTACTCCTGTTAAAGAACTAGCTTTATCATTAAATTTGCCAACACATCAATTTGAATCTATTAAAAATCAAATTGCTTTTTTAAAATCATTAAATGCCGATATTTTTATTACTGTTGCATATGGACAGATATTAAGTCAAGAGATATTAAATACCCCTAAATTTGGAGTAATTAATGCACATGCTTCGCTTTTGCCAAAATATCGAGGGGCATCTCCTATACAAAGTGCAATTTTAAATGGTGAAAAAGAAACAGGCATAACAATTATGCAAACAGAATTAGGATTAGATAGCGGGAATATTTTATCTCAAGAAAAAATTCCTATTTTAGATAGTGACACAATAGAAACCTTGTTTGATAAATTAAGTACGCTATCTGCTGATTTATTATTAAAAACTCTGTGCAAACTAGAGAATGGCAACAGTTTTTCAGTTCCTCAAGACCATATGCTGGCAACAAAATGCAGTTTAATTACAAAAGAAATGGGAAGCCTTGATTTTTCTAAATCGGCAAGACAAGTTTTCAATCAAATTAGGGCTATTAATTCTTATTCACATATTGATGGATTATATATCAGAATATTGGATTCTGAAATTATTAATGAGCATCAAATCAATAAAGATGCTGGATTAATTGAAAATGATTTTATTGTTAAATGTGGGCAAGGGTTATTAAAGATAAAACAAGTATTGCCTATGAATAAAAAAAGGATGACGGCAAAACAATTTCTATTAGGAAATGATGTAAGAGGTAAAAAAATTGGTACAAACTAGTGAAAAAATAATTTATGAACTGCTTTTTAAAGTATTTAGCGGGGGTTATAGCGGGATTATCTTAAATAAGACACTTGAAAATATTCAAAATGATAAAGCATATATTACAAGAGTTTTTTATGGAGTGTTAGAGAAAAATATACAGTTAGATTATATTATAGAAAAACTAACCACAAAACGCCCTAAAAAACCTGCTCTTATTATTTTGAAAATTGGATTGTATTTATTAAGATACTCTAATACTCCAAAGCATTCTGCAATAGATAAAATTGTTAACTTGACAAAACAAATTGGTAAAAATGATTTAGCAGGTTTTATCAATGCGGTATTAAGGAAAAGTTTAGAATATTCTGTGCAAACTAGTGATTTAGCGATTAATTTAAGTGTGTCTAGCTGGATAATTGATTTATTGCAAAAGCATTATGATGATGAATTTATTAAGAGAATGTTTGAAATAACAGAGTATCGTACTCATGTGAGATCAAACAAAGCATTGAATTTTGATAAAACAGAACTAGGGTATTTAGTGACTAAAGAGCAATTAGACACATTAGACAAAAGTGATTACACAATTATGTCGCTTTCGTCAATGTTGGTGGTTAAAAATTATATTAGCAACCTTGAAAAAACAAAAAACATAAATACCCTAGATTTATGCGCTGCTCCTGGCGGGAAAGCCGTATATTTAAAAGAATTGCTGCCTAATGCAAAGATAATTGCTTGCGATATTCATGCTCATAGACTGGACTTAATAAAAGGCTATGCAAAAAAAATGGGCGCTGAAATTGAGTTAAGGCAAAATGATGCAACGATTTTTAATCCCGAATGGGTGAATAATTTTGATTTAGTAATATGTGATGTTCCTTGCAGCGGGCTGGGAGTAAGGCAAAAGCCGGATGTATTTATTAATAGAAAAAAAGAGGATATTCCGATATTAAACAAGCTGCAATTTGACATACTCAACACAGCATCAAAATATGTTAAGGCAGGAGGGGCGTTGTGTTATTCTACTTGTACTATCTTAAAAGAAGAAAATGAGGAGATTATAGAAAAATTTTTAAAAGCTAACAGGGGATTTGCTTTGGAAAAAATGATAAACCTATATTCACATGAACATAATTCTGACGGGTTTTTTGTTGCAAAAACTATACGCAAACACTAGTTTGCACATAATTTTCAGGATTGCTTTATTTAAACTTTTAGCCTATATTTAGAAACTTATTCATATTTTCAATGTCGCTTTCTAATATAGAGCTTTTGACAGCCATTAATAATGATTCAATTTCATCAAAAGTAATAATCGGTTTTTGGTTTGCTATTTCTTTTCTGATTAATAGCATTTTTACTTTTTCACAAAACTCTGTAATATCTGCTCCGCTAAATCCGTTTAGGCGGTCTGCAATTTTTTCTATACTCACTTTATGGGCAAGGGGATATTTTTTTAGATTCTTATTCAAAATAAAAAGTCTGGCTTGTTCGTCAGGCGGCGGGATATAGATTTTTTCGCTAAATCTTCCTGGTCTAAGTAATGCACCATCCAAAGCCCACGGACAATTTGTTGCAGCAATCACTAATAGCATATTTGTATTTTTTTCTACACCCTGCATTTGAGTCAATATCTCTTGAACTGTGTTAGAATACCCATTGTCAGCACTTCTTCTTTTTCCGATTGAGTCAAACTCATCAAAGAATATAATGGCCTTCTCACATTTTTTAGCATCAGAAAAAAGTTTCTTCACATTGTTTTCTGATTCTCCTATCCATTTTGATTCAATATCAGAGCATTTCACGCTAAAAAACTTTGCATCTAATTCGGTGGCTGCTGCTTGGGCAAACATAGTTTTTCCCGTGCCAGGAAGTCCAAACAATAAAATTCCACCGCCTACACTTTTGTCGTATTTATCATATAATTCTTTATGTTTTAAGGGCAATATAATCCTTTCTTCCAATGCCTTTTTTGCCTCATCAAGTCCCGCAATATCTGATAATTTGGTGGTTGGAATTGCTGAGTCATTAGATTTTGTTGTTAGCTTAGTGATGTGTCTTTTGCTATGTATTTGCTTTGGTTTTTCAGTTGTATCATCAAATTCATTGTCATCATAGTCTATATCATCGTCATCTATATCTAGTTGTCTGTTTAACTCAATCAACTCTTGTTTAGTCAACCCTTTTGTTTCTATGCCTATTTCTTTAAACCAATCATGCATTTGCTCAATAGTATAATTATTTTCAAAATCATCATTAAAAATGGCATAGATTAATTCGTCTTTTGTCATAGTGGAAAAATCTTTGATATTTCTTTCTGCGCACTCTTTTTGCAATTCACCCAAAGACCATTTGCTGAGTGGGATTATTCCGTCATCTTCGTCGGCATCTATCTTGCTGCTTTTTATCACAAACTCAATCAATGATATGCCGCCGATGAGTATGACACTGCCTGCAAGCCATCCCCAATAGCCAAATATTAAGCTGCTGATATAGCCGACAAATGCTCCGACAGCAAAATTGCTGATATAAAAAGTGAGTGTCTTCATGTGTATTTCTCCCATAATGCAAAAAGTGCCATCCCAATTAAGAGATGGCACCCCAAGCGGTGCTCTCCTAATTGTCGCCAAACAACACTCAAAATAGAGGGGAGAAACAAGCCGAAGGGCAAATTTCACCTCTATTTTGATAATATGTTGTTTGGCAAGAATAGGATAACATATTATTTGCAGAAAAAGCAAGTGAATTTATATAAAAATTCACATTTTTTATATTTGACGGGGTAATTTTGATTTGATATAATAATTCTGTCTTGCTTTGTCAGTTGTTGTTGCTTTCTCCTTGCGATGCAATAACAAGTGAGAGTGTATCGTTAGGCGAGGGCGGAACTAAAGTTAAGCGATGAAGCAGCTTAGCAAGTGGATGGGGAAATATTAGAATATGAAAAACATTACAGATTTTACAATAGAGGAATTAAAATTCGTTTTGGCTGACCACCCGTCATTCAGAGCAGAGCAGGTTTTTAAGTGGCTGTCTAGCGGAGCAGATTTTGAACATATGTCAAATATTCCGATTGCCTTAAAAGAAAAGCTGAAAAATGAATATTATTCAAATGCAGTAAAAATTTATAAACAAATCAAATCAAGTGACAAATCAGTAAAATTGCTGTATACTCTAAATGATGGTAGCTTTATTGAAGGAATTATGATTCCGCAATCATACGGAAACTCTTTGTGTGTGTCAACTCAGGCAGGATGCAGGATGGGCTGTGCTTTTTGCGCTTCTCATTTAGGGGGCTTGTCAAGAAATTTAACAGCGGGTGAAATTTACTCTCAAGTAATCCAATCAAATAAAAGTTTCCCTAATCCAATATCAAAAATAGTTTTAATGGGCAGTGGAGAGCCTTTAGATAATTATTACAACACAACAAAATTCATAAAAATCATATGTGAGCCAAAAGGATTAAACTTTAGTCAGCGCAATATTTCATTATCAACCTGCGGAATTGCAGATAAAATAATTAAGCTTGCCGATGAAAATTACAGCGTAAATTT
>Ga0123352_10020926_pt1 | contig 10422 bp, 6 predicted proteins | sample TergutLab28metaG_FD_89700 | JGI IMG/M metagenome (GOLD analysis project Ga0123352, IMG submission 89700) | Labiotermes labralis P1 segment gut microbial communities from Petit-Saut dam, French Guiana - Lab288 P1 | ecosystem: Host-associated > Arthropoda: Insects > Digestive system > Gut ... | reverse complement strand
TTGGAAGCTGTACCAGGAAAACATTCGATAGATTCACTACAAAAGACAGCTATACTTGGAACATCACACATAATACGGAAAGTACTGCAATGTGAAGCTTGAAGCCTGAGCGGTGGGGATCACTGCTGGTTCAAGAGAAGTACCGAGAAGAAAATGCCTGTGACAAGAGACAATCATATCGAATAATAACAATAATAAGTATACGAAAAACCAAAATGCAAAGTTTTATATTCTGCCAAGCGGAATGTACGTTGTGTAATGATACTGTTACTGTGAACAGCACTGTACAGTGTAAAGATACTTCAGTGACTGCTTCAGCCGTAGTTTAAGAGTAAAAGGAAGGGGAAGACAACGTGGATGTAAAGCACCTGGAGGAGAATATAGGGGGGATGTGAAACAGCTGGAGGGGAATATAGCGGGGATGTGAAACAGCTGGAGGGGAATATAGCGGGGATGTGAAACAGCTGGAGAGGATTATAGCGGGGATGTGAAACAGCTGGATGAGGAATATAGCGGGGATGTGAAGCAGCTGGTGAGGAATATAGCGGGATGTGAAACAGCTGGAGGGAAATATAGCGGGGATGTGAAACAGCTGGAGGGGAATATAGCGGGGATGTGAAGCATCTGGAGGGGAATATAGCGGGGATGTGAAACAGCTGGAGGGGAATATAGCGGGGATGTGAAACAGCTGGAGGGGAGTATAGCGGGGATGTGAAACAATGTGTTGCGATTTTTTAGGCTCTCACAGCGGTGTAGCTGTGGAGTCAGTTCTTCTTGTATGTGAAGCTGTGTCGCTGGGTGTGCGTTTCCCGACTTTTCGAAGCCCGACAACACAACGTCGCACACCACAACACCCGAAACAGTGGCGGTCCGTATGAATGTGAGCTCTCTCGACTGCTTTCGGCTCGGCACTGCCAACCTGTTCTAGCACAGTTGTGTCACCTTCCAACCTGAACCCATTAAATCGATTGGGTTGGCAAAGTCCATCCAACCAGCCATTTCTACCCTGCAAACAATGTGTTCATCAAAAGACCGCCCCATCCCATCAACAGGGGTTGGATTCCCGAGAGATATGGTCCTGATAGGGGTGAAATTTGTGACCCGCACATCGTCAATCTTGTTTAATTCTCCAAAGTTTACTTTGAAGAGAAAATTAAAGCCTGCCGACAGAGCGGCCTGCAGCCAGTGCGTCTAAAATACACGACAGTATTGTAGAACAGTTACAGCTGTTCCTTCCCAGGCAAGGTGACAGGTGGCAGTGGAAGTACAGATCCAGTCATTCTTGCCCTCGATACTAGATACAGGCGCTCTCGCGGGAAAGAAACCATACAGTGGGCCAACCCAGAGCCAATAGTGACATTTCGGGGAAGGGTAAAATCTCATACACCTGCCGGAACCCTAGATTTTCTAGGGCATATCCTCTTCCTTTACCGACTGCACTATACCAGCAACCTATACCAAACGAGAATATCGTTTCTTTCAAATCTAAATTTGTCGCATTCACTAAACATTTATGTCTTTATGTCTTACTACATGCACGCTGTATCTTTTAAGCCTCTAAGTCCCAGTGGTCTACTTTATGTACCGCCAGTTTAACATTCAACAATTCTACGTTCTACCCACACGGTGTACTTATGTGTTTTGTGTGGATCTCAAAACAAACAGCGATTATTTCTCTGTACAGCGTTAACTGACTGGTTTGTATAACAGAGTTGGAGTGTTTACTGCGCGGTACGGACTGGATGTTTAAATTTAATTCCGACTAATTGTGTCCTTTAATCAGCTAATGCTGTTGGTCTCATCCGAACTACGAAAATGTAAAGAATGCACCCCCGTGACCAGGAGGGTGGCGGCTGGCAGACCAAACATAGCTGAATGGCAGGAGTTAAGCTGCGATCTGTCACCAGAGAAATGCCTGCCAGTAGTGACAGGACGACGAGATAGGCGGAGCACGTGCGAAATACTGGGGAATAGACATGCATGAGTGCAGGATGTTGGTAGAGAGTGCTGAAGGAAAGAGCACACTTGGAAGGCCTATATGTAGATGGGAAGGTGATATAAAAATGTATCTGAAAGGAATCGTTGGAGAGGACGTGGAATGGCTTTTTCTGGCTCAGTATAGAAACAAATGGCTGGCTCTTGAGAACACAATGGCAAACCTTCGGATTCCATAAAACGCGGGGACTCCCTTGACCAGCTGAGGAACTGTTAGCTTTTCAAGAAAGACTCTGCTCCATGGACGCAGTTAATACGACCAATTCCCGCCTAGTACTGTCACTATTACTGTCCTCATATGCACCGATCATTGTAAAGTGCCACATAATGAAATCGCCAAACGTTTTTGTTCCCAACAGTTTCAGCTCTATACCAGCCACACACACTTCTCTAATCGCCGTGCCCGTGCTGCAACTTGCACTGCACGTCTGTCGTGCGTACAGCAGGCAGTAGAACATACCGGTACGCGGCCAGTAGCACCGTTCGTTATGTCACAGGCGGACCGAACAAACGACTTTTATATCCACACCGACAATTTGTGTGAGGTTCAGACCGTCACAGTTTGCTGGACCAATTGGACTGCAAACTGCAGTGCGAACGGACTGCAGGCTAACGGTTTTTCAATTTAGGTTTTCAGACGTTGACGGCAGTTGCTCTTCAGCAGATTGGCAGTTCCTAAGATGAGTCGCAAGGCTGCCACTAGGCGAAAGTAATGCCGACATTTCCTGTACTGCAACTGGAGAAAACGACTGGCAGCAGGGGAGAGTGTCACAGTGTTGCCAGTAAGTGATGCTGCAGTGTGTCATAGTGTTGCCAGTAATTGATGCTGCAGTGTCATAGTGTTGCCAGTAAGTGATGCTGCAGAGTGTCATAGTGTTGCCAGTAAGTGATGCTGCATAGTGTCATAGTGTTGCCAGTAAGCGATGTTGCATTGTCTCATAGTGTTGCCAGTAAGTGACGCTGCAGAGTGTCATAGTGTTGCCAGTAAGTGATGCTGCAAAGTGTCATAGTGTTGCCAGTAAGTGATGTGCAGAGTGTCACCCAATACATGCAGCTTATGTTCATCTGTTGTTGTAATGTGGTTATTCCTTTTATGTTTAGATTTTTACTAAGCCCGCGTACCAGCAGTGGTATTCGTACCAGCAGTAGTGGTATTCCTACCAGCAGTGGTGTTCGTACCAGTGTCAAAACCCACACAAAGATGAAAGTCGCTCTTTGGAATTTTCACAACGCGTAATAACGATTTCTTTTCGCGCTTCGGTGGAAAGTACTGGCTCCATCTTCAGGGTAAATAAATTTTGGTCGGATGGACCATACAGGAATTCAGCACCAATTTGGTGCGCAGTCAGTTGTCCTGAAGTTGGAAGCCGAAACGCCCGAAAAAAAAACCTTTGCTGCACGGTGTGAAAAGTGAAGAGGCTACCATTAAGAAAAGGTTTTTTATTTTAAGTAGTGTGGTATGAATAGTTACCAAGGTGTTGTACAGCGAGAAGGACAAGGACGCAGGCTGGAGATATATCCACGTACATAACAGATACACACACATACACACACAGTGCACAATAAATTGCCGGAAAATCAAGACAGGAAGTCACTTGTTAGAACAGCGCATAAATAAGAGGGTAACATCAACCCGGATCTAAAAAATAGTGTCGACGGGATTGTGCTGGGCGGGCGCTTATAAGCAGAGTAATGAATATTTGGATCTCATACAACGCGGACTAGCGGACGCCTGCATCCTCCCGGCAGAGTCGGCTGCAGCAGTTGGCACCGCCTTACCGTCTCTCCACTGACCCTGCGTCTTGTTGCTGTCCACCAACATGACCGCCGGCGGTGCCCACAGACCTTACCAAGGCCTTCTTAACTTTCACAACGTATCCGGTGTTGTGCTCTCACTTACGCCAGTAAGAAGAACACCGCTCCCACTGCGTCCATTCTCACGAAACTCAGCAGGGATGAACAGAATGGCGCGCGGATCCCTTGTGACGAATTGTGCCACAATACGACAATAATTGTGGCAACCCAGACAGACAGACAGACAGCTGAAAGTCTACTGCCACTGAGCCGATATGCACAAAACAAACGTTTCTTGATAACTTGATGCCAAGAGCCGGGCCACCGAATTGAACAAAATCTGGCAAACGGTTTAATCGCTGAAATTAGCTCACAGACAGACTGGCGGACGGACGTACTCCCCATATAAGCCGTTTTCCACTCCCTAAAGAACCCTAATAAGCCTATCTGTGCACAAAAGCATTGTCACTTATGTTAAGGACTATCAGTTTCCTTGACCATTTCACACAGAGCAGCAGCACAGCGTGTCCCAGCACTACAACACCGTTCAGCCTGCCAACTTGCTGTATTTGCAGACAAACACGAAGGAACAGAGCACAAAAGAAGCACAACGTGAAAAACAGAAAGCGAGATACTATAGGAAATTCGGTTATCGAAATTGGTATGCCTGACACGTAGACCTGAAGTTGTCGCTCTGCACGCCACAAAGGAGGGTAGGGGAAATGGGAGCGGAGCAGCACTCGGGACTGGCAGGAGGTGAGTGGCTAACCTCACACCCTGGAAATTTTCAAGAAAAATAACACTGCTTCTCGTGTTGCGATTCGAACCTCGGCCGGTCCAGTCCGTAGCCTAATGGCAGACGTGCGTTGGTTGCTGGTTCCAGGAACGCTAACAAATTCACATCTCACTACTCTGTCCTGGAAAACGCAGTCGTCGGAATGGCGCAAAAGACGCCACGTGAAGTGCCTATTCTCCACGTGTCGCTAATGGTTGCTACTGTAGGAAATGTGGCTGTGGCCGGATGTTTGAGTGCAGCAGGGCACACTGCGTCCGTCTCACAGTCCGACGTATTGGATAGCTTGATGTCATTATGTTATTACTATTTAAAATCTATTACAGTATCGTGAAGAAGCTATCAGACGCTCCGCTTTTAAAACTGCGATTTTTGTCCGATCACCGCAGTTAAGCGACGTTTGGCATGGTTAGTGCTTGGATGGGTGACGGCGTGGGATTACGTTCTACTGCTGGCGTTCATTGGAACTGTGGCACAGGGGTCGACTCAGACTCTAACAGATGTGAGTACCAGGAACACTTCCGGGGGGGGGGGGGTATAAAGTGGCCAGTGCGTAAGAATGACGACCTCACCACCTGGATGTGCCGACTGTCTCGAAATCTAGGAGCCTCAAATTCCTTGAACCGTCAGGGCTTGTGACAGGCCTGTAAAGGGATAGCAGTACCTTGGTGAAGACGTTTTTCTTCAGCAACTGAATGTACCTGTGTTCAATTTATCGAATATAACTGCGAACCTGACGCCTGACCTACAGTAACTGATGACACACAACTATGGTCTCTCTCTCTCCGTACCATGGTTCGTGCACCCAGCGACCATGTTCGGTATTCGACGCCTACCTAACAGGAAACTAAGGACAGTGTCTGCACAGACGCCATGATTGTATCTTATATGCCTCACCCAATGGCGCACGTGTTGCTACACCCAAACCACATACCGGGCTTATTCAATTAGTGGTCCGAGGGCAACATCCGGCTCGCGAAGCCAAGTACTAAATATATTCTGGTCTTCCGGGGAGTTACGTTCTGTAGATGGATAACATATCCTGACGTTTCTCTAAAACGCTGGAAATTAAGAACCAGGCGGACGCGCTGTGTGTATCACTTAATACAAGTAAACTGATAAAGCCGCTTGTGTATATCTACCTGTTTTGATATGCCACAAAATATCAGTGCCCTGACACTGCACAGGACAAAGTTCATACTTCACCGAGGCGTTGTTTACGCTCAAAACGTCATACGTTCTCACGGTACGAGAGCAACTGCGCCTTCATTTAGGCCCATAAGAAAAGTGTGGCATTTCCTAGCCCGACCTGCACAGACTGTACAGACGCTGAGCACCGCCAAGTGCAAGTCTACCGAACTGCACAAAACGCGCAGTTCAAGTGTAGCAGTGCGGACAGAAATTCAGTTAGCCTGTTGGTACAGTGTGGCTGATACCGTACCGACTGGTATGAAACACACCAACACACACGGTGTTCGGTGGAGGTGTTCAGCGCTGTACGTTGCCCAAAACGGTCAGTAAATAAGGAAAGCGACAGTACCAGTCATTTGCGATCTGCAGTGTAGCATCACAGCTGGTGCTCACGAAGCGCCTGCATGCTCGACTACTTTTGGTAAGGAAGTCCTACACAGTATTTCATGACAATCTGAAACACTGTTTAGCCGCTGATACTGCATTACAGACAGACGGACGTACGAACGGACATGGTCGCTCATAAAGCCTTTTCTTTTAGACGCGTTCGCAAAATTCCGAAACAGACTATTAAGCTTCGTCATGTTTGTCTGTCCGCAAGTACAACTCGGCTCCTTCCGGTCCGATTTTCGTTAAATTTTGTATCTGAGTATTTTTCGGTCATCTGTCAATAAAATTCAAGTCTCATTAAAATCTGCCAAGAACAGCAAGCACTGCACATGCAGACCAACATACTATATGTACACTTATGATGACAGCTCGTTCAGTTCTTCTTCAATGACAAACACAAGTTGACTGAAAATGAAAACACAGTTTTACATTCCAGTACCTTTTTCAGAAAATCTTACCTCTTGTGAAACAAACTGGTAAAATTTGGAAGAGCCAGAGAGGCCACAGATGACAAGGTAAGATGCCGCATGCTCAATGCATGCCGGATACATGGGGCTACAGACACACACCGAGAATATGTGACACTTATTGCTTATCCACGACAAAAATGGTTACGCGAACGCGCCTCAATATATCGTTTATAAGTACATTGGCTGTCTTGTTGCACTCATTAATTGTAGCTAAACATGATTACAATGTTCTATTCACGTCTGTTTTCACAGTAGCCGTTCCCTGCCAATTTTGCATCGAACATGACCACAGCCCAACATTTGCAATGACAGTTGGCACGCCCGGAAGCAGCAATAACGAACCTTAAAGAATGTTGCAAGCAATCGACCTTGCTCCTTCCCCGTGTTTCCGACGGCACTGCTGTGAGAGTTTAGCGGCGTAATGCAATTACAAGTGAAAGCTGCCGTCTCCGACCGGTGGCCCACCTTTCTTTCAGTGGACACACCGCTGCTACATAAAGGTCAAGGGACAGTAACGTCATTTAGAGCGACCAACAGCAGAAAGGCCTCCTCATCTCTGACGTCTCAAGCGGAACAAAAGTGCTCTTCTGTATCAAATGTTTGCTGTTGTTCAGAAAATATAAAAGTTACAGCAAGCAGTTTGCTACGTGGTTTCCTCCGGTGACACCGTACGTACCTTCAGCATCAAATCACTGAGCCCTCTAAAGCTTAGTCCTTACTGTGCCACATTGTCCACCACCATTCCCAAATGGACTGCTCTGGGATTAAACACTAGCCTCTGTGGTGAGAGGCGGGTGACTGCCTGCCTGAACGACGCTGTTGTGCTGGGTGCACTGTACTGTACTGCATTGCACTGTACTGCACTATGCTGCACAGTAGTACACTGTACTGTACTGTACTGCACTGCACTGCACTGTACTGCACTGTACTGAACTGTACTGCACTGTACTGCACTGTATACCAGATAGGTGGCAGTGAAAATTTCTGAGTTAATTTTCAATAAATAAGCATCATATTACACCAGCCGATAGACTGACATAACACGAGGCGCCAACATTTAGTGCCATCTTGTTTACTCTCACCCAACATGATTTCCGTCCGGTTACAACAACAGGCACAAACCATTCAGACTTCTAACTCCGTTTTGCATACAGCCTTCCCTATTTCTTCTCCATAACATTTCATTTCCCCGGTATTTGTTTACACAATTCTTTCCAAAGAAAGTAACACTCCTATACAAAATCTGAAATTCTGTACAAGCAATTCCACTTTTCCGTTTCACGAACCATTGCATTTATGTTCCGTGAAGTCGTGATACACACACACACGACTGACTATCAGTATAATGCTCTGCGCGACAGTGAATTATCTGAATCATCAATCACCGATATACACAGCTGTCACCATGTCTCTCCGTAGTGATTTTAACACCTTGATTGATTCCCATCATTACCCAGGCTGCATCGCGCCAGAACATGTATAAATCCGCGTAATGTTCTGGCGATAGGGTGATGGCGATAATGATGATCTGAAGCACACACGATGTTCAGCTCGCCGTCGCCCCTCAGCACCATGTCCTACCATCAGGCGACACTCGCTAGCCATCGTAAACCGTCGCGATTTGACAGATTTCAGTTTTCCACAGCGGAGTGATTGAGGATTGGGGTCTTCAGAGATATGGCACTGTGTTGATGAGTCACAGTTTTGCGACGTTTCGAAAGAACCTAGTGCCTTCAAGACGCAAGGACACAATAAGGCAGCGACATGAATAATCCCATCACCTTCGACCCCCTGAAGGCAATACAACATACGAAACGTCCCCAAGCACTGACCAACGACATAGCGAAAGTTGTGGCGGCCTTAGAATATCAAAAACTTACCTAAAAGACTCCAGGTCATTACGAAGAGACGGGGGCTTGATGACGGAGGTTTCGACGTCTAAGGGAAGAAGCAGCTTCGAAAACGTCGACCCAAATAAGATAAAATTAAAATGGACCTCAAAAGAAAGGGGTACGCAGGAACTGCTTGAGGGCCTCCTTAGTTTTCAGAAAATGTACTCCACTGTGTATGTTTGTTATTTCGCTAGTTAGTTATTTTGTATCGACATATCCCATAATTACGTATCTGTGTAGGTAATTTATCTCTTCATGACTTATCACAAACAAATTTTCCATCGGCACGCTCTGTGTATGGCCCATATACGTTTCCAAGAAGGGCGGGATGGGCCCATTATGTATCTGGCAATGGCAACACTGCAAGCTGGAGCACAAAGGGGAAGACGACAGCAGGCCTGTTCACTGGCGCACTGGATGCCATTAGACATTAATGGCTGGCCTGACTAACTCAGAGCGGTTGCAAGGAGCTTCGGCAGCTGGTGAGAAATTACCAGGCAGTATCTCATGTCATTAACAGATCAAGTGTCAGCACTTGACGGAGGTGAGTGGTTGGTCGCACAGGGCGGGCGATGTACCCCAGGCAATAGGAGGCATGCAGATTTCGGCCTATTGCAACATGACATATTTTGGAAAGACATCAAAAGCATCAGTATTGAGTTCAAATGCTAAGAAAAGTATTATCTGCAAGCAACAAAATGTACGCATCGCTATAATCTGTAAAGCTTGCTTTGTGAGTCACACGCCTTTTCCATGGTTACAACTGAGCATTGTGTTTTACAGACGTTACAGCTCTTTTAGTGACAGGAGGTATCGATATGTACCGCTCATGTGTAATGAAGCAACAATTAATTTGAGTGTGCATGAATTCTTTCCCACAATGTTATTTGACTATGATTTCTATAGTAAAACCAACAAGATGCACCAATGTATTAAATTCATTTTATTTTGGAATGACACTCTACATGTTTCGGATGGTCTTCCGTCCATCATCAACAGTTCAAGACTGTACATACAGCATCAGTCATTTGTCAAACACACAAGCTAGCAAGCAGACAGCAGTATCTGTTTGACACATTGGTGCATCTTGTGGGTTTTACTATAGAAATAATACTATAGTGGCGGCCCAATGAACGTCAAATTTGTTACTTGAGTAATTCAGCTTCAGCCATACGCACATTACGTAATGACAGTGACGGGTGAAAGGCTGGGCTTTTGTATGGATAATCAGCAGAGTTAAATAACTTCTGCCGTATGTAATGGTACTGTTATCCAGGCAGGTTACCGTTAATGCAGTTTGGTCAGACATGTACAAGACGTTGCCAGTTCACACAAACTGTATTCCCAATACATCACACAAGATGTTGCCAATTCACACAAACTGTGTTCCCACTACATCACACAAGATGTCGCCAGTTCACACAAACTGTGTTCTCAATACATCACACAAGATGTTGCCAGTTCACATAAACTCTGTTCTCAATACATCACACAAGATGTTGCCAATTCATACAAACTGTGTTCTCAATACATCACACAAGATGTTGCCAGTTCACACAAACTGTGTTCTCAATACATCACACAAGATGTTGCCAGTTCACACAAACTGTGTTCTCAATACATCACACAAGATGCTGCCAGTTCACACAAACTGTGTTCTCAATACATCACACAAGATGTTGCCAATTCACACAAACTGTGTTCCCACTACATCACACAAGATGTTGCCAGTTCACACAAACTGTGTTCTCAATACATCACACAAGATGTTGCTAATTCACACAAACTGTGTTCTCAATACATCACACAAGATGTTGCCAATTCACACAAACTGTGTTCTCAATACATCACACAAGATGTTGCCAATTCACACAAACTGTGTTCTCAATACATCACA
>Ga0123352_10020923_pt1 | contig 10423 bp, 9 predicted proteins | sample TergutLab28metaG_FD_89700 | JGI IMG/M metagenome (GOLD analysis project Ga0123352, IMG submission 89700) | Labiotermes labralis P1 segment gut microbial communities from Petit-Saut dam, French Guiana - Lab288 P1 | ecosystem: Host-associated > Arthropoda: Insects > Digestive system > Gut ... | reverse complement strand
ATACTACAACTTTTAACCACAGAAGGTACTTAGTTTTTAATATAACTTTTATAAAATTGTAATAGTCAAACTATGTTTTAGAAATAACCAAAGAAAAACATTACATGTTACAGTACACACTATGCCAGAGGCTGACTGTACAGGAAAAAAGAATGAACTCCTGATGATGAGCTTACCGAAAGCTCGAAACATGTAGAGAATGAATGACGACTACCCCTGAAAATAAAGGATAGTCCACAAGTGTCGTGTTGGTTATTTTTTTAAACAAAAAAAAAATGCATATCCAAACCAACAGAAGTTGAAAGTACATCAGAATACCAAAAAAAAAACAATGTTATATGCACATAGGCCATCTGAAATGTGGTGTCCAAGCTACAGCCTCCTAAAAAATTAAAAAAATATTTGATATGTCCACCTTCATTTTTCATGCAGGCATTGCAGTGAGACAGACTTTTAAGACCCTATTTTATTCCACCATGTCTCACTGGGGCTGTTTACCATGTTTTTCTTCCAAGCTGTTGCAAGGTGCAGATCTGCAGACTAGGACGCACAAAGATTTAAAAAGTTTCCAGTCACATCCAACACACTTTTTGAGTATGTTTATTAAAGGGCAACTAGTTTTGGCCTCAAATAGGGCCATCGTCAGTCAGCAGCAGATCTCCTCTTTGACATCAAGGAACATTACAAACATATGCTGAGAATGCAAGGTAAAAACAGTATCAAAACCCAAAAGCCCCAAAGATGAATTGAAATAACTATTTTGGTATAAAACAGTTTTGAAATAGTTACTAATACAAATTCCAAGAAAATTCAAAAAGTAAATATGTATGTCGTACATATTTACTTTTTTAATTTTCTTGGAATTTGTATTAATAACTATTTTATACCAAAATAGTTAATTTTAACATGTCTATGGGGCTTTTGTGTTTTGATACTGTTCTTACCTTGCATTCTCGGCATATGTTTGTAATGTTCCTTAATGTCAAAGAGGAGATCTGCTGCTGACTGATGATGGCCCAGGTTGGGGCTGAAACTCTCAAAAGTGTGTTGGTTGTGACTGGAGATTATGTAAATCTTTGTGATTGATATGCCAACACACATTCCATATAAAGACAAGTATTCATTTATGGCTCATGCATTATTGTGCTCCACCACGTTTTCTTCTTGCAGCCCACAAATTCTTGAACATGTTTTTGGAATGGTGGATATGATGAGATGGAACAGCATGGCATGCTTATTCCTGATTTAAATCTCCTAGACTTTAATATCTGGAAACATCCAAAGTTTATGGTTTATGCTAAAGAAGTCATTGCAGAATAGATTTAAGATTTGTTTGACACTTGGAATTTTCCAGCGAGTCGGATAGTAGCTGTTCAGGCGTGCAATGTCCTGCATTTAAGCTCATTTTCCTTAATTTTCAGGAGGCTGTCAGTTGGATACCATGCTTTAGAAGGCATGTTTATATAAATATTTTTCTTACACTGTGGTATAGGCTTATCTTCTGTAGTTTCACTATGCATTTCACGTTGACCCCATATATCAGTTGGACCTTACTACCTTTGAATCGCATACCTCAAAATCCAAGAATCAGCAAGGGCCTTCAGGCTATGCCTGAACTCCTGGACTTGTATGCTACTTTATTGGAGTTCACCTGCCACTACACAATTGACAGTGTTTGTGTTTATATATTTATATTGGCATTTCTGTACCTCAGATTGTTGAAAATCCTACCTTACATCAGAACTGTGGACATACATATTAAATTGGTACGTTTCATTATTTCCGATCATTTCTTTTTATATGAAGGTTTTTTTTTTTCAGGAAAACCTTTGTCAAAGAAATGCAGCAGAAAAAAACGGAAGAAAAAAAAATCAAAATAAGGAGCCCTCAGAAGCACGTGTGTCCAACAATAATGTACCATATCTGTAGATATTTCATTCTAGTAGGTCAGGCATTGTACAATTGCTATACTGATGTGGCATTGAGACTGCATGTGGGGCATTGTATCTAGGAACATCCCATCTCAGCACACCATGCTCATACTGCTTGCAACTAGCAGAACCTGAAATATATATGATATCCAACATCAGTTCGTCCTGGACTGCTTGGCCTTGAAGATGGAAGCACTATGATCTTTTGAAATCTGAGGAACTACACGCCCACTGACTGTGTTACATCCTTAAGGCTTGCTTCTTCATCTTTACCAATGTTAAAACCTCAAACTGTGCAAGTGTATTAGATATTAGTCTGAATTTTGAAACCTTGTGGGATTATAGGTCAACACTAAGATTTCACAGAAATGTGCTGTCTCCATTATCAAGTCATGTAGTCTTATTGATGCTTCCCATAGCTGTATTGGGCATGTCAAAGAGTTCCTGCTTAAAACCATGGAGCTAGTAAGGGATCTTAACATGTTGATAAGTTACATAAATTTTTTAATTGAAGGCCTCACTTACTTTTATTATGATAAGAAATCTGAAAGGATCAATACATCACACTTGCTTGTATAAAAGCATATTATACATTACAAAGGCAAGTGCCCTTGGCATGAACTGTCCAATACTAAAACACATAGTGTACCGTCAATTATCTGTGTGTGATCATAAGTTGCTAATGACTAATGACGAAGGTGAGACATGGCATGATTTTGTGCTGAAGGCTTGAACAAAAACCTTGAATATAAACAAAAAGCACAGAGTACTGACATCAGCAATAAGGAGCTATTCATAAGCTTTGTGTCTCCTGTATGTAATAAAGTTTTATTTTTTTTTTTCATGGCTCAATAAAGTACGTTTTTGATTATCTGCATCCTTGAATTATCCATGTGCCCCTTGCCACCATTACCCCGGATAATCGAAGTACACTCTTAAAATGCAAAATATTTAACTGCAGAGGGATGGTGATATTGTACATATTTTTGAAGGAGGATAAAAACTGAGTATGGATTATATCAGTGTTCAATCTTGGGAAGATTACAGAAGTTCCGATTAACCTCAGATGAACCAGTTTGATAAAATCAAATATTTACAAGCACATACTTAACTACAGGTTTCCAACAACATATTAATTTGAAGATGACAAATCCCCCACTGTGAATACAGGAGGACATTATCCGGATTTGTCATAGTTTCACATGTATCATACAGCAGCACGGAGAGCAGTGCTTGCTGCTGTCACAGTCTGCTGCAAGCCTGGACCCTTGTATCCATTCTGAGAATTTAAGTTAATATTCAGTTTTTACTCACCATGGTTAAAGTTTCAAAAGGTGCCATTTGGCTGTCACACATTGCACATAACAGCCTCATTGCATACCAGGTCTTACAAGACCAGACAGGAACAGTTTTCAAATAAAATAATGCCCCTATAATAACATGTTTGTAAATTAATTCAAAATAAAAATAATTGATATCTGCTTCATCAATCGAAATTCTAAACCACTGTTTCTCACAAAGTAGTCAAATTGGCTAGACTATTTTTTTTAATCATCCAAATACAAAGCAGAAATCTCTTCATTGTTGCTCCTTTTATGACTCAGAAAAATATTTCTGTATTTTGAGACACTGGTTAACCAGGTTACTAAATATAAAATAAACCATATGACACAAAAATCAAGTGTATTAATGTGGACATTCATTTTATTTACAAACAGAAAATGTTAATGTTATTCAGCCTTACAGCTATCTGAAGCTTTATCATAATACAATCACGTGAATATCTGACCAAGAGTAAGCAGAGTCTAAATTCACATCATTAATACAGAAATTTATGTCTCAAGTCGAATATGTTATCAAATTATCAGCTCGGCATACAAAACTGCTCAAGGATTATGATTTTCAAGGTTATGTACACCAGAATTTAAAAACTGAAGAGTAGCACTTAAAAAAAAGTCCTTCATTACATTAGATAGGACACAATGATGAAACAAAAGTGTTTTAAATATGTTGGTAGGTTGTATGTTTCACACTTAAGAAAACAAAATCTATGCCGCCTCAATGCTACAATTACAATGGAAGTTCAATTTAAATCTACAAATACTTTAACATAATAACTCAAAGAGTTATCAGAATCATGCCACTCACCAGCAACTGGAAGAAAGTAATATATAACCCAATTCCCCACAGTATAGAGCATTAATATGAAATGTCACATTTTCACTCCGCGCGGGATTACGAAGAAAATTATTACATCACACAGCAACTAGTATGTTCAATAATTTAAGTATTTCTGCATTGCTTACTTTAGATGCAACTGAACTGTTACATGTATTTATTTCAATTTCTCAACGTAGCAATTTCTTGAATGTGCATGCTAATAGCTGAATGTTACAAAACTTTTAATGTCCACGACAAAAGCACTGTTGATTATGAAAGTTTCTTTGCTTTCTGGTAGAGGGTGTCTACAACTTTTCCCATGCTATGGATGGTCTCAAGCGCTGTCTCGTATGTCTTGTCAACAGGCGTTTCCTCAAACACTATTAGAACTCCTTCACCTTGATCCAGTATTCCATGAAACTTCTTATCCAGAATCATTTGTGATAATTTCTTCTCAACTTGCTGAGTAGGCAACTTGATTGACTGGGAGATGTAATCAACCTGGACCCGTGAATATGGTTCAATGATGCGACAAAGATTCTGCTCCAACATGGTGTCATACAGTGTACCAAGATGTGCACGTACAATAACATCATCTTCTAACTCAACTTTATAGTTCTTCACTGCTTCCTGAAAATCTGCCAGGGACCTTTTGTGACTTGCTTGGGCTACAGATTTCATTGCTTCAATTTCTTTTCCTGCATACTTCAAAGCCAGCTTTCCACTAATGATCTGGTGCACATCCTCAGGATTATTCAACATTATTTTGGACAACAGCATGTACTTCAGTGCTGTTAATGCCTTGAGACTTTCGACACTGTCATACCCTTCAAACGCCTCATAAAAATAGGAATACGCAGTCTTGAAATCCCTCTCATCTGCTGCATGTAAAATGCCAGATTGGAGATCTAATGCTGCTTGTAGTTTTGGCGGACAGTAAATTGCATTTGCCGTTGTGCGTGCTGAAGTAAGAGCAGCTCTTGCCTTTGGGAGGTTACTCAAAGCATGGTATGTTTTGCTTTCTAGCAGTTGTACTTCAACTAAAAGATTCTTGTCATCTAACTTTTTTAGTTCCTTTAGCAGTGTGGAACCAAGTGTAAGTGCTTCTGAAAACATCCCCGTGTCGAAATATAAAGCAATTAAACGAGCTTCGAGTGACTGCCGCAAGAAAGTTCTTCGTTCTTCTTTCGCCCATTCGATACATTCTTTGCACAACTGAACCTCTATACCAATTCCTGCTTCAAGGTCTAAAAAAAAGTCGACAAGAGATCTCACAAGTTTGGCTGCTTTTGCTTTACTTATAAGAGATAGGAAGGGCCTTGTGGCCTTGATGAGATCAGCCAATTCTTTAGCTTTACCCTCCTTTTTATATAACTCACCGAGCTGCAGAATACCTTGTTCCTTCAGCCGGATATTATCTTCATCATTTTCTGCAATTTCCTGTTCTTGTACTATCTGGTTCAAGAGATTAATTCCTTCTTCCCTATTTGTTGTGGACACAGTCCCAGCTCTTTCATACAAAACAGCACCCGCCATCTTTTCTTGAGCTCTAGATTCGCTCTGTCATCAATTGACTGTAGTAATCTGTGCTCCTTGTGCGTCACAACGTACAAAAGTAATCTGTTCCACCGCCATTATGCCATATGCCGCTCTGTTTATTCCCTTTACTTTTCAAATATACACAGTGATAGATTAATAAAATGCTTTATCATATGTCGGATAATTCTGACATATATAATTATAATAACTACGCTCAAAGACGTTCAATTTTAATAATCAGGGCTTTAGCGCAAATACCACTGACATAATTCCCTATTTGCTATTGGTTGGGCTAAAGTTGCTAGCCAGTAGGGATTGCTCAGAGTTTCTCATTATCCAATGGGAATTGACATTATTGGAGATATCTACATCCGGTGCAAGCGTACGGTGGTTAATGTTACTTCCTTTTTCCGATTCGGTTTGTGGGAAGACGCCATTTTAAGTTCAAGAAAGTGGGTTATATGTACGGAGTAAAAGGCGTCGGTTTATTGTTCTACCTTTCGAGGCATGAGTGACAGGGAGGTCTGTATATTCCGCAAAGCAATATGATATAACGTTTTAAAATCTAGGTTTCATTTAATGTGGAATTTTAAGGTCAGAATTAGAAGTTCATGCTTATAAAGAACCCACGCTATGGTGGTGATCAATAAGAAAACATTTCAGATTCGTTGAATAGTAGAGTGTTCTAATTATTTCATGTGCATCTGTTGCGACTACCCCATAGTGTGTGTGATACGTCGTGAATAGCGATTAATGAGATACTTCAAGTTCATTTCAAGAACGGTTCAAGGTCATTGTACAAGGAAAATTTTTACGCAGTGTTTCGTGTTCTTGCAGCATAGCCCAAGTCATAGCGGTTCTAATCACAGCCCTCCGGCCAATGAGAAGACGCCTTCTCCAGCAAGATCGAGGGAACACAGCCGAAGCCGATCACGCTCAAACAGTCAACACAAGTCCCATCACAGAGGCAGAACCTACTCACGCTCAAGGTATTAATTGTAAAGTGACGCGAGTAACACGTATATTGCTTATGTGCCGAAACTGCGCCCACTGTATGGGTGTTGTGTTTATTTAGTGACTTCTTCGGTGCAGTAGAGCTTTCAGTATTCACTTTTGCCACACATTACCTTCATAAAAGGTTTCTTCACTCCTCTTCCATGTGTCATTAATACAGATACCAGGCATATAATTTGCTGAGAATTATCATGTCTGAAGAACAGGTATATAATAGTGTTTGTGCATGTTTCTGTACTGGCAAAGGCCATTCTGGGTTATTGGTGCCTCGTAACTAACGTTCTGCCTAGCCACTTTACCATCATGAAAGGAACATGTACCATTTGTACAGGAGGCTGGGGGAATTCCAGGGCTGTTCTGGATGTGTGTAGAAAATGTTGCACCCACCAGGATTCAAACTCCATACTTCCCATCCTGTAGTAGGTCACTATACCAACTATGCTGTTGCTCCCCACATTTATGGACAGTATATTGTTTATATATATTTCTGTGCATACGGAAGTTCAAACACTGCATTATGATAAACTTAGATCACATATCAAGAGAACCCATGGCAACTGAATGACAGATGTATTGGTCAGGCAATGATTGCTTCGTATTGCTGAACAACATTTGAGTCACAAACTGTGTCTGGTATGGAATCAGCTTGTTTGTTCCTGCCCCATTAACCACTCAGGATTTGTATATTTTAGGTATCGTGAATTTTAGGCCTTCTGTGTGGAATCATTTTGGTCCCCCTCCAACTCTCATAACCCATCCAACATCCCTGATTTAGACATCACAGCATGTTGCATCCGCACATTTCTCTCAGCTGACTAATAGTTACAGATGCATGTTTCGATTTATTGCTCCTACTGGACATGAGTGTTGGTTGAGTAGCAACATTGGTTTATGAAACAGGTACTAGTGATTTTCTCAATTTCTTCAGTGGTGTACCATAATTTGTAATGCTGAGACCAATCTAATAAGGAAAACTGGAGACATGAAAATCGATATGTACATCTATGAGAGGGTTCATAGACGTTCCTCTTGTAGTGCGGAGGCACTCTGTAGGGGTTGTGGGGCACAAAAATGCGCAAACAGCCCACAACCCCACTGTAAATTCTTGGGCACCTTTGAATAGCATTTTTTAGACAGCATTCAAAGTGTGGCTTTAGATCTGTTATGCTGTCACCATAAGAAGTAGCCCAATTCTTCATGATAGGTTTCTGCAGCTGTGCTGCTGTAGTCATACACAGCAGTCTTGTTGAATTAGGCAAATGTGCAATACTCCTAACAGTGGTCACAAAAACGAAAGTCGATGAAACCATCAGTGAAAATGTGGTTGCTGACAGTGAATGGATCAGGTGCTGAGGCTAGTGATGTTGAAGGTAAAGAAGAGGAACACCACGAGAAACAAGCCTCAGCAGAAGACTAACTACAAGCTGCAACAAGTGTCAGAGAAGTACCAACCTGGGGACAGCCTTTAGGAAGGAACACTGATATTCATCCTTTTGTCATCCTAGCCAAAAATGAAAGAAACTTTAGCTCCATGCATCAACAAAGACAGCTTTTCCTTGGCTGTGTTAATACTGTTTTTACATTTTTGAGCTGCTAGTAGAATGACCAGTTTGTACCATCAACAAAACTTAAACAAGCTGGACCTAGCTGCATACTGCCTGCCATTATTTTGCTGAATGTTAGGACTTCAATTGTTCTGGCTGTGCAAATGGAACGTGGCATACAGTATGACTGCTGGTCTGGACTTGGTTACACATGCTTTTATGATGAGACAATGACAGGAGACAGATTTTTACACACACACACACACACACTTGTGTTCTTTTGCATTTTGCAGACAATTCACAGACATCTGACGAAGGCGAGGAATATGACCAACTATGTAAACTAAGGACTGTCTCTGACAAATTGTATGTAAAATTCTATTACCACTCAGAGCATTTGGCAATGGACAAGGTTTTTCTAAATTCAGGGGCAGCATTATTGTCAGAAAGTATATTGCAATGGAAAGGAAATGTTCCAACATCAGAAATTACAAACTATGTGACAAATCAGGGTATACGTGTGACATGAGAGTGTACGTGGGGTAAGGACTCTAACTCTACCGTGGGTAGTGTGACTGCAACACATGTATGAGACATTGACTTGCAGAGTTGAAGGCTTAGGGCACAAAATATTTATATGGGTGAATTTTTTCATTACCAAGACTTACTGAGGGACATGTGAAGTAAATTCATGTGGTGCAATTTGGGCCATCAGAAAAGACATGCCCCCTTAACTTTGGACCCAAAAAAACTGAAATTGAAAGGTTGTGACATAAAGGTGAAGATCAGGGGACGTTTGACTGCATTAGTTTGGAAGGACATATGAGAAGTTTACATGCTAACGTGTAATCGTAGGAAATTTTTTTGACCACAGCAACTATACTCTTGACCCTCACTGCAGTGGTATGACTGGCATATATGTTATGTCAGTAATTCTGATCATATGGCCAACAGCTATTATATGAGTCAGCTTACTCTCAAGTGGACCCCAAAATTATTTTTTCACTTTCTGGATCTTACAGTACTCACCAGTTGAATTTTGTTATCTTCATGTGGGGCACACACTCTCCGTCAAGATTCAGACTTGTCATGGTGTGGAATGTGATAATAGAAGCTAGAAGAAGCCAAGATAGCTGCGCCCTAGTTTGGTTGTAAGACTGATAGTGGAGGCAACAAATGTTGCAAGACTTGACAACCACCATAAACAACATTGGTCAGCCTAAAGCAGCAAACATCGCTGCCGCCTTTGTTTGGATTGTAGCCATACACTTCTTCTGAGCGCACAGAATGTGAGGTGGACCTGTGCATGGTACCGTGTTGCATGGAATACCACACTACGCTATACTTGAAGACAACAGTTTCACACAGCGAATTGTAAATAGTAACTGAACATCTGATGAGTGTCTTTATTGGCAAAATAGTGATCCATAATGCATGCAATTTACAGGCCTAAACTTATTGTAAAAATAGCTGTACATTTTGTCCCATCTTATCAATTGATAAACAGACTGTTAAATTATATTTCCTTCATTTAAAAAGAAATGCCTATGAAGTATGCTGTTCCCCCCACCCCCATCCTAAGCATCAGCATGAAGAATTAAAACCTCTGGTTTAAAATCTTGGCTGGTTGCTGTTTCAGAGTCATTTAATTTTGGCATTGAAGAGTTGAGAGTTGTTACTCTGATTTCACTAAATATGGAGCTGATGCACTGCTGAATGTGATTTTGCTGAAATTTCCATGTATTCCATGATGACAGTAGTAAGGCCACAATAACATGTGATGTATCTCTGAACCATAGTAATGTCATTTCAGGCAGTGGTGCAAAAATGTGATAAAATAAATGAACTGCCCAAAATCTCAAAGGGATTAGTTTGTTGTGTTGGCAAGAATGGAGTACTGACACATATTCTTTATATGCCTGATGTGATAGTGAGGACTTAACTATATTTACACTGGCTTTCAGATTTTTTTTTGCAGCACTTTTACCTCATTACACTAGTTCTTGTTCATATGTTCTGGCATGTTGTGCATACTCAGTTGCATCTTTAAGTCACCAGTTGTAGCTTTGCCTCAGTGTGAATGTGATCCTGGTAAAGAAACTTGTAGAATGTCATATATACGAGGTCTGTTAGAAAAGTATCCGACCTTTGGCCGGGAAAAAGAAACTGGCTTACTTGGAGCGTTGGACACCTAATCACCCTCAAAGTAGTTCCCTTGGGACTCCACACACTTCT
>Ga0123352_10020922_pt1 | contig 10423 bp, 12 predicted proteins | sample TergutLab28metaG_FD_89700 | JGI IMG/M metagenome (GOLD analysis project Ga0123352, IMG submission 89700) | Labiotermes labralis P1 segment gut microbial communities from Petit-Saut dam, French Guiana - Lab288 P1 | ecosystem: Host-associated > Arthropoda: Insects > Digestive system > Gut ... | reverse complement strand
GGTTCCGTGCATCAGAAGTTAATGTTAATAAAAATCCAACCATATGCAACAGTATGCAGATATTTATTCAATGCAAAGTCACTCTACATGTTTTGGGTGTCACAGCACCCATCATCAGGAGTACTAAAAACTGTAACCGCAGCCTCCGGTACAGCTACTTCCCTCCAACGTGGTCTGATCAGGCCACGTTGGAGGGAAGTAACTGTACCGGAGACTTCGGTTACAGTTTTTAGTTCTCCTGATGATGGGTGCTGTGACACCCGAAACATGTAGAGTGACTTTGATTGAATAAATATCTGCATACTGTTGCATCTGGTTGGATTTTTATTAACATTGAATTGTGATGCACGGAACCATGAGTTAAAACTTATGGTTGAATAGTTTGTACTGTTGTTTCATGTTCAGGTCTGAAATTCATTTACTGTCCTCGTAAAGAAATCTGTATATTTATTCAGACCCTCTGGGAAAGTGGTTGTTGAGTATCTAAAAGCTTGCCACAACTACTTCATAAAGTTGGAAGAGGAGTAATGCCATAGACTCAGACATGGCAAACTATTTATAGATAGACCGTGTAAGAAAAGAGCTGACGACCTACTTAAGTTAAGTAGGCATCAACTAAATATGGCAACTGCGATCTACAAAGGGCATGTTCCTGTAAGGGGGCACCTGTACACTATGGGCCTGTTTGATGGGGATCCAATCTGCAGATTTTGTGGGATCTAGACCGAAACAGTGCAGCACATTATTTGCTGTTGTGAGGCATTGGCTAGTCAGCGCTATAATGCCTTTGGGAGGCTGACTGTAGAACCAAAAGACATTAGCACAGCCTCAACAAGGGACCTTTGCCTCTTCATACGAGGTGCAGGACTATTGCGGCTGTGCTGAGTGAAATATTAGGGCCGCACAATAGAACAAAGGCTGCAGTGCATTCGGTGCATAAGCTGACGGGCCCTAAGAAGAAGATGAAGAAGAATGCCATAGACTTACACTCGTAAGATGCTCTGTTTGAATCTTGCTTCTCAAAGAGCAGTGTTAGTCCCTCCAGGCAGACTCAGCCTGCTGCCTGTTTTAGGCCTTTATCATTTCCAAATCCATTCCATTTCATCACTCACTTTTCTTCCTAGTCTGAAACACTGACGCTATCATTAGGTGAACTACTAACATTGTTGTTAATTGAACCACACACCTACTTACTTCCACTGCCCATTATCGTCACTGAAGTTTGTGTGTTTGTTGTTATGCAGACTGTAGCTGAGAAAGTGTCTGTAAATAAACAATGAAACAAAGTTTTTAATCCAAGCATGGGAATTAACGTTCTTTTATAACGTCCTGTAGCACTCTGTGTGTAAGTAGTTACCATGCTGGTAATTTTTGAGTGTAGCCTGTAGTTGTGTAAACACCATTTACACAAGGTGGTAGTATAGAATGAAGCTTGTGCTAGCAATAATATTGTTAATGAACAGTGCTTAGTAATAATGTACCACTGTGGATGTACCTTCAATCACTTATATCGTAGTTGATAACATGCCTGGTTGCTGTGGGATGTACGGAGACACATACCCATTTAGAATCATTGTGCAGTATTAACATATTGTATGACTGAAAGTGATGGTCTGTATTGAGTGTTCACATTGGCTTGACTGCAGGGAAGCTTATCTTGTGGCTTGTTTTGCTGCTGTACCTAGCAGAATCTGTGATGATGTGCCATCAGATTCAAAGAAACATCTTTGAAACTGTGGAGAATAACTGAACTCATTTTACATCATTGTGTAATCTGTTAATCCTTATGTATGCATTTAGTGCATTAGCACACATTTGCTGTTGGTCATGGTTAGAATTATCAAACATCTGATGACAGTGATGTTTTCTGACTTCGATAGTCTTGTACATTCACTTCCATTTGTGGTTCAGATGCACCGTATTAATGTTTCTAAAATGCCGTGTTCCCATAGTAATTCTTTTTTAAGGCTAACTTTCATGTCTGTTAGGATGAACTTGCATTCAATTTTTAGGTGCCTTTGCAAAACTGCGAAAAAGACGATTAGCTTTGCGTCATATCTGTCCGTCCACATGGAACAACTCAGCTCCCACTGGACGGTTTTTCATGAAATTTGATATTTGGGGATTTTTTTAAAATCTGTCAAGAGAATTCAAGATTCTTTACAATTGGACAAGAATAAAGGGCACTTTACATGAAGACCAATATACATTTTTATCGTATCTCCCTCATTTCTTAGAATGAGAAATGTTTTCAGACAAACGCTGTACAGAAAATTAAAACACACATTTTGTGTTCAGTAACTTTTTCTTCGAATATCGTGCCGTTTATGAGATACGGTGGAAAAATATTGTAGAGTGGGGCAGGCCACAGATGACAGTATGGCGCATGCACATTGCATGCTGGATACCTAAGGCTACACATATGCACACTCAGGTTATGTAATACTCACTGCTTTTTCCATTGCAACAATGGTTGCATGAACATGCCTCAATGTTAGGTTATGTGTACATTGCCTGTCTTCTTATGTAATACTGGTGATATTTGAGGTGTTTTGCTGAACACACAAGTTTTCTAGGATGTAATCCTATGTCATTAGATGAGTAGTTCATGACAGTTTGAGGGACTTTAGTGACTTCATTGTGAGGATCAAGCAGTTTGAGAAGGATCTTCATAATGTTTTATTAATTCCAGTGTGGTCTGCAGATGAATGTTGGGCACTTTTGATAGGAAATCAAGTGTTGGCACTTCTGTTGGTTAATCTGGTTATGTCTTTAATATGACATTTAAAATATAACAGTTCCAAAAGTGTAAAATGTTCCTAGAAAGTTTTATATTAGGAAGTCATGTTGTTTGAATCTTGGCTTAGACTGATGCAGAAGTATAGTGTTCTGATAAATATTTTTAATAATTTTCCATGGTCTCTCATGATGAATTGCTTGTAGCTACAATATAAATTGCGAACTCACCATCTGTAATCAGTTTCACATATATATAACTCAGTTGACATTACATAACTGAGGTGGTCAGAGATACAAAGGCTCTCTAAATATTGTATATGTATTTGTAATTGATAGAATGTGAAGATGGTGCATCCATGTTCATGATCTTTTGTATGAAACTAGGCGAGTTTGAACAGAGTTTTATGTCCCTGCTTGTAAGTCGCATGTGAACCTGCTATAATGTGTAACTGTGCTCAGATTTTTTGTGCTGGTGGCAGATGTCTGTGTGAGTTGGCAAAACAGATTGGGTTCGTGGACCAAGCACAAGATGTCTTTAAACTGGAGGAGCAACTCTCCACCTTCAGGCATGTGGTGAGTGGATATCTGAGAATTGAGAGTCATTGCAGAATAATTGTCTTTGTTTTTAAGTGGCCCTTTGTTTTATGAATTCTGAAACACAGAGCTGTTTCCTTCTTTCAGAAAATATGTATTATACCAGCATTGCATATCTTTGTCATAGTACTCATGTATTTTGTATCATAAGTGTTATTCCTTAAAACACATTTTAATACGTGGGCTGATCATTTAATTCCGGGACTGATTTTTTTTTTTTCCGGAAAACTATAAAATGTAGCGAAATGGCAACAGAGTGGGATACGTGGCAACTCTGTACAAGTGTATGTGCAAAACTGGAGGTCGGTAGCTCCCCGCATTCGCTCTGTGGAGGCCCTTGGGTGAACGTCTACCTGCAGTGTGCGTCGCATTTCACGATGGAGGGGAAAGTGCAGCAGCGTGTGTGCATCGATTTCTGTTTCCGTCTGGGGAAACCTGGTGCTGAAACGTACAAAATGCTGCAAGCAGCTTTCGGAGAGTCCTGCCTAAGTCGATCGAAGACATTTGAGTGGTATTCCTGTTTCAAAAGTGGACGCCGATCTTTGAAGACGACCCCCTGCCCAGGCAGACCTTCCACCTCCCACACCAAGGAGACCATGGCACGTGTGCGAGAAATCATTCGTGCTGACCGACGTCTGACTATCAGAGAGGTTGCAGAGGAAGTTAGAATAGCATTTGGTACGTGCCAGAAAATTCTAACTGAAGATTTGCAAATGAGACATGTGACAGCGAAATTTGTGCCCCATCTCCTAACGTTGGAACAGAAGGACTATCGCGTGTCATTTGCACTGACCTCCGTGATTGAGCCCAAAACGATCCCAACTTCGTGTCCTTGGTATCACTGGTGACGAATGCTGGGTTTATGGGTATGACCCGGAAACAAAGCAAATGTCCTCCCAGTGGAACACATCATCATCTCCTCGACCGAAGAAAGCGCGGCAGGTGAAGTCCAATATCAAGACCATGTTGATTGCGTTCTTCGACATTGACGGGCTGGTTCGTCATGAGTTCGTCCCTACAGGACGGCCGTAAATAAGGAATTCTACAAAACAATCCTGCAACACCTCCGCGACGCCGTGCACAGACATCGCCCTGAGAAATGGCGCTCCGGCAACTGGATCCTGCACCATGACAACGCCCCTGCCCTCAGGGCTGTCACCAAACAAATGAATTTCTGGCGAAACACAACATTCCGTCGCTCCCACGCCCTCCCTACTCCCCCGACCTTACTCCGTGTGAATTCTTTTTGTTCCCACAACTGAAGAAAACAATGAAGGGTCGCCGATTCGATTACATTGAAAATATTGAAGCCAACGTGACGAGACAACTAAGGGCTAGTACAAAAAGTGACTACCAGAGGTGCTTTCGTCAGTGGCAGGAGCGCTGGAATAAGTGCGTGCAAGCACAAGGACACTATTTCGAAGGAGACAAGGCCAACTAGCCATTAAGTCTACTCATTACTCACAAAATTCAGTCCCGGAATTAAATGATCAGCCCACGTATATTTACCTCCATGTTTGAAGGAATATATTTAAGGCAATGTGAAGTTTGTTGGTATTCAAATCAGACAGATAATGTGGGCAAGTGGATTTCATCTGCAGTTGTAATAAAATATATTGATGAAAATTGTTGCACTCTTACCAGCTTAGGAATGTAATTTTTTTTTATTTGCTCGTAAACATAACAGCGTCATTTGTTCACTGTTAAAGCTCAGTGGTAATTGCTATAACATTAAGAAATTTTGCATTACGTCATTCATTTTATTTATGTAACCAAATATTTTCCTAAGCATTGTCAATCATTGGTCTTTATATTGAGTGTGGACTGTGCTCTGGGGGTATGAAGTGAAGTTTTAAATACAGTACAGATGAGTGTCAGACTTCAGAGAGTTAACCCTTATCCTGCTAACGTGGAGAATATGGTGAGCTAATGATGCCAGCAATTGGCGGATGGGACTTAACTTGGTGTTTATAGGGTTAATTATGTCGATAAAGTAAATTTATGCACCGTACAGTTTTTGTTAGTTAAAATTAAAGCACAAATCTTAATTTTCTAAAAATTCTGCCTGTAGCACACAGACTAGACTCACTACGTTTATTCAAAGTCATTGTAACTTTGTGACAATCTGATGCTCCGTTTTAACCCTCCAGCTGTGTGTTGTGTATAATTTGTGCATTAGAATACTAATCATTGTGTTACCAGAAAAGCTTATTTGTGTGACATTGTAGGTTCAAATTTTGACATTTTGTTGACCGTGCATCTCAGTATATTTATCTCAGTATCTAACCAACCTGATGCACAAAATTTTTGTTTTAAATAAGTTTTATTTCATGCCTCTACATGTTTCGAGCACATGATTATGAGCACATGTGCTCGAAACATGTAGAGGCATGAAATAAAACTTATTGTGAAACAAATTTTGTTCATCAAGTTGGTTAAATACTGAGATAAATATTGTAGGTTCAGTTTGTGATCTTCTGGGTTGTTGTACTCATAGGAGTCAGCAGGTTTTCTGAGATGTTGATCATCTATCAGACCACCTGGTATCAAAACCCAGAAGATTGAAGTATTATCTTATATGACTGAGACATGGGTCAGTTAGCAGCTGCGTCTACTAGTGGCAAAAAAAGAGCTTTAATGTGTGAATATTCAGTTTTAGAGCTTGGTGCTTTGTTGTGGCTCATGTTCCTCTAACTGAAGTGTAGGAAAGAGGACAGTTTGTGCAAAGTTTTAGATCAGTCTATGATTAACAAAGGGCTTAGACCGAAGAAGAAGAAACGTGGTTTCAGGTCAGCTGAGAAAGATACAGTATAGAACTCACATGTACTTTTTTATTACTGTTGATCTTCACATTGTGACGGGGTGAAGATTGGTAATACCTGTTCCAGAAGTACAACTGTGAGGTATTTTACAATGGAATTGTGATGTAAATAATTCAGATACCCACCAATCAGACAAAATAAACACAAATAATTTGCTGTATACCAATACTAAACATACTTATCAATGGGTATGTCTAATATGCTATTGCATGTCGCTGAAAAAGTCAGTGGCACAACTTCCGGGAAGTTAATGAAATATCTCAACAAATCCCAATATTGACAACTAATTTTATATTGAGGTGTCACATATTTTAATAGAGTTAAGATTTTCTACTGACCGGCAAAATATGTCAAGGAATAACCAATGAATTGAGATCACAGTCTACTTACACATAATTTATAAGCAATTGTAACTTATTATTATGCTTATCTCAGTAATTAACCAACTTGATGCACAACATTTTTGTTTTACAGTAAGTTTATTTCATGTCTCTACATGTAATTGCATTACACAGCCTCTGGTATCATCACACCTTTAGCTGTGATGATACCAGAGGCTGTGTAATGCAATTTTAACCTTCTGATGATGAGCACATGTGCTCGAAACATGTAGAGACATGAAATAAAACTTATTGTAAAACAAAAATTCCGTGCATCAAGTTGGTTAATTACTGAGATGCACGGTCAGCAAAACGTCAAAATTTATTATTATGCATTGATAAGGCCTGAAGGTGACCAGATCTTGGTTGAAACATGTTGCTTTGTAAATTTTTCTGCCAGAAATGTGAATAAATAGTTGTGTTGATGGTGATCAAGCCTGCTTTGTAGTATTGTATTTAACACAACAGGATATCTAAGGTGCAATTGTGTTCCCTTTTCTTTAAAAAAATACTTTTTTATGTGTGTGTATGTTATATTTGTTTACTTGTGCTGACTTTGTAATATGCCATTAGGCCTTTGAGTCAGCACATAAACATAAGTGAATTGAATTTAATTGAATTATTATTCAGTCAAGAGCATGCCCAAGACTGCAGTATATTTCCATTAAAATAAAGCATAAATATTTTGATGTTTTGCTTAGCATCCTGAACAGATTATTTCTCTATCGATGTGGTTTCTGTTGCTGATGTATGTAATGCTGATATTTCCATTCTGTTACTTTTTGTACAGCAGCCGGAAATTGTCCGTAGAGACATAAAGTTTGCTCGTTCCTTGTCGATGGCTAAGCTGAAGTTTCCATTTCCACATATGGTGGCCGTTGTCATGAGGGATCAAAGTCATGGAGATCTACAGCTCATGTCACAAGGGACAGCTGACATCATACTTGACTCTTGTGTTGACTACTGGGATGGACACGACCTCTGTCCCCTGTCTCCAGCAGATAGGTAAGTGAAGCAGGATAGCTTCTGGCTTGATGACCAGATTTTGGACACCTGTAGAGCTAGAACATTCTCTCTAGCACCAGTGGTTCTGGGGCACACCCAGACTCTTTTCTTGTGGCTACTGAGAAGTGATTCCTTAGGGGTAGACTGAGGGAGTGTGAAGAGCACCACTCACCTGCATCTAGTGATGAGGCTCATAATGTATGACACTGCACCTCCATTCCTTTTATACACCTAGGGTATGTGGCACAGAGGTATTTTATGCTCATTACCCCTTGGCACTGGAATTAGATGCACAGTATGATGTGCAGGAGACCAGAATTTAAATGAGAACTCCAAAAGGTAGGCCATAATTGACTGTCCCCTGTATCTGACATTGGTGTTTTGAGCGTAACACTGCATGACAGGCATATCTGACATTAGGCAACAGCGTGTAAATTGAGTCTTTGATCATTATTGTGTAATTTGTGTCAGTAATCATTAGCATCTTTCTGATATGGAATAGTGCCTAATACAGTACCAGAACTTGCATGTTCTGTCATTGTTTTCCAGATCATTAGATACTGATTTATTCTGCAGGTATGTGGTTACAGGAATGGTTTGGGTGACTTCCAAATTAGCATATTGGATGTTATTCAGCATATTGTTATGTTTGGTTCATAATGTTACATTGTAGTGAGATTTGATTGTTTTGTTTGTACTATCCTCCTTATCATTCTCCTCCTTATTCTTCTCCCCCTTCTCCTTCTCCATTATCATCTTTTTCTTCTCCTCCTTTTCCTTCTTCTCCCCTCCTCCTCCTCCTTTTTCATCTTCTCCTTCTCCTACTCCTCCTCCTCCTCCTTCTTATCTCCTCCTTCTCCACCTCCTCCTCCTCCTCCTTTGCCTTCTTCTCCTCCTCATCCTCCTCCTTCTTTTTCTCCTCCTCCTCCTCCTCCTTTTTCTCCCCCTCCTCCTCCTCCTCCTTCTCCTTCTTCTCCTCCTCCTCCTCCTTTCTTCTTCTTCTTCTTCCTCTTTTTCCTCCTCCTCCTCCTCCTCCTCCTCCATTAAAACCTTGTGAGGGTCTGCAGTTATTATGCAATGTTGCATACAGTGCAAAAGTGAACACATAAAATGGAGGGATTGTTAAGTCATAAAATATCTACCATGGGAGTTAAGCTTGACAGTGGATTTTTAAGTCTTTTGCTTATAAATATCTTTCTCATGTTTTACTTTGTGCTTAATGAGGTGCACAGTATTACTTGTTATGTCAGCATTTGCCTGTGGCCTGCTTCTGATACTGATTCTTGTACAGTCTACACTCCATGTGCTGTGGTTTTAGAATGCATGTATTTGTCAATTTCTTGTGCCTGTGTCAAACATTTTGTGTTTTGTAGAAAGAAAGTACTGGATTTCTACCAGCGAACCAGCCTTACTGCTTACTGTACAGCATTTGCATATCGGCCACTGACACGAGGGGTGAGCAGTCAGTTATCGCAAGTGTACCTGGAACTACCTGCTGATAGTAAGCACCTGTATGTGTCGAACCGGAGTCCAACGCCACTTGCTTGGGACTTCCGCAATGTATTGGATCCACATTGTAAAAGCCCACTTGGACATTGTCACTCAGTCGGTGCGTGTTCTTGCTCAGAAGAATTATTCAATTTTCTTTTCCATCTTGAATATCATATTTCACACAGGAGCACAATCCTTTTATCTCCCACACTTTTTCTTTCTTCTGACTGAACTAGTGTTACAGAAATAGAAATAATGGGTGTTTATCACTAACAGTAAGCAATTTTAAATTTCGTATGTTCTCCATTGTAACCTGAGGTGCTGCTGTGTATGTAACTGTCATTTATCATGGGTATTTTGAACCCATGGTTATGTTTAACATAGTAGAACGTTAAATCGATGTTCTTCAGAACCAGCTAGTACTCATGTACTTGGTCTTAAGTCAGCACTCATTTCTGTCTTGACATTAGGCTAGACTGTAACATTAACTTAACAGATTAACACAGATCTGAACTTCAGTTGATACTGTGTCAGTGGTACAGAATAGAAATAAAAAATCATATATACAAAAAGAATTTTTAAGTATCTGTACAAGAAGTCCCATGTATCAAAGTTTAAATTTTTTAGTTTTCTGTGTTACTTGTTACAGTGATGAAGTGATTCAAGAAACCAATACGACACAAGCTGTAACAGCTGTCATTTTGCATTAATTAATTAACCATTATTGGTCGAATGAAATGCCCATGTTGTTTTGAATATAACTGTTCATGGACACAGGGGACAACCATGTCCCACCCAGGTTCAGGCATGGGCATTTAAAATTAAAATAACTCTATCCTTCAGCATCTGCACTGGGGTTTAAGGGTCATGATGGTGAAGGTTACGGTGACACATTTTGTTTTATCCCTCGTATTTATAATTGCATTCTGATGTAATGCATTATATGCAGATTCTCTGCTTGGAAATGAGGCACACGAGGAGGATGTGAGTGATGTGGAAGGTTGCTTTGAACTGCAGTGTAACCAGGTGTTTATCGGGATGGTTACAATGCAATACCAGGCACAGATAGACATGGTATGTATTTTACATTGGCCATACTGTACAGTGCTGGTTCCTTCCTACCTGCTTTTCAGTGAGTGGAGCCACTGTTTAGTATGGTACTTAACCTTTTGGTGCCTAATGTCAACTATAGTGGTCGTACCGCACCGTTAACCTCTAAAGTTGCATTTTATATATTTATTCAACAAATATATTTACTGAATATTTTAGACATGGTATATACTCTCCGTTTTTTTCTCTTCAAAATGCAGTTTGTTTCATAATTCTAACATATTTGGTTCCTGTATTATTCACATTTTATATACAGGATGTGCTAAAATTAAAAAAATAATT
>Ga0123352_10020921_pt1 | contig 10424 bp, 8 predicted proteins | sample TergutLab28metaG_FD_89700 | JGI IMG/M metagenome (GOLD analysis project Ga0123352, IMG submission 89700) | Labiotermes labralis P1 segment gut microbial communities from Petit-Saut dam, French Guiana - Lab288 P1 | ecosystem: Host-associated > Arthropoda: Insects > Digestive system > Gut ... | reverse complement strand
CACTCAGCCTCGTGAGGTCAATTGAGGAGCTACTTGAATGAAAAAAGTAGCGGCTCCAGGTCTAGAAAACAGAGATTAACGGTTGTGGGGACCCGTTGCGCTGCCCACGTGACACCCCTCTATCCGCAAAAGTTGGTACTAACTTCGCCGACCGGCGGCGGCCGCTCTGTCGGTATAGTTCGCGTGCAGACTAAGGCCACGGAGTTTAGTTTAGGAGTTGTTCTCTTTAGGTGAGGCGTTCTTAGCCCCTCGCTCAAACCTCAATCTGAAGATCACCCCTTGTCGGCTGTCTGCGACTGCTTATTAATTAAATTCACAGCTACCCTCAATGTCCGGAGGACGTCTGAGGACCTTTCAGGGTATTCTGACAAAGACGAGCCGAACGTAGAAGTACAAACACAAGTACGAAATAGATGTAAGAAAAAAATAAAAGACATATCACGTATTTTATTATTAGTACTGCTTTGAAGGGGACCGCGGTGGCACAGTAGTTAAGGTGCTGTGCTACAAATCGGAAGGTCGCTGGTTCGATCCCAGCTGGTGTCAGTGGACATTTTATTGACACAAAATATTTCCGATCGCACTATGGCCCTGAGGTCGACTCAGCCTGTAATAGAAATGAGTACTAGGAGCATTTCCTGGGGGTAAAGGCGGCCGATGCTAAGGCTGACAACCTACCACCATCCTGTGCCGTTGTCACGAAATCTGGGAACCTTAAGTTACTGGAACCCTCTGGGCCTGTTCAGGCCTGTAATGGGACTACTTTACCTTTTTTTACTGCTTTGAAATACCATGAATGGAAGGAAGATGCTTACAGCGAAATGGTTTGAACATTTTGGAAATGCCAGCGTGAAACTGACCAGCAACTGGAACTAGGATTTGCTGCCGGCCGAGCAGGCAGTACATCCGCCCAGTTCAAGCCAACACAAAAAAAGGTTTTAACATATATAAAGGCAAAGCAGTTCCGTTACAGGTCTGGAGTGGCTCAGAGGGTTCCAGGAATTTAAGGTTCACAGATTTCATGACAACAGCACAGGATGGTGGTAAGGTTGTCACCCTTACGCACCGGCCACCTTTACCCCAAGGAAATGCTTCTGGTACTCATCTCTGTTAGAGGCTGAGTCGACACCAGGGCCATAGTGCGATCGGAAGGATTTTATGTCAATGAAAAATTACAATGACACCACCTGGGATCGAACCAGAGATTTGTAGCACAGCGCCTTAACCACTGTGCCACCACGGTCCCCATTTTAACATATATATGTTGTATATTTATATATTAAATCCTATTTTTTAATTTTTGCTTGTGACTTAGAAAATTAAACCTTTTCGTGTTTTGAAAGGGAAACTTCATATCGAGACAGGAGAGACACTTTAAAAGGAGCGCAGTTGTGGTTGAGACATAACGGGGTGTGCTGAATCCTCTTGGTCAATGAGTGAGCGTTTGAGGTTAAATTTGTCCTCGATTTTTAATTTAGCCTATTTCATATACCAACAGGAAGGTGTTAAATGTAGCGTTAGGATCGATGTGTAATGTTAAGAAAGGAATTTGCACGGCTTTGTCCAAAAGATATACGAAAGTATATCGGCTTACATCTCACTAGAATCGGATATGCGATGAATGTAAACAGATAACAGATTGTACCCTGGACTAAGTAGTATAGCTAAAGCTGTTCACCATTGAATTACATGCCTCGAAATTTTAGACCTTGTACAGTCCTCACAAAAGAAGCATCAATGAAAAATAAGTTTGTGTTCAAGTTCAAAACTTTTTGAGTTAAAATTTTCAATTAACGGAGCATTTAAATTGAGTAGTTCGTTACTTGTGCAGTTTTATTGGTGTTCTGACACAAGCGCATAACGCTTGAACACCATATTAAAAAACACAGACAATTCATTCACGTGAGGTTTCCTTTGATGTCAGATGGAATTAAATCCCCTGTGTTTAAAAAAATAAAAATGGAAGCAACAGTTATGAACGAATTATATTGCGAAATAAAGCATCTCGGGTTTCAGAGGGAACATGGCGCCCTTCCTGTTGTGGTGGTAGAGTGCAATAGGACGGGATGTGAACTTACTGGCTCTGTACCGTGGTTTTCACGATAAAAACTGACAGTTAAGTTGAAAATGAAGCAAAGCTTTTATCCCTACCAGAGAGATATTCATACAGAGAATAAAGTAAAGAAGAAGTTCTGTGTCGAAAGCTGTGGGACGCCGTGAAAGCAGCAACTTCGCCCTTCCGCTACTAATAATTTAAGAATATACAGGATGTTCTCACAGAAGATTCGACTGATCAGGGCTTCAAGGTTTGTTTGTTAATTCTCTAGTGTGCATATGATGGTGCTGTTGTCATTCTCATCTGACGCGTCCTCACGGTCGCCAAGATGGTACTATTTAAGTTAGCAAAACTGGAAACACCAAGGATGAAGGACCTGCTATGGCATGTTTTATTGTTCAGTTTTGTGAACCCCTGCGCTGGTTCGCAGTAACGCGGTTCTGTGACAGGCCTTCATGTCGTTCTAACCTAGTAACGTGGGTTAAAGGCAGGCATAGCCAGTCCCAGTGGCCGCGCGGTCTAAGACGTAGTTCTGCGGTCGCTCGCCTGCTGAGATTGTGGGTTCGAATCCCACTGGGGTGCATGGATGTCTGTCTGTCTGTTGTGAGTGTTGAGTGTTGTGTGTTGTCAGGTAGAGGTCTCTGCGACGAGCTGATCACTCGTCCAAAGGATAACGACTGTGGTGCGTCGCTGTGTGTGATCTAGAAACTTCGTGAATGAGGAGGCCCTGGCCCACTGGGGTGCTGCTGTGCCAAAAGAAAGAAAAAGAGGCCAACATTACGCCTACTTGCGACTGAGGAGCGAGGAACAGATCTTCGAACTGCGCCTGTCACCTGATACGCGAACGAAGATAAAGTATCTGCGGGAAGTCGCCATCAATCTCTTTTATACAATTAGAAAAAGAAGAGACAAACGCAGATGGTGCTGCGATATGCCAGCACCTCGCAATTCACACGAGGAGACACAGGGATTTCAAAACGAAGAAAGTGATCCGGATGATTGAATGTGTTAGAGGAAAAGGAATTAGTAACGTTGGTGTATTTATATGTGCCGTAGGAATCGGTGCGAGATTGAATGAAATTCTTGGCAATAAGGAGCTGAGTAATTTGTGATTTTCACCTGTTAACGCGGAATGGTGGGATAAGGTCTACACACGCTTAAATTGCTCCACGGTATGAAGTATGGAAACTGTATAAATGCGGAAAAAATTGTTTGTTTAACGACAGTAGTCAAAAGCAAAATTTACGGCTGAATTGTAGGTGCTGCATAACGCATGGGTCAAAGCAGAATACAAACTGCGCTTGTGTCATAGTTCGTTAGCACGCAAAATACGTATGTCCTTGTAGCAGTTCCTAGCCTAGTGATCTCACACACAGCATCACCGTTCTTCCGAGAACTGGTGATCCGAATTACCGCAGTCCGACCTACCGAGAACCAAGAGAGATCACGTATTCTAGACCGATCGGTTACGTTCTATGCAAGTGCTGTATGCTCGTTAAACATCATACATTTGTATCCTATAAATGTCCATATTTGTCAGATAAAGAGCATTACTAACCCTACGATAATTTGATATATATTTGTTAACTGCAATTGGGTTGACACCCTATGGCAGCAGTACAGTACACATTTACACACAAACAGTACACAGAACAACACAAGAAACAGAATACCCAGAACGGAACACACATAAAAGTAAGAATACATAATTTACAAAATCAAACAGAAATACACAAAACATAAACCATATATACAATGATACATAATAGAACCAACAGAATATGGAAGAATGTGATAAACGAAACAGCCATATAAGCAGCAAACTCCAATTGATCTATGTATATTCTAATATTTATAGATACCCTATTACTAAGACCTTCACTGCACTTCACTACACTTGTCGATACTTCACTTTCCCATCTAAACTTCACCCAACTACACTTCACTAGCTTCTCATTTGGCTTAACCCTATTTAAATTTCCCACCGCTCCATTTGCCCTGATTTAGTAGTAGCAAACGGATAAGGCACAAAGAACGACGACTATTCCAATACATGGAGCAACGTTATTTCGCCATATGCGCGTCTTTACTGCTTTTGGTGCTACAGGCATGCACAAATCCAGGTTCTCTGACTCCTTCCAGTTCCGAGATGTGACAGTGATCACCGTTCTCCCCTTTGCCTTGTGATGTAATGAAAGGATTAAGTGGAGTCCAGTTGCATTTGTGTAGCTTTCGTACTGCATAATTTTAGCCTGCGTATTCGCGAGATGGCAGGGTCGACACCTGCCTGAATGAGGACTTCCGTGGTTTTCCTCATAGCACCTCGATTAGACCAACCTGATTTCTTTCCCAGTTCGTCAGTCATCCTACAGTCTACGGAAGACATCTGGAATTGCTTGACAGTGTCATGTGGTGGATTGCTTCTCTGCGGGATAAGCACGAAGGACTGCAATTCATGCCAGACAGGACCACCGCATTTTCCGCTCGCTTCTTCTGCGGACATGTCAACAGTTTTACTGCTTGTTGGATTGGGAATCGGGGACAGAGTCGGCCTTCGCGAACTCTCGATCTTACACCGTGCAAATTGTTTTGTGCTTCGGGCTAAATGGGAAGTGGCGCCGTTCAAAAGAATAACACTTAGAGAGCTGCAGCGAGAAACGGATATACATCTGCCGCTGTTGCTCTCAGCTTCGTCAAGGAAAGTGTTCAGTCTGTCTTGCAGGCTGCAGAAGTGTAGGCAACGTGCTGGGATCTGTTCTGAAATCCGACGGTGAATAATAGCGCATGGACTTTGAGGTATTGCAAGACTGGTAGCAATGTAGCGTTTTGTTCACAAGGGACGTTGTGTGTGTGGTTAATAATTGCAGTAGATACCGCCATATTTTTCGAAAAAAGGGAAAAAAAGGAAGTGGGTATAAGATTTCAGTCTGTAAACGTGAAGGAAAGAAATTGTGAACTGTAAGAGAAGGTAAGTTAAAATTGTGAGGGACTTTACGGAAATAAGACACAGATTTTCATCAGAGCACAGCCAGCGGCTTGTGCAAGTCGGCGAATGTCTCGACTAGCTGTGCGCCTAGAAGCTTTTCAGGATGGATCGTGCTCCACGGAAGTAAGCGGTATGTAAATTCATGAAATGTCGAAGACAACTGCTTTGAAAAGAACAGACGACTGTGCAGAAATTCAGTGAGTCGTCAGATGACAGGGGGCCAGAATGTCGACAGTGTGTGAAGTGATTTTGACGTTCAGGTGACCGTGCGTCTTGATATATTCCTATAATAAAACCAACTAGATGCACTAATTTCTCAAATTTATTTTTGGAGTAAAACTCTACATGTTTCAGACAGTTCCTTTGTCCGTCAACAGGAGCTCTTCACTGTAAACACAGCAATGGTATATGTCATACAGGTTTGCTGACAGCTTGCGAGCAGGATCAGAACGGAACTGGTTCCGTCCTGATCCTGTTCGCAAGCTGTCAGCAAACCCTCACGACATATACCTTTGCTGTGTGTACACTGAAAAACTCCTGATGATGGACAGAGGAACTGTCCGAAACATCTTAGTAATTGACCAACTTAATGCACAAATTCTTATTTTATAACAAGTTTATAATATTCCTCTACATGTTTCGAGCACTGCTGTGCTCATCATCAGGGGGTCAAATTGTATTATACAGCAAGTGGTATCGTCACACTCTGTAGGTGGCCGTCCGGTGCTCACTATTAACTGTGCTGTTAAATAGATTAGCGCCAATCACTAATGTATCCATGCTGTTAACTGCATTTTTCTCTCCGTGTGTGCCTTTTCGTATTCACCGTCGTTCGCTTTCAACAAGTAAAGTAAAGAAACGAAGTGTCTGTGCAAGAAATAAAGACGAATGATGGAGCGGAGGTAAAGCTCCACTTACTATTTACCCCGGCGCTAAATAAAAGTAAGTGTTCTGCTTCACGTCACCTCCACCTTACCCCCGGTAAAAAGCTGTAACAGTCCGCTAGTGTGGGTGCGCCCAAGGTCCGGTCTGGACGCTGTGCTTATGATGCCAATCTAAAGCAGACACGTCGGTTTTCGGGCCCGTATCCTCGCCACTACACCGATTGAGCCACCGCTCCTCCTGCATTTTAACGTACCCGGGTTTAGGCAAATTACTTCTCGGTGTTTCAGTTGCCCACGGCGATTACTGTCAAAATCCTTACACTTGTTTATAATCAAAACACAGTGACCAGAGTGGACATTACGACGTAACATGAGTCTACATGGCTCGTTTCGCCACTCAACATACTACGTTAGTAATAACATTGTGCGTAACGGATAACCAACTAAAGATCACGTAGCTGGTGTGCTGGTTCAGAGGGTGCGGGTTTTCACTTTGTGTTTGGGAGGTGACGAGGACAACAGCTGTCTGAGACTGTCTGAGGCTTCTCGCGGTTTTTTCAGTGCACCCAGACAAATGCCCGGACGGCACATTTGAACTTAATCGAGCATCACGCTCCTCTCTACACTCTGTGAAATTCTTCATTCACTGATCGTCTAACCATTCGATGCTGCGTGTTATTTTTTTTACCATGGCGCAACAGCCCCAGTGGGCCAAGGCCTCCTCTTTGTCGAGGATTCAGTATTACACTCAGACACACCACAGTCGGTACGACTCCTCTGGGCGAGTGATCAGCCCGTCGCAGAGATCTCTATCTGATAACACACAACACTCACAACAGACATCCATCCAAGCCACCGGCGAGACTCGAACCCAAAATCCCAGCAAGCGAGCGGCCGCAGATCCACACCTTAGACTGCGCGGTCATTTGGATCGGCGTTTTCTTATTGAGTGTCCCTCAATAACGAACAAATAAACACGTAGGTGTTAGAGTATGAAAAGCTGTGGCAGTGGTCTGGCGGCACACATCTTCTGCTCACAGTGTTGATGTCTTGTTGCAGTGTTGTGTAACGCGACTGGGCGAGGACTGGTTGGCCACCAGTTGGCCACGACGTGGGTCAAGGTACTCGGAATTTGTTTTCAGATGACTAATGAAGCTGATTTGTTGGAAGCTGCTGCTAAAATAGTATTCAAAGTTGAGTCTAGTTGGAGTACAGTTGAAATGATAGCCCAGGCAAGCGATGATATTATTAAAGTGGTGCCAAAATGAAGAATCGCTCCAGTGACCTCTACCCCTGAGCTGACTGTAGGTAGTCTTGGCTTTACATTGATACAATAGTATTTATACAGATTTTCTTGGGCGTTGGTCGGAGTGGAGTGACTTCTGACCTTAATCTTTGATTGGCTTTTAATGACGTTATGCCTACTTCCTTATATGATCACAACGTTTTCAATTGGCTATTAATTGCAACTTCCTGACCATCACTTTTGAAAAGGGACTTCTCAGAAAAGCGTCACAAGGTGACAGTTTTACCTTCACAACGCCTGTCAACTATTACTCTAGTTTAGTGTAACACCATTTCCTTCACAAAGATTATTTCAATCTTTCAACTCCCATTCCATTAGAGTAACATTGTTATTTGCTTCTTAGATGTTGTGTTGAATGATTGCATTAAAGTTTTGACTAACTGCTGGAGTATGGGTGACATTGATCAGTGCTAGAAGAAGGCATCAATATGATTTTCTCTTTGTCACACTCAACTCTTCCACTCACACTTTATTACAGCAGGCCTGCACCGGCGTATTCAGTCCAGTCCAGTTTGTTCAAGCATCTCAAAAACCACGACATCTACAGAGCGCAACCTGCATGGTTTATCTTTGTCTACTGATTTCTGTGCAAACCATTTCCGATGTGACAAACACTTGACGAGTTACGTCTGGGCGAAATCGCCGTGAGTCCAGAAACGTTTCTGGTTCTCCGCACAAGAATTAGTTAATGTCTTCCGATTTTAAACAAAATTGTGATGGATTAACAAAATTTAGCTGAAGTCCCCAAAATAAAGTTACTTTAAAATCCGTTCAGCCGTTGTCAACTTGTTTCGTGCGTACGGATGGATGGACAGACGGAACCATTTTAAGTGACAAAATGCCGAACATTTCTAAATGGCAGGTAAACGTACCGCGGTTTGAGAAACTGAATGTGGAGGACAACAGTTGTTGTTGTTGTCGTAAACAACGAATTGATGCTTGCTTCAGTAAGCCCTAAAGCTTGTTTCAAGAAGACCCAGGGCATATAAAAAGTGACCGTAAAATTCACCCCAGAACAGGCCACGAAGGCCAAGAGGGGGAGTAGATTACAATTGTCCTCTTTCTTTAACCTCGACGCTAGATGAGGCTGGATGTTCAACGCCACGCCCCGGCCGCTCTACCCCCTGAGAAAGAGATCCGGTACCCATTTTATAGGAGACTGTTTGGGCACCAGGGTCGGTCTGGACAGGTGCAGAAAATCTCGCCCCCCCCCACCCCCCACCGCGTTTCGATCCCCGAAACACCGAGCCCGTAGCGAGTCACTATACCGACTGAGCTACCCCGACCCACACAGAGTAACCTTAGCTACTAATTTATTGCTCGGCAGCAACTGCTGACACCGAGTTGGTGTTGACTGTGCTCTCTCTCATAGTCTCTTTATTGACACAAACAGTCCAGGTCCAGTTTAAAATGTTGCTCCTTTGTAGAGCCCTTTGTGAATGTAACACCGTTACTTTTAAGCTCACGTGACATTTAGACTGCCACTTTGTGCTGGTGCCTTTCTGTTTGCATTAGCGTTTGGCGTTTAATTACATCCGGCTGGAAGAGACCAGTACTGCTGTTTGCTGGAGGGAACAAGTAATAAGGAAGTAAAAATTATCCTGCAGGTTGTAATGTGCGATTCTTAAACTTAACCCTGCGTGCTGCATGTCCCAGTCGAGCGTAGTAGTACGTATAACTTATGTAGAGTGTTCTGCTGTGTCATTTTTTACTTATTTCACATTAATGCCTTGTGTTTTGTATCCCAGAACACGGAGTGATTGTCTATGGGAATGACAGTCGCAGATTCAATGCTCCATATTCACTTAGGTTTAGATACATATTGCGCCAAGCGAAGCTTTTAATCACCAAAATCGCATGTTGCAAAACACGCGATTTGTCTGTACTTAGCAACGTTCATTGTTTTCGCAAAATATTTGGGTGAAATTTCAAAGATATTAAAAATTGACTTTAAAGCCTAAGGCTTAGTTTATGTACCACCAGCTTTAACAGACAGAAATTCTGTGTTCTGCCCACAATGAATTTGTGTGTTTTGCGTGGATCTCAGAACAAATAGCGATTATTTCTCTTTACAGCATTAATTTATCGTTTTTTATAAACGAATAAGAGAATGTTTACTGCGCGGTACTAACTGGGTCTTCAAATCAGACAGATACAATTTCGTCCTTACGAGGGTTAAATTATATATTCATGATAAGATATTAAACAATAAGTATTGATGGGTGTAAATTTGCTTTATTGGATGGAGTAGGTATTTTATTTACTATATTCTTCTACTTTTGTCTTACTGGGCCGGGATAGCTCAGTCTGTATAGCGACTCGCTACGGGCTGGATGGTCCCGGGATCGAGTCCCGGTGGGGACGAGATTTCCGCACCCGTCCAGACCAACCCTGGGGCCCACCCAGCTTCCTTTACAATGGATACCGGGTCTCTTTCAGGGGATAAAGCGGCCGGGGCGTGGCGTTGACCATCCACTTCCTCCTATCGCCGAGGTTAAATAAAGAGTACAACTATACCTCTACTCCCCCTCTGGGCCTTCGTAGCTTTTTCTAGGGTGAACTTTACTTTTACCGTTTACTTATATCTTACTTCTAATTTTCAACACTTCATTATTTGTAACTGAATATTTAAAATATATCTATTAATTTTGCGCGAAAAGTATCGAATTATTTTACAAACACGTAGTTTTTATAAATTTTTTTATATATATTTACGCAGCCATTCAAAGGCTAGGTGTGTGTGTGTGTGTTTTCGCGTTATTTTGTTAATGTCGGTGCATATGCACATGCATATTCATAGCTTTAACTGCTGCTGTTGATATAGAAGGCTATCATTCTTATTATGCGCATCTTCGCCATGTTCGTCACTGACGCAACCAGCTTCTTTAATTCTGTGAAATCTGCCTGTGCCCGTGTTGTGTCACAGCACAAATATGATGTCAATATTAAAATGTGCAAGATGTATTTCAGGTTTTGGACTTGTATTTTATTTCGGCCATTATCGTGGAAGAACATGGCGAAAATGCACTCAATATAAAGGGCACACTTTGTTTGTTAATAAAAATCCATCCAGATGCAACAGTATGCAGATATTTATTTATTGCAAAGTCACTCTACATGTTTCGGGTGTCACAGCACCCATCATCAGGAGTACTAAAAACTGTAACCGCAGCCTCCGGTACAGGTCATAAT
>Ga0123352_10020920_pt1 | contig 10424 bp, 10 predicted proteins | sample TergutLab28metaG_FD_89700 | JGI IMG/M metagenome (GOLD analysis project Ga0123352, IMG submission 89700) | Labiotermes labralis P1 segment gut microbial communities from Petit-Saut dam, French Guiana - Lab288 P1 | ecosystem: Host-associated > Arthropoda: Insects > Digestive system > Gut ... | reverse complement strand
GATGCCGGGCTGCTGGCTAGAAGTCAGTATTCGGAAGGTCCTGCGACCGGCCACCTCGACACAGGTTTTTCTTGGTTTCCCTGTGTCTATAAGCAAATGCTGAGATGGATCCCAAGATTGCAAGTTGCCACTACATGCTTCTCATGTAGCCCTCCCGACTTAAATGTAGTAGTAACCAATTTCGTGTTTTGTATACATGTAAAATAACCACTGCCACCGAGTGACAACCCAATTGCAGCTAATAATAATAATAATAATAATAATAATAATACTTATTATTATTATTATTATTATTATTATTATTACGCTATCACGGATCCACGAAGCCTGTAATGGCGTGTGAAAAGACAACAGTACTCTAAGTTCGGGGCAGTATTTTGAATTCCAAACAAAATACTTCAGGTTGATAATTGTGGGTGCAAATGTACGGCAACGCACTAGTGAAAGAGCCCCTTAAAAACAGGTATGGAGTCTCTTTTAGAAGCGCGCGCAAAGTTGCGATGAGAAAAATGAGGGCGAGTCAAATGAAAACCTTAAAAGTGGGATAAAAATTCGAAACACAGTTGGATTGTCTTGTAAGTTGACAACAATGATACTCATGTTTTGAAGAGTGGCCGACAGGTGGCAGTACGATGCAGGAATGCAACACGACGGCGCAGTAGTAGTGTAAAGATGGCGGCCTCGCTTGCAACATGCACCAAAGAAGAACAGCGTTCTGTCATCCGTTTTTTTTTAAGTTTTTTAATTATTGAAGAGGTGAAACGCATCGAAATTCATCGGCGAATGAGAGTTCAGTATGGTGATGCATGTCTGTCACAACAGCAGGTGTAGGAGTGGATTAGGAAGTTCATGAACGGCATTATAACAGGCTCTCCTCGACCTGGTCAGGCACACCAAGTAATGACACCAGAGGCCATTGCAGCAGTTGAAGCCATCGTGAAAGAAAATCGCAGCGTAACAGTGAATGAAATAGCCGCACATCTGGATATGAGTCATGGATCAGCACACCATATCGTCATGGTAAAAAGAAAAAAAAATTATTTCAATTTGACTTACCCTTGTACTCTTAGCTTCTTCATGTATGTATGTATGTATGTATATCCGTCCGCGTGGAACAACTCGGCTCTCACTCGACGGACTTTCATAAAATTTGGTATTTGAGTATTTTTCGGAACTCTGTAGAGAAAATTCAAGTTGGATTAAAATCTGACATAATAGCGGTTAAGATAAGCTAAATAGACCAATTTAAGTGTCAGAGTGCGTACGCTACGCCGGAACTGGCATTCTTTCATCCCGTTCTCAAACTACCGCGCCCCTTCCATTTTGTACTCATGGAGTAGAGATGTGACGTCGGAATTGCTTTCCGTCAATACGGGAAAACTCGCCGATCTCGCGGTTGTGTAATCCAAATCTGCTCCCTTTGTTCTTTGTCATTCGCCTCTACCAAGCTATATCTCCTATTGCGAAGCTATGATAATTGTCCGAACCGGGTAATCGTGTGCGGGACGTATTCCAAGTAGACACACAGAGGCGTCACGGTGTCTGTGCACCACTGCAAACGGAATAACCGAAGGACGGTTGGTCATGACGTCAGCACAACTATCACGCGTCTACTCGCTCATTCGGAAATCGCGGGTTCATTACCGGTCCCAGTGCAAATTAGATCACCGCAGACTCCACACGGACTGGCCCGGGACTGAACCCCGGCCTTCGCGATTCAAGGTCATGGGATGCAGAAGGATATGCAAGCAAGCACGTACGTACAAGCAGGCATCCAGTGGGGGGAGGGGGGAATCACTGACAGTGGCAGCAAGTGTTAGATGCAGAGATTCGAATGGCTTCAGGCTGTTCTGTATTTATACCATACACAGAGCGGTGCAAACGGCACCTGGCAAACAGGAATTGCTAAATGTAGAGTCAAGTGACTTTTGCGCCACTCTGTGTGTATGTAAAGAAGACGGTTTGCTAATCTGACGTCATTCAGATGCCATTGTTGTGAACAGTTCGTATATACTACAGGATGCAAACAATAAAGAGTAGTGACATATATGTGTGATTTGGTCTGTAATGTAGTGTGTACATTTGACGGAATAGGTCACGTAGCGTGCATTTTCAGTGAAATCGTGACTTAAAGTGCCGGAAACTGCAGCTACGGGTGGAAGTTGTGTGATATTTCTGCTGTCATTGTTAGGGGTTTTACACTTTCACCTGTTGAATTATGTGGGCCGGGTAGCTCAGTCGGTATAGCGACTGACTACGGGCTGGACGGTCCGGGATCGAATCCCGGTGGCGACGAGATTTTCCGCCCGTCCAGACCGGCCCTGGGGCCCACCCAGACTCCTGTAAAATGGGTACCGGGTCTTTGCCGGGGGTAAAGTGCAGCCTGGGCGTGCTGCTGACCACTCACCCCCTTCTAGTGCCGCGGTCATGGAAGACCCATCCTCCGGGCCACACCGGGCCTGTAACGGGAAAACTTTACCTTTTTTTTATCTGTTGAATTAGAAATTCGCAGCCTGAGGGCACAAGAACAGTCAATGTTATGCTCTAGAGAAGAATGCTTACAGCCATTGTCGTAAAGTTAGTCAAACCTTGATCACAGGGAAAGGAGAGGAGGAAATTTAACCTCGCCGCAAAAAAAGTGTCACGTGTTAATTTGCTGTTGTGCACAGAGTCCTTCAATCACAGTGCCACAGGCTACACACTGAAGACACGTGCCATTGAGTTAGTGTTTCATACGACAGTCATTAGGTTCTCAGTAGGGCATGCGCCGTGTCACTTCAAAACGAGTCGCATTTTCTCTTTGTTACCTTCGACTGCAGTAAGTGAGTATATTTACTTTTCGTGATATTCGTTCCTCTCACTTTGACTCTAATCGCTTCACCACTCCAAATACCAGCACACTGTTAATTAAACACCCCAGAATTCTCCATACTGCAAGAGCGCATGTGGTGAAGGAACTGCTTGTGGTACTTGATCAACACAATTAAAGATGTCCCTGTCCGCGTTATTAAGGCAAACGTACTTAAACCTCGTTTGGGTGAGTCCTCAGCTTCACGTCCCGGCCGCTTTACCCCCGAAGAAAGAATCGCCGGCACCCATTTAGTAGGAACCGACGCGGCTGCAGAAGCAGTCTGGATATTTTGGAGGACAGAAGAATATATTATCCCCACACAAGGAATCGAACCGCGTACCGTACAGCGCGTGGCGAAGCCACTATAATAAGCCGGCCATTCCGGCTACAGAACTGGCCCACAGGCGACCGTGCGAAATTCTGAGTTCAAACGGCAGTGCGACCCCTTAATGTGTGGTCAAGAAATGTCGTGTGCAGGTAAAATAATTCAACCGTATTGGTGTGTTCCTATTGCGGTAAATACAGCAAGAGGTCTCAGGTTATCACAGCACTGACCATGAAGAGTGTTATCTTCTGGGACGTGACAAAGTGACAGACGTTCCTGCAGCCTCCATCATCAGGGTAATTTATGGAGGCAAGATCTGACGAAACGTCCATGAACGTCTACCACATTACTACATGCCACATTCCACACTACAGCAGTCATGGGTACAGTCTGTGTCAAAGCTGAATCAGTCGTACGGCGCCTATGAAGGACGAAAGATGTTTATCAGATAAGATTTCAAAGTAACGCCAGTCGGTCGTGCAGCACAATTACGTACCACGTTTCATAATGCAAAGGAAACTGGGCAATACAACTGTTCAGGTCAATATGACGTCCAGGTGACCGTGCATCGTGATATACTCGTATTCTTATAATAAAACCAACTAGATGTACAGGTTTGCTGACAGCTTGCTCGCAAGCTGTCAGCAAACCGGTAAGACACATACCATTGCTGTGTGTACAGTGAAAAACTCCTGATGATGGACAGTGTAACTGTCCGAAACATGTAGAGTGTTATTCCAAAAATAAATTTGAGAAATTAGTGCATCTAGTTGGTTTTTCTATAAGAAATGTTCAGGCCCTTATTTCCCTTATTTGAATTTTAACCCTTTAAACGCCGAGTTAAATCCCATCTGCCATCTGCTGGAATTATTAGGAGCTCACCATATTTTCCACGTTAGCGGGTTAAGTGTTAATGGAACACGACTGTTGTTCTAGCAGCCACGAACTCTATTTGCAGCAACAGCCTGCGGTTTAGACCAGCTGCTTTGCACTGCCGTCGGAGAAGTTGCCGACGTAGCACGGCGAACTCTACAGATTTAATCTAAACCCGAAAAAGGAAGGCAATATACGTATAACGTAAAATTGAGGCGCGTTCCTGAAACCATCATTGCAGTGCTAAAGCAATATGTATTTCATATTCTAAGTGTTTGTGTGTGTGTGTGTGTGTGTATGTGTCTGGAGCCTTAGGTATCCATCATGCAAAGCGCATGCGCCGTATTACATTGTCATCTGTGGCCCATCTGGATGTACAATATTTTTCCACATTATCTCATAAAGGCACGATTTTCGGAGGGGGGAGTTAATAAACATAAAATTTGTGTTTTGACTTCCCCTATAAATTTTTTTTTTAAAATAAAGCGAGACATTATCACAAATAGGCACAAGTCTTCACGTAAAGGGCCCGTTATTTTTATAAGATTTTTAACGAAACTTGGAATTTTCTCGACAGACTCTCGAAATATGCTTAACCTTTAGACGCCTAACGTCAACTATACTTGACGTACCGCACCGCTAACCCCCAAAGTTGCATTTTATATATTTATTCAACAAATATAGGTACCGAATATTTTAAATATGGTGTATACTCTCCGTTTATTTCTCTTCAAAATGCAGTTTGTTTCATAATTCTAACATATTTGGTTCCTGTGTTATTCACATTTTATATACAGGGTGTGCTAAAATTAAAAAAAAAATACTTCCGGCGCCAAAAGGTTAAATATTAAACTCCATGAATATATGACCAGAGGGAACCAAGTTGTTCCATGCAGATGGACGGACAGACATGATGAACGTAATAGTCGTTTTTCGCAATTTCGCGAGCAGGCCTAAAAATACCACAGTCAGTACACAACCGAATACTTGCATGAGATACTGTCAAAACCTCCAGGTTTATTGCAATAAATATGTTGTGCTATTTGAGACCTATGGCAAATAATATTTTATTTTGATTTTTAATATTTCGTAGAAAACGCCTGTTGATGATCTTTTCGATCGAAGCATGTAGCAGCGCAAGAAATAAAGTGTTGTGTGAGGTGGAATAGTGTGTAGTTACGCGATTGACTGGACACAACGAGATGGATACGCTACCATTAACCTTTTGACGCCTAATGTCAACTATAGTGGTCGTACCGCACCGCTAACCTCTAAAGTTGAATTTTATATATTTATTCAACAAATATAGGTACTGAATATTTTAAAAATGATATATACTCTCCGTTTTTTTCTCTTCAAAATCCATTTTGTTTCATAATTCTAACATATTTAGTTCCTGTATTATTCAAATTTTATATACAGGATGTGCTAAAATAAAAAAAATAATTCCGGCGCCAAAAGGTTAAATTAATATGGACAATCGTCATTTAAACTCCAGCTTTAGTGAAGAGAAGCCGTCGCCAGACTCCTCCTGTCCGGGAGGGTCATTATACAGAGTGTCCTTTTTATCGTGGCCCCGAGCATGGAAACTTTATTGGGTAGAATGCCAGAATCCTCCGGGACATACCCTGACAGCTGACGTTCTAACGGTCACATACTTCACGACACGTACCGTACAACCGTTCGGCCCGAAACCATTCCAGATTAACAGTTCGTATACGCAGCTACGGGCTGGGCGGTCCGGGGATCGAATCCCGGTGCAGGCAAGACTTTCCGCACCCCTCCAGATCGGATCTAAGGCCCACCCAGCCTCCTATACAATGGGTACCGGGTCTCTCCCGGGGGTGAAGCGGCCGGTGCGTGGCGTTGACCACCCACCCCATCCAGCGCCGAGGTTAAGGAAAGAGTAAAATTATACCTCTTCTCCCCCTCTGGGCCTTCGTGGCCTGTTCTAGGGTGAACTTTATACGTAGAGGAATAAAGCTTAACATTTACTCATTTAGCAGCAGACGTTTTACTCGTGTTAGTTACGAACAGGATCATAAAGCGGAAGAAACAAATGGAAGTGAGAGGTTCTTAGTCTTCATCATTGCAATCTCAGACTTTGCCTAAAAAATTAATTTAATTAAGTCTAACTTAAATTATTCCATAAGCGCTACACTATAAAACAGGAAAAACTACACGCAGGGATTCTCACCGCCGAGTCTTCGCGTTTCCAACCTACCATTGAATAAATAAATAAACAAATCAGGTTTTTCCCTGCAAAACAGCGGACCAGTTGGGAGACCGTGTAGTGAGCTATATGACCGACTGATGCATCCTACTTCATTATCGCTTTGGTTCCAATTCGTCCCTGATCTTTCAGGAAGCCATTCTGCGAAGTAACTAAATCCCTCACATTTTACAGAACCCAAAGATACATTGCAGTGTTCATCACAGCGCTCACAACATCGCGCTAGTTAACCCTCTCGTCAACCATACGAATCAGTTTCACATTTCCAAACCAAACTTACTTTCAGATCTACATTGATGCGAGATTTGAGGTTTTCCCCGCCATCGTGGGATGTTAGGCAGCTTTGGTCGGTAATTACCAAATCGACGTTGCGTAACATCCCAGAACAAGCAAATATCTCATCCATATTAATGTTATCCTGTCGTAAAACGTGTAGCACCCACGAATGTCCTCTGTGCTATGGAGGTTTCGACTAAAAATTCCTGTGCACGTGTTTGTCCCACGTGTGTTACAGGTCCCCTGTCCCCCCCCCCTCCCCCACGCGCCTTGATTTTTATGGCTATGACAATATTGGGTGAAGACCCTACATTATGAACCGTACCAGAAAATTGGCGGAGGGAGGGGGAAGCCGAATACCTGCGCGAAGTCAGCAATGATTCATCGTCACAAGATCGTACTACCTCTTACTGATGTTTACTCTGTGACAGTATGTCGACCACAAAACCTTTATCACCACATGGCCTAACATACGTGAGTATTTGCTGTACAATTAACGGGGAACTACCAGGTCTACCGAGTAAACCGGATAGTGTGGCAAAAAAAAAAAGTCATGCCGCACGCATGCTATCCGTTCTAGCACCACGTGCTTCGAGTACTGTGTGCTTGTGTTGATCGATTAGTTCGGAGTGGTGGAAATGGTGTAGAATGTTCCTAAAGTGTTGTGACACCGACGCATTTGCACTATCGCAACACTGCTCTTGTGCACTGTACAGTGTCTGTTTTATGGTGAAATTTGTGTATTGGATAATATCGTAAGGAACTTACTTACTTACTTACCCCATGTATCAGAGCATTTCTTGAGAAGCTAACCGGTTCTCAGGTAGTCAAGAAATTCCCCACATTTTATGGAACCCGAAGGTTCATTACCGCATTCACAAGTGCCCGCCACCTGTCCCTATCCTCAGCCAGCTCGACCCAGTGCATACCCCCACATCCCACTACCTGAAGACCCTTCCAATCTACGCCTGGGTCTCCCAAGTGGTCTCTTTCCTTCAGATTTACCTACCAAAACCCTGTACACACCTCTCCTCTCCCACCCATACGCGCTACATGCCCCGCCCATCTCATTATTCTCGGTTTTATCACCCGAACAATATTGGGTGAGGAGCACAGATCATTATGCTCCTCATTATGTAGTTTTCTCCCATTCCTTGTCATCTCGACCCTCTTGGGCCGAAATATTCTCCTCAACACCGTATTCTCAAACACCCTCAGTCTACGTTAGTCACATGCTTGCCACGTTAAATCTTCAGACGGTGAAATCACTTAGGCGGCGAACCGTGAGATGAACTGATGCATAACGCGTCGGTCCTACCTAAGAGGGCGAAGCAGCTTCCGACGCATCAATGAGCGCTCGAAAACAGAAAACGTCCAGTATATACACGCACGTGCCTGATTTTTTTGCTTCTAACAAACTCTGTGAGCTTAAACTAAAAACGAGTTCAACTGGGAGCATGCGGTGAAGGAGTTACTAACCATCACATTTATATAAGACAGGACTCCAGATGGTACAATACTGTACACTCAATTTTCACAGCGACTGCTACAGGTACCAACTGACACCAATGCTGCCCGCTCTCAAAACGAACGGGCAAGGTCACGGTCAAGGTCACGAACACGTCACAGAACGAGTCTGTACATCTCGTTAGCCAACGTGCCGGTGAGTAACATCTCGAAACAGGTGCTGGAATTTCATGTTAATACAGTTACGTGATTTACTTACTTACTCCATAGTGGCAGAGTCCTTCTTGAGAAGCTAACTGGTTTGCAGCTAGTCAAGAAATTCCCCAAATTTCACGGAACCCGAAGGTTCATTACCGCACTCACAAGCGTCCGCCAACTGTCTCTATCCTGTGCCAGCCCAATCCAGTCCATATACCCACATCCCACCTCCTGGAGTTCCATCCTAATATTATCCACCCATCTACGCCTAGGCCTCTCCAGTGGTCTCCTTCCCTCCGGTTTCCCCACCAAGACCCTATACAACCCCCTCTCCTCACCCATACGCGCCACATGCCCAGCCCATCTCATTCTCCTCGATTTTATTACCCGCGCAATATTGGGTGAGGAATACAAATCATTTAGCTCCTCGTTATGCAAACTCCTCCATTCCCCCGTTACCTCGTCCCTCCTAGGTCCAAATATTCTCCTCAACACCATGTCCTCAAACACCCTTAGCTTCATTTCCTCCCGCAATGTCAGCGACCAAGTTTCACACCCATACAAAACGACAGGCAAAATTACAGTTACGTAACAGCGTTTATAAACTTCAGTAATGTAATGGATTTAAGCGCTTCTAAATACGGAAGAGTTGCTTGTCTGATGGATTGCATGTCAAGTGAAGTGCATAACACAGATTTCCTGTACAAAAAAAAAATATGGATTTAATTAATAGTAACTGATTTATAATGAAACAACATGAAATGACCTTTTCTTTTCTTGGGGGATTCTTCTTGAAATAAACTGCTATGAAACAATACAGCCAATGTACGTATAACGTAACAATGAGGCGCGTTCGTGCGACCATTGTTGCAGTGGAAAAGCGATATTACACATTCTGGGTGTGTGTTTGGAGCCTTAGTTATCCAGCATGCAATGCGCATGCGCCATTTTGTAGTCTGTGGTCTGCCATGCTCTAAAATATTTTTCCACATTATCTCACAAACGGTAGGACTTTTTTTTTTAAATTACTGAGCACAAAATGTGTGTTTTGATTTTCTCTACAACTTTCGTCCGAAACGTTTCTCATTCTAAGACGAAATGAGAGAAATATGATCACAAATATATATTGGGTCTTCATGTAAAGTACACTTTATTCCTGCCCAGTTTTAATGACACTTGAATTTTCTCGACAGATTTTCGAAAAATCCTCAAATCTCAAATTTCAGGAAAAATCTGTCCAGTGGGAGCCGAGTTGTTCCATGCGAACGGCCGGACAGACATGACGAATCTAAAAGTTGCTTTTCGCAATTTTGCGAACGCGCCTAAAAGTGAAATCAGCGACTTCTAAAAAATTCCTTAGCAAAGAGTACGACCGCATGTGGGCGCCGTACATTCCCCATTTTGCGTCACTGCATAAATGTGATCTCTGCTGCAATGTCTTTGGTTCATCACGTCGGACGCTGTTTTCTAGCCAACTTTCCTGTTGCGGCCTCACGCACAGATTGTCGTACTTTGTGACTTAGCGGGATACGTTTTACGTCATACGGTCCGTACGCTTTCAACAGACGGTAAAGTTACACGTAACACGTAACGAGAACTTTGCAATGTACATAACTTTTACATGAAATACGGAAGCTCGTTTTCATTTCTTGACGTCCAATGAAAGTTCAGTAGTTACTTTTTCTAGTGATTAAGCCTTCTACACATTCAGCTTTATTGTGGGCCCAGTAGCTCAGTCGGTATAGCGACTGACTATGGGCTGGACGGTCCGGGATCGAATACCGGTGGGGACGAGATTTTCCGCCCGTCCAGACCGGCCCTGGGGCCCACCCAGCATCCTGTACAATGCGTACCGGGTCTTTCCCGGGGGTAAAGTACGGCCGGGGCGTACTGCTGACCACTCACCCCCCCCCTTCTAGTGCCGCGGTCATGGAAGAGTAGAGCTATACCTCTACCCACCCTCTGGGCCACACCGGCCCTATAACGGGGAAACTTTACTTTTACATTAATGTTCACTGAGAAACTCTAAAAACTCTACCACAAGACATGTAAACCCTGCTACAGGAATGTGTTGTATCTTGTTGGTATGTCAAATATCTGCAGTTATCATGTTTGTACAGCGGGCAGTGCCAGCCAGAAAATCGGAGATACGTGAGCAGACAGTGTTAGTCATTCTATTTTTATCACAGTAGTTGTTGTTG
>Ga0123352_10020918_pt1 | contig 10424 bp, 13 predicted proteins | sample TergutLab28metaG_FD_89700 | JGI IMG/M metagenome (GOLD analysis project Ga0123352, IMG submission 89700) | Labiotermes labralis P1 segment gut microbial communities from Petit-Saut dam, French Guiana - Lab288 P1 | ecosystem: Host-associated > Arthropoda: Insects > Digestive system > Gut ... | reverse complement strand
AGGCTGCGGTTACAGTTTTTAGTACTCCTGATGATGGGTTCTGTGACACCCGAAACATGTAGAGTGACTTTGCAGTAAATAAATATCTGCATACTGTTGCATCTGGTTGGATTTTTATTAACAATGTTGTACATACTTTCTGTGCAATAAATTTTTTTTAAAATCGTGGAGCAACTGAGCGAGAGTCTCTTGGGTATTCTGCTCCAAATATGCCTCTTCTAACAGCCCCAATGATAGAGGGGCTTGGTTGATTAATAATCCATACGGCACGAAAAAATAATCAGAAAGAATCCTGCAAGATTTTCACTTCGTCTATAATAAATCCTGCTTGGAATAATCTGGGACTGAACGTGGGTCTCCCACATCATACTCAATAGAAACTTACATCGTGTTTGTGGAAGACTTTGCACTTTATATCTGATACAGTGTTGGTAAATTATGTAGGAAGACAACTTTTCTACATCACTACCAGTAACTTTCAGATGAATTCTGTTTAATGTTGGATATCATGCACTAAAATTGCTTCCTAGCGGCAAAGTCGAGTGATGTTTTTCGCAGATACGGTTTCTCACTTTGAAAGCCATGAAACTGAATTCGCTCTAAAAAGTTCCATTTAAAAAGAAAAATAAGAGAGAGCTGTTGAAAATTCAATTTTCCACAGGAAGAAGCGTTTTACTACAATAAAAAGAAATCTTGTCCGTGTGAATACAAAAATGAATTTAGCTTCTCATTGATTTTTGATGATGAAATATTGTTTGACAATCTCCATCTGATAGACTCGTAGAGTGACAGGCAGCTTTGATGTAGGTCTTGTCACTGGGATAGTTGTATTCCCTCAAAAATTGAGCGCCCTTTCCATTACATTCCCAGTCCAGGAATTTATCTCAGTTTGTCACTGACGACAGTAAACTGACAAAACGCACAAACTCGCACCTTAGATATTTACATAACAATATTACAATGAATATTCCTACATGTTTCGATCCGCAAGGGACCTTCATCAGGGAATCAAACCGAAGTAATGACAGCATAAGACCAAATGAGTCACTTTTGTGTACAGATGACATGGTATAAACAGTGAAATGGTTAAAATACAGACGTTTCTCTGTAGATGGCCGTCCCGTGCATAGGTCCTCTCTCAACCTGTGCACCGTACGGCCATCTACAGGGTGTGATGATACTAGATGATGTATAATACAATTTTGACCTAATGATGATGAGCACAACAGTGCTCGAAACATGTAGAGGAATATAATAAGCTTATTATAAAACAAGATTTTATGGGTTAAGTTTGTTAATTACTAAGATAATACTGAGATGTACGGTCAGCAAAAACATCAAAATTTGTTTGTAGAGTTGCTGTATAAATGTGGTGAATTTTGATATACAGTGTTGTGGAAGAAACCCGTGTACCTACTAAAAGTAATTACAAGGTGTGAGCTGTACATGTCAGTGACAAAGACCGAAATGTTATCACAGTATAGTGAAATAATAGCTGCTTGTCTTGCCAATTGCACAAAAAATTATATATAAATACAACCTCCAGTCTGAAATGATTGAGGTTAATGGAAGCAAGTCTTACGGTAACGTTGCGTTTCAAACGTGTTCTCGTAGAGATAATATGATGTTTATATGACGTTATCACACGTATCACTTGGTTATTTATGTCGTGTAATGACTTTAATTGATTACTTGCAGAAGCCAGTATAGCATCACCTGTTTTATTCAATTTATATTTGGACGAAGTTATTAGGATTTGGTTACAAAAACTAGAAACTAGTAAATATTTTAAAGAGTTAATTTTCACCACACTGTTATTTGCAGATGGCCAGTTTATTATTTCTGACACAGAAGACAAATTACAAAAGGCAGTCTATTTATTATATAACATATCTAAAGAATATAATTTGGAAATTGCTACAAAAAAGACGATAGTGTTTGATTTCGTTGGAACGGATCACCTAAGAACAAAAATTATTATAAATAATGAAACACTAGAACAAGTTAGCCAGTTTACTTGTCTATGTTGCAGTATATCTTATCAATTTTCCAATGATGTAGAATTTAAATTGGCAAAACTTTTACAATTATTAGGTACCATTAAGAGAACTATTTTTAAGAAAGTGAGAACGGAAACTATTTTGAAAATATACAACACACTAGTTTTACCTACATTTTTATATGGGTCAGGAAATTCGACTCTAACAGCCTTACAAAGACGAAGAATTGAAGGGGCAGAAATGAAGTTACTGAGACCTCTGGCAGGCTACACCCTTTATGACCACAAAACAAATGGCTTCATACGCCGCGAACTACGGATTACAGGCATACTAGACAAGATAGGTGAATACAGATGGAACTGGCTTTCACACTTGCAAAGAATGCCACAAAACCGAATCCCTTTGAAATCATACCACTACAGACCACAAGGAAGGAGAACAATTGGAAGACCCAAGAAGCGTTGACGCGAGCAGCCGTAACTCTGGAGAAGGAACGGATCAAAAGGTCCAATCCTTGATGTTTATGATGATGATAAGCCAGTATAGCTTAGTCATAATTTCAAGGGTAAGCACTGTGAGATGGAACAGTTAACCACATATTAGTGTGGTTGTCAAAAAAATGTGGGGTTAGAGAGATGTAGAACGTAATACGTCCTGGAGAAACAGCACAGGTATAACCAGTTTTAGTCTGAATACGTAAAGGAAAAATATCCAAAGTGGGAGAAAGAGGAGCAGCCAATAAATATGTGTGGTGTAGAGTTACGGTTTGATTGTGCAGGGTTATTCAAAATGATTTACGGGATCATACATAGTACACTCCAGATGCAACCCCATGTGATTTATTTCTATGGGGTTACATCAAGGATCAGGTTTATGTTCCTCCTCTTCCTTCAAGTATCCCGGAACTGAAGGTACGAATCAGAACCGCCATTATAACCATCACAGCTGATATGCGAAACGAACTCGATTATCGTGTTGATGTTTGTAGAATCACAAAGGGTGCACATATAGAGCACCTGTAAGGTATGTAACAAAAACCTGGAGTATTGTTCTATTAAATAAAAAAAACACATACTCCTATCTCAAGTGTATTGCGTATGGTAAGTTGTTAAAACCCCGACAATCATTTTGAATAACCCTGTATTATACTGGCAGTGAGTGAGCTGTGGTTTCATCTGTTTAAGATCCATGATGGATCATACTTTAGGCAGTACAGGTAAAGTTTAATTCACTCTAAAACAGGCCATGATAGCCGACAGCGGGAGTAGCAGTATATCACTACTCTTTCTTTAACCTCGGCGTTGGTTGGTGGTAGGTAGTCAACGCCTCGTTCCAGCCACTTTACCCCCGAGAAAGAGAGACACTACCAATTGTATGGAAGGCTGCATGGGCACCAGGGGATGATCTGAACTGATGCGGAAAATCTAGCCTCCACCGGGATTCGATCCCCGAGAGCCCAGCCCGTAGCAAGTCGAGCCTTACCTAGTGCGCATATCATACACATACTCAGTCCTTGTAAACCTGCATGCAGGCTTTGCTTGTGCTCGTATATCTCTACCAATGTGTACGGCTTTAGGAGACCGTGCAAAGGCAGTGCGATCAAGCTCCTGGCTCTGTCGTGGGGGGGGGGGGTGTTTGCTGCAAAGGCGATACTTAGAAGAGAGCATTGGTAAGGCGCGTCGCTGTGTTTAAAATTTCAAGCCACTGAACGAGCAAAGTGTATAGAGCGGGCATCGTCCACAGAAGGTATCACATGCACGAGGTAGTTTGTACCCACCTGAATGAAATACCTCTCTGTTACCCTAAAACAAAGCACAAAATCTCTCTCCGAATTTAACAAGGTGATTTAACGCTTTGCACCACAGTGGTGACTAAATTCAGAACCTGCACCTATGTTCAGAATATCCGTAATTTCTCTGCAGGGTGTGTCTACTTATTTCTTTTGATGTCTCTACGCGGTAGGAACTAAACATTTGTATGTCTAGGTTGAAGAACGCCAACAAGATGCAACAGTATGCAGATATTTATTTGCTAAATTACTGTACATGTTTCGGGCGTCCATCGCGCCCGTCATCAGGAGTTGCAGCCTCTGGTACAGATCATACTATATGGGGAGCAAGCTTCTTCAAACGTGCTAAATTACTGTACATGTTTCGGGCGTTCATCGCGCCCACCATCAGGAGTACATACAACTGTAGTTGCAGCCTCTGGTACAGATCGTACTATCTGGGGAGCGAGCTTCTTCAAACGTGCTAAATTACTGTACATGTTTCGGGCGTTCATCGCGCCCATCATCAGGAGTACATACAACTGTAGTTGCAGCCTCTGGTACAGATCATACTATATGGGGAGCAAGCTTCTTCAAACGTGCTAAATTACTGTACATGTTTCGGGCGTCCATCGCGCCCATCATCAGGAGTACATAAAACTGTAGTTGCAGCCTCTGGTACAGATCATACTATATGGGGAGGGAGCTTCTTCAAACGTACTAAATTACTGTACATGATTCGGGCGTTCATCGCGCCCATCATCAGCAGTACATACAACTGTAGTTGCAGCCTCTGGTACAGATCATACTGTCTGGGGAGCGAGCTTCTTCAAATGTGCTAAATTACTGTACATGTTTCGGCCGTCCATCGCGCCCATCATCAGCAGTACATACAACTGTAGTTCCAGCCTCTGGTACAGATCATACTGTCTGGGAAGCAAGCTTCTTCAAATGTGCTAAATTACTGTACATGTTTCGGGCGTCCATCGCGTCCATCATCAGGAGTACATAAAACTGTAGTTGCAGCCTCTGGTACAGATCATACTATATGGGGAGCGAGCTTCTTCAAACGTACTAAATTCCTTTACATGTTTCGGCCGTCCATCGCGTCCATCATCAGCAGTACATACAACTGTAGTTGCAGCCTCTGGTACAGATCATACTATATGGGGAGCGAGCTTCTTCAAACGTACTAAATTACTGTACATGTTTCGGCCGTCCATCGCGCCCATCATCAGCAGTACATAAAACTGTAGTTGCAGCCTCTGGTACAGATCATACTGTCTGGGGAGCAAGCATCCTCAAACTTGACCAAATAAGGACTGAGTCGACGCGTGTGACTTGAGACTTTAAGTTAAACTCTTGTGTTCAAAATAATTACTGCTGAATTTTGCTAGGATTTAAAAGAATCTTTCCTGATTTCTATAAGTGGCAAGTTATAAACGTGACCAGTTATAAACGTGACCAAATAAGGGCTGGTTTGGGACCGTCACGTTTGAAGAAGCTTGCTCCCCAGACAGTATGATCTGTACCAGAGGCTGCAACTACAGTTTTATGTACTGCTGATGATGGGCACGATGAACACCCGAAACATGTACAGTAATTTAGCACGTTTGAAGAAGCTCGCTTCCCAGACAGTATGATCTGTACCAGAGGCTGCAACTACAGTTTTATGTACGCCTGATGATGGGCACGATGAACGCCCGAAACATGTACAGTAATTTAGCACGTTTGAAGAAGCTCGCTCCCCAGACAGTATGATCTGTACCAGAGGCTGCAACTACAGTTTTATGTACTCCTGATGATGGGCGCGATGGACGCCCGAAACATGTGTAGTTATTTAGTCACGTTTGAAGAAGCTTGCTTCCCAGATAGTATGATCTGTACCAGAGGCTGCAACTACAGTTGTATGTACTGCTGATGATGGGCGCGATGGACGGCCGAAACATGTACAGTAATTTAGCAGTAAGTAAATATCTGCATACTGTTGCATCTCGTTGGATTTCTTCAACCCAGAATTACGATGCACGGAACCACGAATATAAAGAAATAAACCGTTGTTTGTTATTCAGACTAATTTCACCCTTCGCAGTAGCAACAGAATTTGCTGAACATTTCCTGCTTCAGATCTTAGCCATTTAGATATCATGCAAGGAAAAATTTTCGCACTCTCTCCAAATTGACCAGAAAGTAGTTTCATGAAATGAAACGTGACCTCCTTCTTCGAGATCCTTAACCGCACACAACTGACAAAAATATCTCAACTGATTCGGCGCTATATGCAGTTGATTTGGTGTTTCTAAATAAAGCAAGAATCATTCTTGATTTCAAATTCGCCCTCTTCTGAATGTTGTATGCTTTCTTCTGGGTGATTCCCCGGTGTTTGAATTTTATATGCCGGCGTTTCGGAACTCTCTGTCTGTCCCATCTTCTTAGGCGGGTAGGTATGAAGAATAATTGGGTTTGAGAATGTTGGAGTATTTATACAGGAAAAGATTTGGCTCGAGTCAAACCTTTTCCCGTATAAATACTCCAACATTCTCAAGACCAGTCATTCTTCATACCTACCCGCCTATGAAGATGGAAAACAGAGAGTGTTCCGAAACGTCGGCATATAAAATTCAGATGCCGGGGAATTAGTCAGAAGAAGGCATACAAGAATCATTCTGTGTCACGCTCCCCCGTGTTCATCGGTATTAGTGACCCTGCACAGTTTCATTATATTGTGGGAGATTGTGCAGCTTTTACAGCATGCTGCGGTAACAGTGGGCATACAGAAATAACTAACGCTAATTCACCGTGACAAATTCGAACGTGCATAATTATGACAACTACTGTCCACAGAGTTGTGTTTCAAATAACGTACAAAACAAACCAAAAACATGTTTATAGATTTAACCTTTTGGCGCCGGAATTATTTTTTTTTTAAATTTTAGCACACCCTGTATATAAAATGTGAATAATACAGGAACCAAATACGTTAGAATTATGAAACAAACCGCATTTTGAAGAAAAAAAAAGGAGAGTATATATCATGTTTGAAATATTCAGTACCTATATTTGTTGAATAAATATATAAAATGTAACTTTGGAGGTTAGCTGTGCGGTACGTCAACTATAGTTGACGTTAGGCGTCTGAAGGTTAATACCGCTTCTGAACTAACATGTCACAATTCTTACTGGCTCGGACCACGACCTATCCCTTTCTGACCCTTACCTTAGTTCTGATTGGCCACATTCCACGCACTACTCCTGCCTAATCGAAAAACACCTCGACCATAATCTCTTCACACTTTACTTGCAACGAAATTCTGCAACCCTGAGGATGGAGGCAGCATTTCCATACGAAACATCCGCCTTAGTTTACAATACTAAACGGTTTCAATTCCCAGGAGACCAAAACCTGAACATGTACAATAAATATATATTTTTAGTGACTTTTATGCCATACAGTTGGTGCTGCTGATGAGATCGATGTGTCGGTACAAAGGGTTTGAGTTAGGATAGGGGGGGAGGAGAGGGAGTAAAGTGGTGGGGTGGAGGTTACGTCATGTTGGAGAGAGACAGACAGTTTTCATTTGGTTACTACAGTTCGTCTGCTTGACAACGTATGTCGGACAAGTATTAATACAGACTTCAGACCATTGCTCTTATATGTTGGAGAATTTATCTGAACAAAACGTTTATTCTGTTATTTAGTGAATTTACATTGAAAAGTAATGTTTGTTGATCTCCATTGTTATTGACGTCATTAAACAGGAAACTTTCACGCCTGTACTTGACCTGAAAATTTTACGGTTTACTTTTGTTTCTGTTAACTTTCTTCCCATTGCTAATCCATAATTAAACCTTACCCTGCTAACGTGGAGAATATGGTGAGTTCCTAATAGTGCCAGTAAATGGCAGATGGGATTTAATTCGGCGTTTGAAGGGTTAACCACAAGTAGGCTGAGTCACCCTTGAGAAACTGACAGTTTCTCAGCTAATCAAGCTGTTACCTCCGTTTTACGGAAACCGACATTTCATTCCCGTGGGTTCAGGAACCCACCACTCTTTCCTATTCTGTGCCGGATGAACCAGACCTATACACACTTCTACAGTTTCTTTCAGATTCATTTTCATTTTATTCTTCAGTCCGATTTTTTAAGCGTTGCAAGCCTTCTGTGTGTCTGGAACCGTCTGGCCTTTAATATCGTGCAAATGAATTTCACATAGCAGTGTTTTTTCCTTGTTCTGCTTTTTCACTGTCGACCTATAAACACCTAACACGACAAACCCCTTCATATCACCCGCTAGACGAGACATAACTCATGTAAAATGGTGAATAGGAACATTTTGTTATTCTTGTATTCAGGTGTATCTCTGTACTAAAAATGTAGAGCAATAAACATTTTCAAAATAAATGAATTTCAGACGTCAAATACCTGTGATAATTAAACACTCTATTATCCAACCAATGCACTAATATATAATTCGTAGATACAATTAAAATTATAAAATATTTAAAAATTATCCAACATGTTTCGGATCACAGAGGATCCATCATCAGGGATCCTTGTACAGTGCTTGGCTAAAATTACTAGTATGGATCTATCGTGTCCGTTGACATGGACGTAGTCGGTGTTATGGCAGCATATTGTGAGGCGCTATGCGTGTGTGTAGTTCACTGTACAGGAAGGCACTGCCTTCATATACAGTGAACTGCACACACGCACTACGGGTCACAATAAGCTGCCATAACACCGATCCTGTCCATGTTAACAGACACGATAGATCCATACACGTAATTTTAGCCAAGCACTCTGTAAGTCTCCCTGATGATGGATCATCTGTGATCTGAAACATGTTAGAGCACTTTTAAATATTATATAATTTTAATTGTATCTACGAATTATATATTAGTGCATTGGTTGGATAATAAAGTGTTTAATTATCACTGATGCACTGTGCAAACATGAAGACTTGTGAAATTATTCTTTAGAAGGTGTCGACTCATGGCACTATCCACAAAATATCGATGTTACCGTATCGATCATTTGTATGTGTAGATGATTATTTCACGGTAGGTACGCACGTGACTGGGCTCCGAATCTATCGATATCTCGCTCGTTCGATTGCCCCTCATATTGCTGACGCAAGCAAAACAAGATCAAGCTGGTTTGTGTACATTAAAATATTTACTCCACCGTACATAAAGCATTCAGGAAGCACGAGCTCACTAAACAGTTTCAAGGTTGTGCTGTGGGTGGGCTGAAACCTGTCCTGTTCCCATAATCAGTTTCGACCCAAATAGCTCTATAACATTTGGTTAAATATTTAATCCGTTTATCGTAAATTAATGAATGTTTAAAAATTTTTTTTTGTTTAAAGCACTTTGGAATGTGTTTCGCAAAGATTTTGGTGCGTTATTCTAGTTTAAACGGTCTGAGATGTCGGATTGTTTCGAGCTGTTTCTTTTCTCTGCTCTTTTTCATGTTCCTATCCTCCTTTCACTTTTTACCTTTCTCTCTATTTCTGCCCCATTTTCTTGGTTAATTTCAAATTTTTGTAGTTTTGTATCCACGTACTGCCCGTATATTGTTGTTGGCGGCCAAGAGTAATTCTTTTGTCATTTTTGGCACGACTGATTTTTCAAAATGTAAATCAGGGAACACAGTACGGAATGAATGTTTATGGGCACAAATTTTTAATTATTTAAGAATAATATTTCCTGTTTTACGTGTTTATTCTTATCTTCATCTATGCCTTAAAATTCTAACTTGATATAGGTAATTTTTTACTTTCCCTGCCGTTTGTTCCAGAGACGAAGAATGGGTTTCCGTTAAAGGCAGGTTGTCAAACGAGAATCGTTGTACGCAAACCACGGAATTATGGATCCCTGTCACTTTTCGTTGTGACCACAGCGTTGTTTCCCTACTCAATAAAGTAACACAGGTGACCTAATATTCGCCAGAGAAGGACATAATTTAGACACTAAAATTACATAGGAATATTTTATTTACCTCATTTCGCGTTACATAACATTCCTTTGGGGATAGCGTGCCGAGCTATAATTCCCATTTTTGGGTGGCGACTTGTTCATGAATTCTGCACAACTTTCCACCGTCATACCCTTTCGTCTGCCCCGCGACCTAATTATGTCCAGTCTGCAGCACCCATAAAAAACCATTTACTGACCATTTTATGCACACGAAAATAAACTGACGCTAATTTGTGTGTTTATTAAATTACCTGCTATGCCTCGCAAATAGTGACTCATTTATACGAAAGGAGGAGCCATGGATTCTAATAAACTTACTCGGTTATAGCTAAAAATTATCTTTGTATCATTTCCTTGGCTCTTATTAATTCTTGTGTTTAGGTTCACAATCGTTAAATTAAAAAAAAATTAAATTTTGGTTAGGAATCACTCCCATCCAGTATCGAGGCCAAAAATAATTTTAAAGTTTGGTTAGGAATCACTCCCATCTAGTATCGAGGTCAAAAATAATTTTAAAGTTTGATTAGGGATCACTCCCATCTAGTATCGAGGTCAAAAATAATTTTAAAGTTTGGTTAGGAATCACTCCCATCTAGTACCGAGGCCAAAAATAATTTTAAAGTTTGGTTAGGAATCACTCCCATCTAGTAGCGAGGCCAAAAATAATTTTAAAGTT
>Ga0123352_10020917_pt1 | contig 10424 bp, 9 predicted proteins | sample TergutLab28metaG_FD_89700 | JGI IMG/M metagenome (GOLD analysis project Ga0123352, IMG submission 89700) | Labiotermes labralis P1 segment gut microbial communities from Petit-Saut dam, French Guiana - Lab288 P1 | ecosystem: Host-associated > Arthropoda: Insects > Digestive system > Gut ... | reverse complement strand
TTGACCTCACGAGGCTGAGTGGACCCCGTTCCAGACCCACTACTACTCAGAAAATCTGGTAGCGCCGGGGATCAAACCCGGGACCTCTGTATCTGTAGCCAGAAACTCTGACCACTAGACCACCTGTATTATACACTAGATGACCGAAATACAATCCGGAATAGGACATGTCATTTGGATTAACTTAATAATGATTTATTGCTTTTATTCTGAAACGCTAAACACTAAATGTATTGCAACATTTCTTTATTTTTATGTACATACCGTGCGTTTTCATTATTTATTATTTATAATATAATAAATCAGCGCAACAAGTTTACACTCTATAAAATCAAATAGCCTAATGTAGCACCCTGAATCATAGCGCTGTAAAAATACGTTCGTTGTTCTCACAAAAATCATAATGTGTGTACTTTTTTATGTTATGTTGACCATGCATCCTCGTATGATCCTTGTATATAACCAAATTGAAGCAAATTTTTTTCAGGCATATTTATTGATATTCTCTACATGTTTCGGGCAGCCATGTGCCCATCATCAGGAGAATTATTGTATGAATGCGACACCTGGTTTATGTCACTTTGTGTAGATGACCGTCTGGTATGCATACCAGACGGTCATCTACACAAAGTGACATAAACCAGGTGTCGCACTGACATAATAATTCTCATGATGATGGGCACATGGCTGCCCGAAACATGTAGAGAATAGAAATAAACAGTCATGAAAAAATTGTGAGTCAAGTTAGTTATTTACAAGGATCATACTGTATGTACTTCATGGGCTCCATGTCTGTGCATTAAAGAGTGTTATACGATAAACCAACAAATGCACGTTTTAGAAATTTGCTCTAACAGATATTGTTATTCTTCGTCAACACGTTTCGATCACTCTTGTGACCATCATCAAGTGAAGTTCACTTAACTAACAGGTGTGTAAGTTTAGTGGCAACCGTTTTAACAAATATACAATTGTCACATACGCAAACAAATATTGGTAACATTATACCAACAGCAACGCGATTCTTTATTACAGGGTGTGAGCCATCCGACTTTACTGTATTTTACCAATAATGTAAACATACAATTTTTAAGACCATTAAATTCGCTTCAGAATATCAAAAGTAATACCGAGTGGTTTTATCATACATTTATGTACGATTATGTGTACACTAATAGTATTTTGTTACACGACACCCTGACGAAGGTCACAAATTTGACCGAAACATGTTGGTCAAGAATAACATCATGTGACTGGACGTATTTATAAATGTGCATTTGTTAGTTTATCATATATATGTATATAATTCTATGTAGTTCGTGAATCACAGTCAAAACTGTTTTCTTCACTGGACCGTTAGGAGGAACAACGAATTCTTTTCACTGGTGTGCCCATTCCTACTGCCGCAATGCTGTAAATATTATTTCGCCTTCTCCTGTCTTAGGAGGCCACGCGGTAGCGCAGTTGGTTGAGGCATTGCGCTACAAGCCGGAAGGTCGGGGGTTCGATTCACTATGGTGTCACTGGAATTTTTCATTGACATAATCCTTCCGGCCGCACTATGGCCCTGGGGTTGACTCAGCCTCTAACAGAAATGAGTACCAGAAGTATTTACTGGAAAGTAAAAACGACCGGTGCGTAGGGTTGACAACCTTACCACCTTCATGTGCCAATTGTCTAGAAATCTGGGAGCCTCAACCTTCTGGATCCGTCAGGGCCTATCCAGGCCTGTAATGGGATTACTTTACCTTCTCCTGTCCTACGTACAAGAACCAGCACTAAAAGGAACATGACTTCAATTTTACGTTTCGTTTTGTATTCAAACTCAGGCCCTCAGCCTAATCTGAGAAGAAAAACTGAGTGGCGTGACCCGAGAGCGCTGAGGAAAATTACACACACCTTAAACCGCGTACGTAACTTTACAACCGCTTAAAACAGCCTCCTACCCTGTATTCTTCACCAGTGCTATCGGCGTAATCAAATGGGGCTTCAAGAGGAGATGCTCGGGCAGGAGACCATATTTACACTTGCATTACGTCTCCGCTTTGTATTATAACAGCATGAAAAGGATGGTTGTTATACGATGTAACAGCAACGGCAATATAAATATATAATACAATGGCAGACAGTGTATAGAACTGGAAACTGTTATTTAAACATTTTTGTTCTCAGTTTATTTTTACGACCCTGTCCGTACTGCTGAAGTGTGGCCTTGAATTTACTGTCCTAATGAAAGGACGATAGTGAGACATTTCGTGTCTGAATATACAAACACAGAATTCTAAGAAGTGAAAAAATGTAAAATTTCGAACTTACATTTCTCTACTTATCAAATTCCACGCCAACGCACAGCAGCGCGTATTCACGCATATTCTTATTCACAAAGAAAGGGGTGGAAAAAAAGTAATTAATGAAACAAGATGCACCACCGAAGTGGAAGAGGGAATGAAGTTGTTTTCCTTGAGGCAAACTGTTATGGACGCTTGGGTCCCCGCGAACAATACGCATTACTCCTCTGTCTGCGCTTCAACACTTAATTTCGCGCTTGTCGCTAATAGGGACACACCTTAATTCGCAGATATGTTCTTCACGTCACGTAAAAACAAGAGAATGGAAAATATCTCGTCATATTTCCATTTTTTAAGAAAAAATATTTCTGACACTTGTAAAAAAAAGTAAAACAATCCCTGTTACAGGCCCTGAGGGTTGCAGGCGGTTGAGGCTACCAGATTTCAAGACAATCCGCATATGAAGGTAGTAGGATAGTCAGCCCTACGCACCAGCCGCCTTTACCCCCAAGGAAATATTCCTGGTACTCATTTCTGAGCCAACCGCAGGGCCACAGTGCGGCCGGAAGGTTTAAGTCAATCAAAATTCTAATGACACTATCGGGAATCGAAACAGCGACCTTCCGACTTGTAAAGCAGTGCCTTAGCCAACTGCGCCACCGCGTGCTCCCTCTGTGGCAGGACGTTGAACAAACGCAAGTCTCTGACTAACCTCCACGAGCAGCATCCAGAATGGACGAGCTACACACACTGACCTCACCTGGATGTTATCCTAATAACTACTTGTGCCTTCAAGTTAATAACAATAACTACTATTGCCAGTATAATCGGGGGCGGCTTATAATTTTTGGCGAAATTATTCCCAAATCTAAAAAGAGGGTTCCATAAAACTTCTATCAGAAGAAGAAAGCCAGTGCGATAGAACCCATAATAATAGGTAGTATTCTGTAGGTTTCTGGGGACCCTCTCTACCCCACTGACTACTACTATTACTACTACTACTACTACTACCAGTACCACTACTACCAACACCACTACCACAACCACCACCAACACTACTACTACTACTATTACTACTACCACCACCACCACCACCACCACCACCACTACTACTGTCCTTGCAGAAGGCTTACTGTTGTTAAACCGGAAGGCACTAGACATGTAGGAAAACCTAAGTTGAAGTGGCGGCTTGAATCGGTTGAGGGAGAACTAAAGAACTTCTTGAGCAACTGGATGTGTAAGTCGCAGGACAAAGAACAGTGGAGGGCAATTTTGGAAGAGGCTAAGTTCCGCCAAGGACTGGAATGACAGAAGAAGGAGACAACCACCACCACCCCTACTATTACTACTACACTACTACTACTACACCACTACTACTACTAATAATAATAATAATATCCTCATATTCTGCTTCTTCTTACTACCCTTCAAGCACAAAATCACAACTATTTGATACAGATCATCTTGGAATAAGTTTAAGAATTCGTAAGAAAAAATATATCACTAATAATAACAAAAATGTTAATAATAACAATAATAATGTCACTTTTTGCTAGCAGCCTAAAGTCCTCCCCGACGCATTACCACAAATTAAGTTTACAGACAGTGCGTTGGTCCGTTTGTTTGAACATGCGCATGCGCATTTCTAGAGAGGATTTAATTAAAATATAAAATCGTCCAAAGACACACCGATATGACTTCTTGGAACACAATATCTGTACTTCCAAGTAATTACAGAGTAATCTGCACTCTGTCTCCAACCACTTCCGATGTGCATGTGCACTTGTACCAATTACAACTTTGCTTACACATACAGCTTCAAACCCCAGGAAAAAAAAAATTCAGACAGGCAAGTAAGCTCGGCGCATGAGTTCTACATTGTGGAAAATCCTTTGACACCAACTCATGCGAAAGGAATCTTCCTCAGTGAGTGGAAACGCAAATCAAATCAAAGTGATGGAAGGCAGAATTTTCAACCCCCACCGACACCCATACTTCTCATACACACAGCCTTCATCATTTTGGTTCCACTACGGTAGTCCATACAAGCCACAGTGGTGTAACTGTATTAAAACAGGACCCACTCTCAGACCAGATGAAGGGGAACACGGAGCTTACAGCGTACAAGAAATGAACATCACACAAAGAACACTATCGGCTGATGTGTCACAGAGGCGGTTTGTATTGCCCGTAAGCTGGTGTTACTTTGACGGAGGAACGGTGCAACCAAAAGCTTGCTTTTGGTTGCACCGTTCAGGTTCCGCTAAAGCATTCATGTTTACTCTTGTGATATCACGCAGAAATGAGAACAGAAACTAAAACACAAAAATAACAGAAATTTTGGAGGAAAAAAAGATAAGCGTTAGGAGTCTATTACCACAATATATGCAACAAACACCAGTGAAGAGTATCACAACCGTAACTCGCGAATTACACTGACGAAAACTGATAAAAATGATAAAAAATCTCCCATATACGTGTAAGAAAAGGTTATAAAATAACTAAGGTTTCATTTTAGTCAGCCAGCCAGTTGTGTTTTCGTATAATTGGTTAAGAAGTAAAACCCGTTAACACAAATTTATTTTTGGTAATTTTACAGCAAAAAGCTTCGACTCTACAGGGTCACCTTCAGGCTGATACTTGATAAAACACTTATAAAAGGAAGACGAACTGAATTTGCCAAAAATCAGCACGATGATGACCCTTCAGGGTCAAAACCTGTTGCTGTAAAATTACCAAAAATAAAGACGTCTTAACGGTTTTTGCTTATGAACTAAGTAATGCGTTAAAATTGATTTTTAAAACTATTTAATGTGCCTGGTTTTAATTAAATTCTCCCAGGTTTCGATGGCATGATTTTATTGAGACAACTTCAAAATGCGCAATCCTCACAACACGACACAGATATACGATAAAAAATTATTGATATTTTGTTATTATTCGCAAAAAAATACATTCTGCTGGATACTGTGCGGTAATCTTACAAATCAGGCCATTCATAATTTTACAGCTATTTCATTTGTTTTTAATACACAATTTCTGTGAATATGTCGCTAAGAAAAGGTGTCTCGCATATTTCAGAAGTATTTCGGAAAAAAAAAGTTAGAATAACTGTTTTCAAAAAAATTCGCCTCTTAAAATTCATCACATGCCGAAAAATTCGATTTCCGAGAAAAACAGATCGAGGAACTCATTTTCGAAAACCCTGCCCTCGATTTTCTTAAAAAAATCCCTACCGAAAAAGCGACGGTTCTCGGTGTGGGCGGGAATCAGAACGCTTGTTCCCGTGAATGCCGACCCTTCGGCCGCTGCTGTTATAGCAAGGTGGGAGAGCCATCGGGCAGCGCAGGTGCCGCGGCAGTGTGTGTCAAGGACAGGTTCCTGCCGGTAAGTTTCACGCCGACCCTGAAAACACTTGCCATTCGGTTGCGTAGCCACGGGAACCGTGTGACAGGCCGCGGCGAAGCGATCGTTCCTCTCCGACATGAAGCCGCGTCCCTCCCCAGTTCGCCAAAACCTTAGGTAGTGTGGTGTTTGAATCCCGAGGGAGGACACGGTGCGGGTGGTACTTCACCCGACATAACGGCTACACCGCGGCCCTCTGCCCCAGGGGACGAACCATACAGCATTCTTGGACAGCAGTCGCTCCCCAGGAGCCGTCGCTCGATTGTTCTCCACCTGTCGGCTTTCTGTAACGGCTAAGCCGCGGCCCTCTGCCTCCTGGCAAAGTCCTGTTCGGTGCTCAGCGTCTGTGTACGGCAAGAATCGGCACCCCAGCAGGCGCTGGATATCAGTTATGGTTCCTTAGATCGCCGACAGCTACTGTACTATCTGCGGCACTTCTTCAGGTGTTACTCTATAACGAACCCAAATATGCATGTATACAGATATACACGCACGTAACAATGAGGGATAACATTTCTTTCTACCTCCTGCCAAGCGTGGTACCGGATCCATATTTTGTCTCCAAGCGTGAAATCCGTTATTACATGAACCATCTATTTATTTCTACGGTAACGAAACCACCACAGTTATAAAGATCAGTATTAGGGCTCATTCAACACTAGCTGTTTCGAACCGTAATGATCCCAAGCCTAGGATCCATCCACACCTTAACCATACACTTATTTCAGAGAATAAAGACCCCACTACATGTAAGCATGGAATGAGGAACCACTGGACACTTTAGCAACGTAGTTCGTACCAAAACGATCCTGACTCCAATTAAAGCTGGAAAGACAAACCACTCAGCACCGTAATTGGTAATTTCATAGAACGATGTTCTGACCTTATAGAATGACCCCGGTACCAGGTTGAGATGACGTAGTTAGTGTGTCCAGTTGTTCCTCATACCTTACTTAAATTGCAGTCGGGTCGTTACTGTATGACATAAGCAGTTAAATGTGTCGAATGAGTCTTTATTAAGTACCCTTACGGGATCCGCATTTTTTTTTTGGTTATAAAATAACCAGTTAAGCGCTTGACTGATCCCTGATAAAAAGTGTTATGCGAGGCCGGTTCTTTATATTACGTAATAACCGGTTGTTGTATTCTTTATAAAGCTCAATAACGGAATTACACACGTTACCGCTAACACACAAAATATGTAAATAACTAACCAATTATCTAACTAAATTATTTACTTACTCCAAGAAACAGAGTCCTTCTTGAGAAGCTAACCGGGTTTCAGCTAGTCAAGAAATTGCCCGCATTTCATGGATCCCGAAGGTTCATTACCGCATTCGCAAGTGCCCGTCACCTGTCCCTATCAACTAACTAACTAACTAACTAACTGCACGGAGCAGAGTCCTTCCTAAGTAGCTGACAGGTCCTCAGCTAGTGAAGAAATTCGCCTCATGTTATACAACCCGAAGGTTCATTACCGCATTCACAAGAGCCCGCCACCTGTCCCTGTTCTGAGCCAGATCAATCCAGTCCATGCCCCCATCACACTTCCTGAAGATCCATTTTATTGTTATCCTTCCAAATATGCCATGATCTTCCAAGTGGTCTCTTTCCCTCAGGTTTCCCCACCAAAACTCTGTATGCACCTCTCCTATTCCCCAAACGTGCTACATACTCCGCCTGTTTCATTCTTCTTGATTTGATCACCCGAATGATACATGGTGAGGAGCACAGAACATTCATCTCCTCGTTATGTAACACCCTTTCATATAAAATGCGTTTTAAAAATACATGCAATTGGGCAGGTTTCTTACCTACAACTTCGGTTTTCCCGCACCAGCATTACTCAATCACTACTCCCTACTCGAATTTCACAAATGTGCCATCCACATCAACTGACACAGTCTTTCAACAAAACAGTACAAATAAGACATTAAACTAGTGGCTGGCAATTCTGTATCGATTATGGAATACACACAAAGATTTCAGAACTGACAACTAAATCTTCCACCGCCGTAATCTTTAACATATTTTATGTTCTTTGTCTTCCGGGTTAGGTTTCAAAATGGGGTACCTCGGAAATAATTATCACAAAATACTATAGTTCACCGGACGGTGAATTAAAACGCCTCAGTACAACACCAATAAAGATAAATATGTCTATGACCCGCCCTGGATCAAAACCCGCGACCCGAGAGAGCAAGCGGTCAAACACCACATGCGTGAGCACGGAGACGATCATTAATCTCGATTATGATAATATATCAGCTAAAACTTGCATGTACACGTATAGAGTGACACTTAGTGCGAAAAGTGACACCCAAAATCATCAATCATAAAAGGAACGTTTGAATATTACGTAACCTGATCCCAGCAGTGATGCTCCAACAGCATTAACAACAACTATAAATTATTTTGAAATGGAATTTCTCATTACAGTAAAGTAGAATGAACGCCGTGGTGTAGAAAATGTCCCAGTGTTTGGGAAATAAAAGAATTAGCAGTGATAATGCACGGTGGGGTTCCAGGTTCTTTGAAACAGTTTTTTTTTTAAGTACACGCACACAAATACAAACTGAAGGGTTGAAATAAAATGGGAAGGGCATGAGAGAACACGTGAGGGGAAGACAGATATTACCGAAAGTAAAATTCCACGTAATTTGCATGGCACATCAACTTAATAAATATTTCCACGCAACCCTCCCAACCCCCCCACCACCGCCCCATACGCACTAATACAAATAGTGATGTTCTCTATCTCTCTAAACACGCGTGCCAAACTCCACTGTATCACGTAACGCAAATAAATGCTACTGCACTCCCCTCTTGCATTCCTGAAACTATCCCTTGCCCACAGCCAGCAAACTACCACCGTACACACAGAGACAATACGGAAAACTGCACCCTTCCATGCTTCTCCCCCAGGATACGTATCCAATACCGACGTTTGTCATGTACTATTGTTGTCAATGGGTAGCAGGCTACCCGCAATCGAAGAGAGTATGGCAGCTGCATAACCCACAAGGCTAATCAGCATTAGGATTAGCCCTGCCTCTTTCACAGTGATTCATAATGCAGCTTAAAATCTGAATGTTTAGATACTGCACTAAGACGTTCATATATGTAGTAGTCTGATATAGAGAAAATCACATAATTGGATGTTTCACAATTTGTTATTTTCAGAAAATATTACACTACACATAAAGTTTTTTTAAAAATATAAATGTACATAGCATGCCGTTTCTGATGACGTCATGTCCGAAAGTTGTAACGAGTTCAAAAGATGAAATGGGGAGACACAGCACACAAGAGTGGCAAAGACATCATGGTGATCTCAAAAGCCCATTTTTTCTCCTTTTTTGAGACAGCAGGATAAAAACTCAATGCAAAACTCACTAACTACATTCTGTAAATCCGGAGACAATAAATTTCATACTTTATTGGATTTCTTATTACAAGATAATTCAATATATATACAAGTCCGAAGTATGGTCAGTGGCACAGAAACCTACACACTGCATGACACGTAGAGCAGATAAAAATTCACTTCATTATTGAAAACACAATTATATGCGCCACGTGACGTAATGTTACTGAAATACCGGGCTTTTTGACACTAACGTTGACATTCGTTACAGCGCATAACATAAAATAAATCTATGTCAAAAGTACGTCGGAAGCATTTCGTAAACGCCGCTGCAAGATAAACGATGTGCATGAAGCTAAGACAGTTCAGAACAAATTCACGGAAAAAATTTAGGACCAGCACACAGAATGTGTGTGTTGCGGAAACATGGTCGAGTTCGCGTGTCCTTCCGCACTAGTTAACACACGCACAAGACAAGGTAAATACAAGCTGCTTAAATCTACCCTTTAACAGAAAAATGTATAACTTATTATGATTCGCAAAGTATATCCATCGTATTTACTCTCCACGACGTGCTGAGTAACTACGGTGTCAAGATACTACTTGAGGCACTGAAGTTTCAAAATTATATGAATTAATTTGACGTTCACAGGTGACCGTGCATCGTGAAAAATTCTTATACTATAACTAACTAGATGCACCAATTTCTCAAATTTAATTTTGGAATAAAATTCTACATGTTTCGAACAGTTCCTCTGTCCATTATCAGGAGTTTTTCACTGTACACACAGCAATGGTATATGTCATACAGCTTGCGAGCAGGATCAGGACGGAACTGCAGTTCAGTCCTGATCCTGCTCGCAAGCTGTCAGCAAACCTGTATGACATATACAATTGCTGTGTGTACAGTGAAAACTCCTGATGGTGGACAGAGGAACTGTCCGAAACATGTAGAGTTTTATTCCAAAAATAAATTTGAGAAACTGGTGCATCTAGTTGGTTTTATTATAAGAATATAAATTAATATAATAAGAATAAAATCGAAACCCAGCCCAGTTCTAACGTAGTACCACTGAGTCTGCACAGTGATGATTAATTGCATGAAATCATCAAGTTACACGAACTCCCATTGTTTAAACAAAAAGATAAAAGCGGAGACATTCCAAATAAAATTAAACACTGAGATAAACAGTTTTCGGGCAATAAGCAGATAACATTTCATAACAAAATATAGCTGCGGAAAGGACAGCCTCTGTGGTCTAGTGGTCAGAGTTTCTGGCTACAGATACAGAGGTCCCGGGTTCGATCCCCGGCGCTACCAGATTTTCTGAGTAGTAGTGGGTCTGGAACGGGGTCCACTCAGC